>Ga0335079_10000417_pt1 | contig 49041 bp, 46 predicted proteins | sample Lox_Sample_33_FD_206719 | JGI IMG/M metagenome (GOLD analysis project Ga0335079, IMG submission 206719) | Soil microbial communities from Loxahatchee National Wildlife Refuge, Florida, United States - Lox_Sample_3.3 | ecosystem: Environmental > Terrestrial > Soil > Wetlands | place: USA...
TCTTGGGATTGTGCTTCTGCAACACCTTGGTGATGGCCGCCGTCAGCGTGGTCTTGCCATGGTCAATGTGACCGATGGTGCCTACGTTCACGTGCGGCTTAGTGCGTTCAAATTTTTCTTTCGCCATAACTCAGCTCTTTGCTCCTAGCTCTTAAGCTTCTAGCTCAACGCTTGTCATCCTGAGGCGCGTTCTTTGCGCCGAAGGACCTATGCACTTCTCGCCACTCCCGAGATCCTTCGCAAAGAACGCTCAGGATGATCGCTGCGGGCTCCCGCTTCGCTCACGCCCGCAAAACGCGATCACTTCGCCGTGCCTTGCACCTTGGCGATGATTTCCTCCGAGACCGATCTCGGAGCCTCCTCGTAGCGGGCAAAGTGCATCGAATATTCGGCGCGGCCCTGCGTCGATGAACGCAGGTCATTCACATAGCCGAACATTTCCGCCAGAGGCACGATCGCCTTGATCACCTGCGAGCCGGCGCGATGCTCCATGCCTTCAATGCGGCCGCGGCGCGAACTCAGGTCACCCATGATCGTCCCGGCGTAGTCTTCGGGCGTCACAACTTCGACTGCCATCACCGGCTCAAGCAACACCGGGGAAGCCCTGCGAGCGGCTTCCTTGAAGGCCATGGAACCGGCAATCTTGAACGCCATTTCGTTGGAGTCAACGTCGTGATAGCTGCCGTCGTAGAGCGTAGCCTTCACGTCGACCATGGGATAGCCGGCGAGCACTCCGCCTTCGAGCGCTTCCTGAATGCCCTGGTCGATCGGCTTGATGAATTCCTTGGGCACAGATCCGCCGACGATGTCGTTGATGAATTCGTAGCCCGCGCCGGCAGGTTGCGGGTCGAGATAAATCTTGGCGTGGCCGTACTGGCCGCGGCCACCGGTCTGGCGGATGTACTTGCCTTCCGCCTCGGCGTGCTTGCGAATGGTCTCGCGATAGGCCACCTGCGGCTTGCCGACGTTGGCCTCGACTTTGTACTCACGCATCATGCGGTCGACGATGATCTCGAGGTGCAGCTCGCCCATGCCGCTGATGATGGTCTGCCCGCTGTCGGGGTCAGTGTGAACCTTGAAGGTGGGATCTTCCTGGGCCAGCTTGTTAAGCGCCACGCCCATCTTTTCCTGGTCGGCCTTGGTCTTGGGCTCGACGGCAACCGAGATCACCGGGATGGCGAATTCGATCGATTCGAGCAAAATGGGATGCTGCTCGTCGCAAATCGTGTCGCCGGTGGAAACGTTCTTCAAGCCGACCGCCGCGCAGATGTCGCCGGCGAGAATTTCGCTGATCTCTTCGCGCTTATTGGCGTGCATCTTGAGCAGGCGGCCAATGCGCTCGGTCTTGCCGGTACGCGGATTGAGCACCGAATCCCCGGTTTTCAGGTGACCCGAATAAACGCGAATAAAGATCAACTGACCGACAAACGGGTCGGCCATGATCTTGAAACCCAGCGCGGCAAAAGGCTCTTTATCCTCCGCCTTGCGGTGAAGGGCCTGGTCTTTCTTGTCGGGGTTTACGCCCCTGGTTTCCGGGACGTCGAGCGGCGAAGGCAGGTAATCCACCACCGCATCGAGCAGCGGCTGCACACCTTTATTCTTGAATGCCGTGCCCACGACCACCGGGAACAGCTTCAGCGCGATCGTCGATTTGCGCAGCGAAGCGCGCAACTCGGCGGCGGTAATGTCTTCGCCTTCGAGGAACTTGTGCAGAATGTCGTCGTCGTTTTCAGCGACGGTCTCGACCAACTGGGCGTGGAAGGCCTCGGCTTTTTTCTTCAGGTTCTCGGGAATCTCTTCCGTCTCATACTCCGCGCCCATGGTCTCGTCTTTCCACACGATGGCCTTCATGCCAATCAGGTCGATGACGCCGGCGAACTTGGCTTCTTGTCCGAGGGGAATCTGAATCGCGACCGGCTTGGCACTGAGGCGCTTGCGGATGGTATCGACGGCATGCTCGAAATCGGCGCCCATTTTGTCGATCTTGTTAATGAAGCAAATCCGCGGTACGCCGTATTTGTCGGCCTGGCGCCAAACTTTTTCCGACTGCGGCTGCACGCCATGAACCGCATCAAACACGGCCACGGCGCCATCGAGCACACGCAGCGAACGCTCGACTTCGGCGGTGAAATCGACGTGGCCGGGAGTGTCGATGATGTTAATGCGGATGTCACGCCAGGTGCAGGTGGTGGCGGCGGACGTGATGGTGATGCCGCGCTCCTGCTCCTGCTCCATCCAGTCCATGGTCGCAGTGCCTTCATGGACCTCTCCGATGCGGTGGGTGCGGCCTGTATAGAACAGGATGCGCTCCGTCGTAGTGGTCTTACCGGCATCAATGTGGGCCATGATGCCGATGTTCCTGCAACGCTCTAATGGGACTGTTCTTGGCACTGCTTTACTCTTTCCGGGCTCCGACTACGTTTAGTCATTGATTCATTTAGCCATTGAGGGATTTATCACTCAATGGACCGATGACTCAATGATTCAATGTCCTTACCACCGGTAATGGGCGAAGGCCTTGTTGGCCTCGGCCATGCGATGGACGTCTTCCTTCTTCTTGATGGCCGCACCACGTTCATTGGCGGCGTCGAGCAATTCGTTGCTGAGCTTATCGATCATGCCTTTTTCACCGCGGCCGCGGGCGTAAGTGATAAGCCAGCGGATGGCCAGCGAGGTGCGGCGGTCGGCATTTACTTCGACCGGCACCTGGTAGTTGGCACCGCCCACACGGCGGGTCTTGACTTCGAGCAGCGGCTTGGCGTTTTCGACCGCCTTCTTGAAGAGCTTGAGGGCCTCGTCGCCACCTTTTTCCTGCAAGCGGTCGAGGGCCTTGTAGAAGATGCCCTCAGCGGTGCTCTTCTTGCCCTGCCACATCATGGAGTTAACGAACTTGGTGACGAGGTCCGATCCGTATACGGGATCGGGCTCAACCGTGCGTTTTCCGATATGTCCTTTACGAGGCATGTTTTTTAGCTCTCAGCTTCCAGCCATCCGGCTTTCCGCAAAATCGAAAATCCTGTTATTCCAAGACACCAGCTTGCTCAAGACGAGCACTGCCCGCGAGATCCCCCGCTACGCTCGGGATGACCGCTGCGGGCTCCCGCTGCGCTCACGCCCGCACAGCGCGATCACTTGGGACGCTTGGCGCCGTATTTCGAGCGACTCTGCTTGCGATTGGCCACGCCCACCGCATCGAGCGCACCGCGTACCACGTGGTAGCGGACGCCGGGCAAATCCTTTACGCGGCCGCCGCGAATGAGCACGATCGAGTGCTCCTGCAGGTTATGGCCGACGCCTGGGATATAGGTGGTGACTTCGATTCCGTTCGTCAGGCGGACGCGGGCCACCTTGCGCAGCGCCGAGTTCGGCTTCTTGGGCGTCTGGGTATAGACGCGCGTGCACACGCCGCGCTTCTGCGGACAGGCCTGCAGGGCAGGGCTGGCCGTCTTATAACGCGGCCGCTTCCTTCCGGCGCGAACCAACTGATTGAAGGTAGGCACGAGTCTGCTGCTCCTTGGGCCAGCTGTTCCTGCCACACGCTGCCATGGGCGCGCGCGGGCGGACAGCACCGCCGCTTGCTTTTCCCTGATTCAGGGGCTGGATGGCGCAACCGGCCAGCCATGCTTCCCACCGCCAGCCGGGCGGCGGGAAATTTCCGATTTCCCGTTCAGACTGAAGGCCGACGACGGTGACGCCTGGCCCGGGCGATAGCCTGGTAGGTGCTCCGTTTCGTCAGCAGCGCCCCGCATAGCCATCCAACGGGCGGAAGGTGCGCGCAGGGCGTTTCAGCGAGGGCGTCCCCGTATTTTCCGGGGACGAGGTATTTCCAAAGCTCAACTGCTTCCTTGCAGTTTCCCGTGCGCGCCACAGGCAGCGCACAAGCAAACCGCTGCGTACAGGTAAGCCAGAATCAACTCGCGGAACGTTTCAAATATAACAAGCTGCAGCGCGCATCGTCAACTAGAGCCTGACGCATCTCAAAATCGGGGGTCGAGGCGGGCGGGGCAGTCGTCTCAACTTGCTGAAAACTATTCGCAGACTCTACACTGGAGCACTTCCAAGAACCAAGCGATCTCGCCCGTGGCAGCCACGGGACGGGGAGGATGCATGAGCAGGTGCGGTCGGGCGGGGTGGGCGTTGCTGGGCCTTGGTATCGGCATGTTGGCCGGGTTGGCGGGCTGCAACAGCGGAAATGGGGTCAAGACAACGGTGTTTCCCATTCCCTCTGGCATCACTCTGCTGCCAGGTCCCAACGTGTCCATGGAACAGGGTAGCACCCAGTCGTTCACTGTCACGGTGACCAACAACCAGGGACAGAGCGCCACCCAGCCGGTCACGTTCAATTCCAGCAATACCAGCGTGTTGACGATCGCTGCGAATGGCATTGCCTGCGCGGGAAGCTGGAATTCACTGAGCAGCCCGCAGATCTGCACGCCCGGACCCAGCGGGGTGGCGGAAGTCACAGCCAGCGCGCAAGGCGTGTTCAGTCCGGTGACGACGGTGTATGTGCATCAACATATTGACAACGTCACCGTGCAACCGGTGATTCCTCCGGTTACGCCCTGCCTTTCGGTGGGGCAGGCGGTGGATTATCAGGCAAGAGCATTCAGCCGCGGGGTGGATATCACGTCCACAGTGGGGATATTTGCGTGGCAGGCGCTGACCGCCAATGTGGTCGTCCTCAGTACGACGGCGACCGGCCTGCAACCCGGACAGGTGGAAGTAACCGCGGTAATTCCGGGCGTGACGCCGATTTTCGCCACGATCGGAAGCGTGAACAGCACGCCGGTGAATTTTACGACCTGCGCGGTGCAGTCGATCGCGCTGGAAGTCAATGGCAACAGTACCGGCTCGATTGGCCTGAGCAAAGGAGGAGCCGCTACCGTTACCTCAACCGTGGTGGATGTGCTGGGGAATGAGATCACGGGAGTTCCGCTGACATTCAGTTCTTCCATGCCAGCTGCGGTGACTGTAAGTAATAGCGGGGGCATCTCGGCGCCGCAAACCGGGGGAGCGACGGTGACGGCTTCCTGCACTCCACCGACATGCAACATCGGCTTTTTCCCGACGTTGCCGGTTTTTGCGAAAGCGGCGATTGGAGTGTCGGTGGGCGGGACCGGGGCGGCGCAATCGGGGACGCTATATGTTTCCAGCACCGGCTGCGGCACTACCAGCAACTGCGTGAGCACGATTGTTCCCGTGACGACGCCGAATAACACGGTGGGGAGCAACATTCAGCTGCCAGCCACGCCGAATTCATTGATTTTTTCGGGGCAGGGCGATAAGGCTTACCTGGGGACGAACTCGGGTGAGCTGGGTGCCAGGGGACTGGGGGAATTTGACCCGGCCACGAACCTGGTTACGCACTTTCCGAGCATACCGGGAAAAGTTCTGGCGGTCTCACCAGATGGAAAGAAAGTGGTGATTTCGGATACGACGGACACGCCGAACCAGGTTTTTGTTTTTGATACGACGACCAGCACCAGCCAGTCGTTCCTGATCACGGGCGCAACGGCCGCTGATTTTTCGCCGGACAGCCTGAAGGCTTTCATCGTGGCTGGAAGCACCCTCTATGTGTATTCGCAACTGGAGGCGCTGCAGAGCTTTACGCTGGGAGCGGCGGCGACGGATGTGGCGTTTGTGGGCAATGGCGTATTCGGCTACATGGCGGGCGGCGATCCGGCTGGGGTGGCGTTCCTGCCGACCTGCGAAGACCCGGCGTTGCCTTCCCTCGGGAATGTGAGCCTGCCGGGAGTGACGATGATCCAGCCATCGCCGGACGGCGCGACCATGGTGACCCTGGCTCCGCCGAATGTGCAGACCTTTTCGGTGGCGATTGCGGGAACGCCGACCAGCAGCCAGACTATCGGTTGTCCCGAGCCGCTGGGATTTCTTACGGGCACGAATACGCCGGGTCCGGCGGTGAATCTTGGCCAGGGAAGCTTCACGCCAACGCAACTGATTGTCTCGTCGAACGGGCAGACGGCGTATGTGATTACGCCTGATGTTGCCAGCGTGCTGTTGTTCAACATCGTCAGCCAGACTGCGGGCGCGATTCCGCTGGTCAACAATGCAACCCCGATTCAGGCATCGCTCACAACCGACGGCACGCTGCTCTATGTAGCGGCGGACGACGGCATGGTGCATGTGCTGGATACGGTAGTGGGAGCGGACAGCGTGCAGATCTCATTTCCGCAGAACTTCTGCGAGGACACGGCGGGAAACCCGGAATCCTTCTCTTGTCATCCAGACCTGGTGGCAGTGAAACCCTAAAAGCTGAAGCGACGGCGGAGCTGGTCAGGCGCGGGCTTCTTCGAGCGCGCGGCCCACGCTATCGAGGACGCCGTTCACGAACTGGACGGACTCAGGGCTGGAGAACTTGCGCGCGATCTCAAGCGCTTCGTTGATGACCACGGCGCGGGGCGTCGAAGGAAAACCGATGAGTTCGGCTACGGCCGAGCGAAGCAGATTGCGATCCACGGCGGGCATGCGATCCATGCGCCAATGCTCGGCGTGGCGTTCGATGAGGCCGTCGATTTCTGCGCGACGATCGGTAGCGACGCGAAAAAGATCTTCGGCGAAGCCGCGAACATCCTCCTTGATGGCGCTGTGCTCATTCCAGAAGGTGCGTTGCACGTCAGCGGGCTCCTGGCGCCCCATGTCCACCTGAAAGAGCATCTGCAGAACCAGTTCGCGAGATTTGCGGCGAGTGCCCATGCAAGCAAGGTGCGTCTAATTCAGTCTTCAGTCTATCGCAACAACCGGGCGTGACGGGCACGGATGAGCGGGCGAGACCTCAAGACTTGCGGCGGGGCGAAGGTCGTTTGTTGCGTGAGCTGGAGGAAGTGGCGCGTTTTTTTCTGCTGTCAGGTGCTTGCCGGGGGCGGCGGATCGCGGATTTCAGGGAAGCCATTTCAACCGCGGCCAGGGCTGCTTCGAATCCCTTGTTGCCCATTTTCAAGCCGGCGCGGTCAATGGCCTGTTCGAGGGTGTCGCAGGTGAGCACGCCGAAAGCGTGCGGTACACCAGTTTCCTGGGCGGATTGGCCGATTCCCCGCGTGACCTCGTTAACAATCACGTCATAGTGGGCGGTATCGCCGCGCAGCAGGCAGCCGAGGCAGAGGATGGCGGAGTATTTGCGCGTCTCGGCCAGGGCGCGGGCGGCGGAAGGAATTTCGAAACTGCCGGGAACGCGGACCACGTCGTAGCCGCCGCGGGCATCGACGCCACAGCGGACCAAGCCGTCAATGGCCCCGGCGAGGAGACGTTCGGTGATGAAGGAGTTGAAGCGGCTGACCACAAGGGCAAAGCGTTTGCCCTGGGCGTTCAGTTGGCCCGCAAGACTGGCTTCGGCGGGTTCGCGAATGAGAGCAGGACAAATCTGAAGGCGAGTACCGCCGGGCAAGACCACGTGGAAGCTCTCGGACGTCGGCCCGCTGATTTCGAAGCCAAGTTTCCTGATAATGGCGATCGCCGAGTCGGGATCGGAGATAGTGAGGGTCAGATCGGCGTCGTTTCCAGTATTGCGCTCCACTAATTTCAGTGAAGATACGGGGGGCAGGAATTCCGCAGCTGATTTCTTGCGGAGACCGAGAGCCTCGAGCAGACGAATGAGCGCCTGAAAGTCTTTAGGGTGCTTGACGAGCGCGGTCAATTGAATTGAGTCGATCATTACCATCGAGCTGCCGGGCCATGAACTGCCGGAACATGAGCTGCCGAATCAAGGCTAACCGTTATAAGAGGAGTCCGGCAAACCGGTAATCCTAATTCCTGAATGCGCTTTGTGGCGAATGTTGAGCCCGATAAGCAGGGCGGTGACCTGCTCGAGAATGCGGGCGTTTTCGAGTTTGCCGCCATCGATGGCGCGAACGCCGGGAATTTTCGCGACCAAAGCACGGACGGCGCGGTTGGCCTCCGCGTCGTCACCGCAGACGATTACGTCGCAGTCGACGGGTTGATCAGAGTTCAGCAACTCAGAGGACACATTCTGCAGCGCAGCCACGACCGGCACAGAAGGCAGAAGTTCGGCGGTCTGCTGAGCGGCGGAACCTTGCCAGACGCCCAAGGTGCGGGAGGCACGCCCGCCGACGCTGGCGGCAAGGGGGACGGTGGCATCCACGACGATGGTGCCGGGACGAATTGCCGTCTTGATCTGCTTGAGCAGTCCGGCATGGCCCTCGAAGGGAACGGTAAGCACGAGGAGACCGGCGGCGGCGGAGGCAGCGGCGTTTTCTAAGCCGGAGATGCGCGACGAGGGGCCGAGCTGCTGACGAATGCGGTTGGCGGCCTCCTCGGCACGCCGCGGATCGCGTGAACCGATGATTACGGACTCTCCGGCACGGGTCCAGCGCAGAGCGAGGCCGAATCCTTCGGGGCCGGTGCCACCGAGAATAGCGATAGGACTGGGAGTGGTCATGCGAACTCCGGCTCGTGCGCGATTTCGGAGACCAGATCCTGCGCGGGAAGCTTGATGCTGAGGCGCGTGTAGGAGGTGTTGCGCTCGGCGGGAATGCGGCCGGTTTCGAGGATGAGCGACTGAAAATCCTCAGGACTGGTGTACTGGCCGGCCGTCGCGCCCGCTTCGCGCGAGATGTTTTCTTCCATCAAGGTTCCGCCGTAGTCGTTGGCCCCGGCGTGCAGGCAAAGCTGGGAAAGGCGGCGGTTGAGCTTCACCCAGGAAACCTGAATGTTGTTGATGGAGCCAGCGAGAACGATTCGCGCGAGGGCGTGGATTTTGAGATGCTCGGCCAGGCTGGGGCCGGGACGGGCTATGCCCTGATGGAAGAGCAGCGTGTTCGAATGCACGAAGCCGAGAGGCACAAACTCAGTGAAGCCGCCGGTTTCCTGCTGAATCTGGCGAAAGAGAAGAAGCTGGTTGACCCAGTGCGCAGGGGTCTCGACGTGTCCGTACATCAGCGTGCTGGTGGTGCGGATGCCGCAACGATGGGCAGTGCGGATGACCTCGGTCCACTGATCGGTAGTGAGCTTGTTGCGGGAGAGGACGAAGCGGACGTTGTCGTCGAGAATTTCGGCGGCGGTTCCCGGCAAGGTGTCGAGACCGTTGTCGCGCAACATGGAAAGATAATCGGCAAGCGGCAGTCCGGTAAGTTCGACGCCGTAAACGATCTCCATGGGCGAGAATGCGTGAATGTGCATGCGAGGAACCGCACCTTTGACCGCGCGGAGAACATCGCGGTAGTAGAACGGAGGCAGGCCGTGAGGCAAGCCTCCCTGAATGCAGACTTCGGTTGCGCCGAGTTCCCAAGCCTCCGTGGTTTTGCGAGCGATGTCGTCGAGGGTCAGAAAATACGAGTCGGATTCGCGGGGGCCGCGGCTGAATGCGCAGAACTTACAACCCACGAAGCAAACATTGGTGAAATTAATATTGCGATTGACGACGTAGGTGACCAGGTTGCCGACCAGGTCGCGACGAAGCGCGTCAGCGGCAACGAGCAGGCCAAGGAGGTCGTCGCCTTCGGCGTTGGCGAGCAGAAGACATTGCTCCCGGGTGAGCGAAGCACCATCCTGGGATTCGAGTACCTGCTCGAGAGCAGCGCGAGGGACCGGCTGCATGCGCGGAGCGACTGCGGTCCAGTCGAGAGCGGGAAAGCTCTCAAGTTCCGATGGCGACAGAACGCGCAACATGGCACCTCCTTGCGGCACCCCAACTCCTCAGCTTACCGGAAAAGATCGGCCGCCGCGGGGCGGATCAAGTCGCGGGCGCTTCCGCGTCCCGCACGGTAGCGGAATCCCCGCACGATACAAAGCGGCGTGTGTTCCAGCTTGCCGCAGACCAGGCCGGCGGCGCAAGCTAGTTCATCCGCGACAGCCTCGACGCTTGCCTTAAGAGGATAACCGAAGGAGTCGCGGCGGCCGCGGTAGTCTTCGAGAGCCTGCATGCCGGCAAGACCGATGGCGACTTCGGTGAGGCCCTCACGCCAGGGGCGGCCGAAACTGTCAGTAATGATGACAGGAACGGAGAAGCGGAGGCGTTTTTTCAGTTCCCGATGCAGGCGCCGAGCGGTGCGATCGGGGTTTCCCGGCAGCAGGATGGCGTGACGGCCACCATCCACGTTGGAAACATCCACGCCGCTATTGGCGCAGACGAAACCGTGACGAGTCTCGGTGATCAGCACGCCCCGGCGGCGGCGAACGACACGCCGGCTCTGGGCCAGGGCCAGTTCCACAACGCGTGCGTCGAGGCGATAGCGGCGGGCCCAGGCGCGAGAGGCGGCAGATGGACGGATGCGATCGAGAGCCACGAGTTGCCCTTCCGCTTTGGAGACGATCTTATGTTTCACAACAAGAATGTCGCCCTTCAGAAGCGTGAGCCTTTGGCGGGTCAAACCGGCAAGCAAGGCCTCGATCAGAGATTGGCCAGAACGGATGTCGTCTGACAAGCGGACGGGAATGATACGCAGGTCGCGATGGCTGTTGGTGCGCGTCATTATTCGTTGGCGGCCAAAACATGGCTGGTCAGGTCCCACTGTCGCGCCATGCGCTGGGTCCGGGTTTCACCGGGAGCGGCGGCGAGCTGCGCGAGGTCGGAGGGATTGTCGACGTCCAGAGCAACGCCGGGCAGCGACAGGACCACGCAAGGTTTGCCTGTGGCACGAGCGGCAGCGAGATGAGGTTTGAAGCTGTCGTTTCCGAAGCGCAGCGGGAACAGGCCCGCTGGACGCCGCCAGGCGGCGTTGGTGCCACGACCATCGGCGGCGGGGACAAGGACTGATCCTTCGGCAGGCGCGGCGGCGAGAATCTCTTCGATTTCCCGGGCCTGCAGCAACGGAATGTCTGCCGGGATAACGAGTGTGTCTTGTGCTCCACGGGCGGCACAGACTTCGGTTGCCATTTCGATGGCGCTGGTTTCACTCTGGCCGGTTGTGTCGGGGACAACCTCGAAGCCGAATTCTCGCGCCAAGCCGAGCGCGAAGGGGTCGCTGGTAACTATGGCCACGGGCGGACGGTTTTCTACGGCGGCCAGGGCGTCGAGCACGTCCCACAACATGGCGTGAGCCAATTCGGTGCGTGAGCGTTGATCGAGCACGGAAGCCAGACGCTGCTTGGCGTGGGCGAGGAGCTTGACCGGAACCAGAATCATTTGGACTCCGTCACCGAAACGGCGGCTTCGGCAAGTAAAGAAACTATGGTTCTTGCCAGGCCAGCCTTGTCCTCGGCGGTGCGCAGGATGGCCGGGGCACAGTGCACGCGCAGCCCGGGACGCTGCAGCTTGCGAGCCTCTTCAGAGTCGCGGACATCGGCGATCAGAATATCGAGGAAGTCCTCATAAGCCTGAACAATCCCCTTGAGCGAGACTGGCAGACCCTGGGCTGCCATGAGAGTCGCAGCAGGTCCGGAAACCGCTGCTCCTCCCACGATAGGACTGATGGCAGCGACGGGCGCGGCGGTGCGGCTGAGCGCGTCGCGAATGCCGGGAATGGCGAGGATGGGACCGATGCTACTGACCGGGTTGCTGGGGGCGAGGATCACGGCATGAGCCGACAGAATGGCGTCGATCACGCCAGGCGCGGGCGTGGCCTGCTGAGCGCCAACAAAGCGGACGGACTGGACCGGGTCCTGGTACCAGCGCTGCACGAAATATTCTTCAAAGCTAAGGTCGCCGGCTGGAGTCAGAACGCGGGTTTCGACGGGCGAGTTGCTCATGGGCAGGATGGTAGAGCGGACGCCCAGGCGGGCCGCGATTTCAGCGGTGGCCTGAGCGAGGGTCTTACCTTGGGCGAGCAACCGGGTGCGAGAAAGATGCAGGGCGAGATCGCGATCTCCGGTATGAAACCAGATCGGCTCGCCGAGTTCCCCCATAGCTTGCAGGCAATAGAAGGTGTCGCCCTTAACGCCCCATCCGCGCTCCTTGCTGAGCAGGCCGGCGAGAACGTAGGTGATGGAATCAAGGTCGGGGGAGACATACAAGCCCCACCATTTGAGATCGTCGCCGGTGTTCACGATGACGGTGAGGTCGGAAGCGGGGACGACCTCGCGAAGGCCGTCCACGAATTTTGCTCCGCCGGTGCCGCCGGTCAGGACGACGATCATGCCGCGCTCCTGGCGTATCCCTGGTTGCCGGCTGCGGCGCGGACTTTTTGTGCCAGCAGTCCCGGACCTTGGGAGACGACGGAGACGAACTCGGGGTAGACGGGCAGACGCTGGCGCAGACGGAAGCCCCGAGCTTCGGTGCGCTGCCTGAGTTGGTCGAGATGGGGCCAGGGCCGCTCGGGATTGATGAAGTCAGGCGTTAGCGGCGAGACACCGCCCCAGTCGTTGATGCCTGCATCGAGCAGGCAGTCGTAATCGGGATCGGAGAGATTGGGCGGGGCCTGGATATTGACGTCCGGCAGCAGGAGGCGCGCGACAGCGATGGTGCGCAACATGTCTCCGCGGGAGGGTTCCGGACAATGCCGCATGGGAATGCCGGGCTTGACGCGGAAGTTCTGGACGATGACTTCCTGAATGTGGTGATAGCGCTGCTGGAGATCGCGGATGGCGAGCAGGGTATCAACACGGTCGGCGGCGGTTTCACCGATGCCGATCAGCAGGCCGGTAGTGAAAGGGACATTCTGCCTGCCGGCTTCTTCCACGGTGCGCAGACGTTTCGCTGGCACTTTGTCGGGAGCGTTGTCGTGGGCCGCGCCGGGCGAGAGCAATGAGCCGCTGGTGGTTTCGATCATCAGACCCATGCTGGGAGACACCGCGGCGAGGCGAGCGATCCACTCCGCACTCAGGAGACCGGGGTTTGGATGGGGAAGCAGAGAAGTTTCCCGGAGGACGAGTTCGCACATGGCTTCGAGATAGTGCAGGGTGGAGTTGTATCCCAGGTGGCGGAGAGTCTCGCGCATTTCGGGGAAAGCCAGCTCGGGCTTGTCGCCGAGACTGAAGAGGACTTCGGTGCAGCCGAGGTTTGAGCCGGCGCGAGCGACGGCCAGCACTTCATCGGGAGTCATGGTGTGTGCGCCGGGGTCGCCGGGATCGCGGCGGAAGGTGCAGTAGCCGCAATAGTCGCGACAAAGATTGGTGAGAGGAACGAAGACTTTGCGCGAATAAGTAACGATGTCTGCTTTAAAACGATGGCGGGCCTTAGCGGCGGCGTGTAGCAGAGCGGGGAGTTCGTCGTCGGAGCAGGCAATCAAGCGGCACGCGGCTTCGCGCGAAAGCGAAGCCTCGATGAAGGCTTCATTCAAAGACGCGATGAAGGGCGTCTGCGTTCGAATTGTCGATCCGGCCGCCAATCCCGCTTCCCACTGAGTAATCGTACTCCGGGAATGATACCTGAGGCGAAGGCGGCCCTGGTCGCATTCAGCGGCGCGACTGGATTATGGTAGTGTGCAAGAACGCGGCCACGAGCGTCACGATATGAGCGTCACCCAGGAAGAGTTCCGCAAGGCGCTGGGATGTTTCGCCACCGGCGTTACAGTGATCACTGTAGACCACGACGGTGAGGTGCATGGCATGACGGCCAATGCGTTCGCCTCAGTTTCGCTCGATCCGCTGCTGGTGCTGGTGTGCGTGGACCGCAAGGCGCGGACGCATGCGCATCTTCATACCAAGAAGCGTTTTGGCGTGAATGTGCTGGCCGAGGACCAAGAGAAAATCTCGCAGTACTACGCCCGACCCACACAGAACCACGAGCATGCGGAAGATGAGGCAGGGGCATGCTTCGACCGCACACCACACGGAACTCCGGTGCTGCACGGGGCACTGGCCTACCTAGAATGCCGCCTGGAGAGTACCCAGGAAGCCGGGGACCACACTATTTTTATTGCGGCAGTGGAAGACGTGTTGGTGCGTGAGGGAGATCCGCTGCTTTATTTCCGCAGCCGCTACCGGCAGATTGGGCCGGTACGAAGTTAGGCGCGACCTGGCGCGAACGGTGCGTGGCCGCGATCGCCGCAGGTTTGTTAAGCTTATTCGCCCGAGTAGGGGTGGCTGGGGCGTGGGGACCGGCGAATCATGTATCCCAGAGCCTTTCACTATCACCGCGCAAAATCACTGGAGGAAGCGGCCGTCCTGCTGGGTCAACTGGGAGAGGATGCCAAGTTGCTGGCCGGAGGACAGAGCCTGATTCCGCTGATGAAGTTGCGGTTTGCGAATCCGCGGCATTTGATTGACCTGAATTTTGTCTCGGGGACTTCGTACATTAAGGATGAGGGAGGCCTGCTGCGCCTGGGTGCGCTGACCCGGCATGCCGAGATCGAGGCCTCGCCCGCAGCTGCCAAGATTCCTATTCTTCATGATTGCGCTGCCGGGATCGCCGACGTGCAGGTACGAAACCGCGGCACGATTGGCGGATCGCTGGCGGAGGCTGATCCCAGCGGGGACTGGGCGGTTGTGCTGATGACGCTTGCCACCGAAGTACACTGCCTGAGGGTGAAAGGCCAGCGCATGGTGCCGCTGGGAGATTTCATCAAAGATGCATACACGACGGCGCTGGCGCACGATGAGCTGGTGCGCGAAGTGGCGATAAGGATTCCGGGCGAAGGCAGCGGGGGAGCGTATCTGGCATTCAAGCGCGCGGCCCCGGTGTATCCGACAGCCAGCGCGGCGGTGCAGTTGACAATGGAAGACAACGTTTGCAAAGAAGTCGCGATTGCCCTGGGGTGTGTTGGACTGACGGCGATCCGGGCAAAGGATGCGGAAAGCTGCCTGCGGGGGAAAGCGATCACCGAGCAGACGCTGGCCGCGGCAGTGGATGCAGCGAAGGCGGCGTCGGACCCGCAGCCGGATATGCGGGGTTCTGCAGACTATAAGCGGGCGCTCGTTGGGGCACTGGTGCGGAGAGTCATGGCCATTGCAGTCCGCCGGGCACGTGGCGAGGAAGTCGAGGCGGGGCACCTCTATGCCTGAAGTCATCAAGAAAATTGCGATTCGTCTTAGGGTGAACGCGAAAGAGCACGCGGTCGAAGTGGAGCCACGGCTGCTGCTGGTGGAGTTATTGCGCGAAACTCTGGACCTGACCGGCACGCACGTGGGCTGCGACACGACGTATTGCGGCGCCTGCACGGTGCTGCTGAACGGGGCGGCGGTGAAGTCATGCACCATGTTCGCAGTGCAGGCGGACGGGGCAGAGATCACCACTGTGGAAGGGTTGGAGAAGGATGGCGAGTTGCATCCCGTGCAGAAAGCCTTCGGCGAGGCTTACGGATTGCAGTGCGGTTATTGCACACCGGGTCTGATGCTTTCGACGGTGCAATTGCTTGCGCAAAACCAGAAGCCGGGCGAGAAAGACATTCGTAAGGCGATTGCGGGAAATACCTGCCGCTGTACGGGCTATCAGAACATCTTCAAAGCGATTCAACTGGCGGCGCAGAACAGCAAGGGAGCATAGGGCCATGGCAATCAAGTTCAACGGAGAATTCGAAGTCCCACGCAAGCCAGAAGAGGTGTATGACTTTCTAACCGACCCCTCGAGATTCGCTCCGCTGCTGCCGGAGTTTCAGGGGATGGCGGTGCAGGACGCCACGCACTTCACGGTGAAGGTGAACGTTGGAGTTTCCTACATCAAGGGGACGGCGGAAGTGAAGATGGAACTGATGCCGACGGAGCGCCCGAAGCGCGCCGAGTACAAGGGGCAGGGCAGTGTAGCGGGAGGGAATGTTTCCCTGGTGGCGGGCTTCGACCTTTCGGCGGTGAATTCGGGCACGAAGGTGGCGTGGAAAGGCGAGGCACAGGTCTTTGGACGGCTCACCTCAGTGGCGGGCGGATTACTGGAACCGCTGGGGAAGAAGAATGTGCAGAAACTGATCACCGGGCTGCAGACGGCATTGAATAGCGGCGTGACGCCGAGCGTTCCGGGCGCAGAGAACGCGGGGAGCAACGCGGGGTGAGCGGAGCATTCGACAAGCAGAAGTGGGTGGGACAAGCGCTTCCGCGCAAAGAGGAAAACCGCCTGCTGCGCGGGCGCGGCAAGTTTTCCGACGACATCAAGCTGCGCGAGATGCTGCACCTGCAATTTGTGCGCTCGCCCTACGCTCACGCGAAGCTCGCCAGCGTGCGCACGAACGAGAGCGAGGCGCTTGCTGGCGTGGTATGCACGTTGACGGGTGCCGAGATCGCCCCGCAGACGCAGCCGTTCATCGAGATCGGGCCTGATCCGGGAGCGAAGATCCGGGATTATCCACTGGCAGTTTCGAAGGTGCGATACCAAGGCGAACCGGTGGCGGCGGTGGTGGCGGAATCGGCAGCCATCGCGGCGGACGCCGCCGAACTGGTACAGGTGGAATATGAAGCGCTGGACCCGGTGGTGGATGCGGAAGATGCGCTGAAGGACCAGAGCATTCTGCACGAAGAAGCGGGCACCAACCGCATCTGGAACGGAGTTTACGAGTACGGCGACGTGGAGAAGGCGTTTGCGGAAGCGGCGTACGTCGTGAAGATTGACCGGATGCATTTCCATCGGTTTTCGAGTACGCCGCTGGAGAACAATGTGATCCTGGCGCAGTGGGATCCGAAAGATGAACGGATTTATTATTCCTGCAACAATTCGTTTCCGTCGTTTGCCATTCAGTTTTTGGCTGCCCATCTCGGTGTTCATATTGACCGTATCCGGGTAGAGACCTCGGACATTGGCGGGAGCTTTGGCATCAAGATCACCAGCTATCCGCAGATGGCCGTGTGCGCGCTGGCTTCGAAGAAAGCCGGCGGACGTCCGGTGAAATGGGTGGAGACGCGGTCGGAGCACATTACCTCGAGCGCGCACGGGAATGAACGCACGTTCCGCGATACGCGGGTGGCGCTGGACAAGAGCGGCGTGATCACAGGGATTGCTTCGCGGCATATTGACGACTGCGGCGCCTATCCACGGTACGAGCCCCTGGGATGCGTGATCTGGTCACAGGTGTTTCCGGGAGTGTACCGCTTCAGAAATGCACGCATTGAGTTCAGCCAGGCGGTCACCAACAAATGCCCGGTGGGACCAAATCGCGGCTATTCGCGAATGCAGCATTTGTGGTTCCTGGAGCGCGTGGTGGACATTTGCGCGCACGAACTGGGCATTCCGCAAGACGAGATGCGCTTGCGAAATTACATTCGACCGGAAGAGTTTCCCTATACAACGCCCAACGGCTGCGTGTATGACTCGGGCAACTACCCGAAGATGTTGCAGGTGGCGAAGGACATGGTCGGGTGGGAAGGATGGAGGAAGAAGCAAGCGCAGGGTCGCAAGGAAGGAAGGCTGATCGGGCTGGGCATCGGCACGACGCTTGATTCCGGCACGAATAATTTCGGGCAATCGCAAATTGTGAATCCGGGACTGCCGTATTCGGGGAACTCGCAAGGGGCGAACTGCAAGCTGGATATTTATGGAGAAGTGGTAGTGGCGGTGGGGTCGTGCCCGCAAGGCCAGGGACACGAGACCACCGCGGCGCAAGTGGTAGCGGACGTTCTGAATATTCATCCGGACATGGTTACAGTGCGCACGGGCTTCGACACCGAGCGCAACGTGCACACGGGATTTTCGGGCACGTATGCGAGTCAATTCGCAGTCTCCGGGCTTTCCGCGGTCCACGGTGCGGCGCAGAAGCTGAAAGCGGAGATGAAGCGGCTGGCGGCGTTCGCGTTGCAAACCAACGAAGATGACGTGGAGTTCGGGACAGGAGCGCAAGGGCCGGAACTGCGAGCGCGGAGCACCGGCGCCTCCATCAATTACTGGGGGCTGGCGAACCTGGTGAACGCGAACAGCGCAGCCCTGTCCCCGGAACTGTACGAATTGACCCTGAATTGCCGCTACGTTTGGCGCGCGCCGTTCAAAGTTCCCGACAAGCAGAAGAAGTATGGAAACCTGACGCTGACCTACGCCTCGCAGCTGCACATTGCCGTGGTCGAAGTGGAGCGGGACACGTTCATCCCACGCATTCTCGACTACGTGGCGGTGGACGATTGCGGCACGGTGATCAATCCGCCGATTGTCGAAGGGCAGGTGTATGGAGCGACGGCACATGGGATCGGGGCGGCGCTCATGGAGAACTGCGCATACGACAGCGTGGGCAACATGCTCACGAGTACGTTCAGCGACTACACGCCCATCACGGCGGTGAACATGCCGAAAGTCAAGTACAGCCATATTGAAACGCCGTCACCACACAGCTATAGCGGGGCGAAGGGCATGGGCGAAGGGGGAGCCGCGCCGATCCACACGATTTCGGCAGCGCTGCAGGATGCGCTGTTTGGGCAGGGCATTTTCATTCAGGACTCTTTCAATAATGCGGACAGCCTGTTCCGCGCTCTGGTGTCAAAGGAAGGCGGGCAGGTAGCCGACTTGGTGAAAGTGGAGAAGAGAGTCTAGCGGCACTGCCGGCATGAAACGAGTGTGCATCATCGGTTGCGGAGCGATCGGGAGCCTTTACGCGGCGCATTTGGCGCGTGTTGCGGAGGTTTGGGCGCTGGTGCGGCGGGAAGCACAGGCGCGAGCGTTGAACCAGGAAGGGCTGCGAGTTTCCGGCAAGCATGAGTTTCATGTTTCGCTGACAGCGACGACACAGGCGAATGATCTGCCGGTTTGTGACCTGGCGATTGTGGCGACGAAAGCGACACAGGTGGATGAGTCGTTCGCGGTGGTGGGCAGCCATTTTGACGGGGGCGCGGTGATCTCGGCACAGAACGGACTGGGAAGTGAAGAGATCATTGCAAACCGTACTCGTGGCCAGGTGATGCGCGCGACGACCTTTATGAGCGGCACGCGCCACAGCGACACGCACGTGCAGTACGAACTGGACACGGCAACCTGGCTGGGGCCGTTTGAGCCGTGCGGCACGCCTTTTGCGCTGGTGAAAGAAGCGGCGGAACTGATGGTAGCCGGCGGACTGAAGGCGGAAGCGCTGCAGGATGCGCGTCCGGCGCAATGGTCGAAACTGATATTCAATGCTTCGGTGAACGGAGTTTCGGCGCTGACCGGTTTGCCCCATTCCCCGCATTTTGCCGACGAGGCCGAGTTTGCCAGTCTTGGGAACTTACTCCACGAACTGATCGAGGAAGGCAAGCGCGTTGCGCGTGCCGCAGGTGTCGAACTGCATGAAGATCCGTGGGAGATGAACAAGATTGGCGCGATGACGAACCACCCTCCCTCGATGCTGTATGACGTCCGGCGAAAGTTGCCCACTGAGATTGATTTCCTGAGCGGAGCGATTGCGCGCGAGGCCAAGCGGACGGGCGTACCTGCCCCGCTGCACACCGCCGTGTACCAGTTGGTCAAGGGGAGAGAAGCTTCGTGGACGTTTGCAGATGAGAATCGGGCGGTAAGCGCGCACTGAGGAATTATGGCCTGGCCAATGGATGAGGCGAAACTGCGGCGGGTTCGCGACCTGATGAAAGAGCAGGAGGTGAGCGCGCTGGTTGTGCGCGCACCTGACAATGTTCTGTATCTCACGAATTACTGGTGCATGAAGGGGTATGACGCGGCAGTTTTTCCTCGCGAAGGCGAGCCCACATTGATCGCGCTGGAACCGCAACTGGCGGACGCACAACGCAACGCATGGACGAAGGATATCCGGTTGTTCAAGGGATATGACGAACGAGACCCGAGACCGCCGCAGTATCGGGCGCTCGATATTGCGGTGGCTGTGCTCAAAGAACGCGGGTTGACGGACAGGGTGGCGATCGAATTGAACATGGGAACGCAGGCGGCGGACCGGATGGTGGGTGAGCCGACGACTCCGACGCAGATCTATTTCGATGCGTTTCGCAAGGCTGCAGGCGAGGTGGTGGATGCGACGCCGCTGCTCAATGAGGCGCGTTCCATCAAGACCGCTCAGGAAATCGAGCGCATGCGGCTGGCCAACGAATTGGCAGCGCTGGCGATGGAGCATACGCGCGAGCACCTGAGGCCGGGCATGAAGGAGAGCGAAGCGGGTGGCATGTACGAGAGTTTTGTGCACGGCCTCGGCGTCGGGTATAAGGGCAAAGTCGAGATGGCGCGGGCGTTCACGCTGGTGTGGTCCGGAAAGGGAATTGCGACTTTTACCGCGACCGGTGATCGTCCAATTCAGAAGCATGAGCCGACGCTGTTTGAGATCTGGGTTTGCGCCGACGGCTATTGGACGGACCTGACGAAGAACGCGTGCCCGGGAGAATTGACGCCCGAGTATCACAAGCTGCTCGACCTGCTCTTGAATGTGTTCAACGAAGGCGTGAGGTATGCGAGAGACGGTGCGGGATTTCCTGAGATGGACCGCCTGATTCGCGCCCGCATTGCCGAAGGCGGATATGCCGGCCAGCCGTCGCATCCGATCTGTCATGGGGTGGGCGCGCGGGCCCACGAACCGCCGTATGCGCACCAGGCGGGAAGCGGAAGCATCAGGAAAGGCATGGTGCTGGCGATAGAGCCCGGCATTTATTGGCCGGGAGGCGGGGGCCTTCGCCTGGAAGACGATTTTCTGATCACTGAAAACGGAAACGAAAAACTGTGCACCGACCCCGATGATTTTCGGCTGGTGCAGCCTGTGAGCCGCAGAAATTGAAAACCAAAAAGAATTCCGCCAAAACGTCAACTTTGACGCCGAAGGTGATGGAGAGGATTCTCGCGGAGATCGACGAGAAGTCCATTGTGGCGATGGCCTGCGACGTCATCAACATTCCCAGTCCTACCGGGAATGAATTGCAGATGGCTCACTACATGCAGAGTGCGCTGCGCGAACTTGGCCTCGAGACGACATGGCAGGAAGTAGAAGACGGAAGAGCCAACGTGGTGGGGCGTTGGACGGGCAGTGGCGGCGGGCAGAACCTGATGTTCAATGGGCACATGGATACGTCGAACAGCGGCGAAGAAGAATTTCTAACCGGTATTGGATATAAGCCTTACGCCGTCGTGAGAAACGGCGTGATCTATGGGCTCGGGATCTACAACATGAAGGGCGCGCTCGTCTGCTACACGCACGCGGTGAAAGCGCTCCAGAAAGCGGGCGTGCGGCTGAAGGGCGACTTAATTGTTGCGGCGGTGGCGGGAGAGATCGAAAAGACGCAGTGGGGCGAATTCAAGGGTAAGGAATACCGCGGGTACGGCTGCGGAACGCATTACCTGGTGAACCACGGCGTGCTTCCGGATATGTGCATCCTGGGAGAACCGACCGACATGCACGTGGTGCTCGAACACTTCGGCTCGCTATGGGTGCGGATTTCGTGCACCGGAATCTACGTGCACACGGCGTTTTGCGAGGGCCGGGAGGAAATGAACTCCATCCGCAGGATGCATGAACTGATGAATGTAATCCTGGACTGGATTGCCGACTGGGAAAAGCGCGCGGCCTATGGAGGCAAGAAGGCATTGGTGAATATTGGCGGCATACGAGGCGGGCATGCGTGGCGAGCCAGCCGCACACCGGAAAAGACAGACCTGTTTCTGGATGTCCGCGTTCCGCCAACGATTTCGATGAGCGAGGTGCGGCGCGACATCCGGCAGGTATTTCTGGCCTTGCAGAAGAGGCATCCGGATTGGGGATTGGAGTTCGAGACCTATGTTTCGGTTCCCGGTGCGCGCATCCGGGAAGACCACGAAATGATCAAGGCGATCGACGCTAACCATGCACGAGTGATGGGTAGGCCTCCCGAGCGGGAAGTCGTGACGTGGTGCTCGGATGCGAGCGTGCTAAGCCGCTATGGAATCGAGACGGTGAATTACGGGCCGTCGAGCGGCCCGCGCGATGCGGAAGGGGAGAAAGTCAAGATCAAGACGCTAGTGGATATAACCAAGATCTACGCACTAACCGCCGCCCAGCTTTGCGGGACACAATAGCAACTTCGTTCTAACCGGCTTCCGATCGGGAATGCCGGACTTCTGCGCCGAGGTGACTTTGCCCAGCGAATCTGAAATCAGCCGACGCTACCAGAACATCCGGAGCAGGATGCAGCGCGAGAACCTGGACGCCCTGATTGTGTGCGGAAATCAGTATGCAGGTTTTGAGGGGGCGGTGTTCTACGTGTCAGGCTTTGAAATCGTGCACCGCTACGTGCATGTGGTGATCCCGCTGACGGGGGAACCCACGCTGGTGTTTCCGCGCGAGGCGCGCTGGATCGGCGATAAGAGCAAACCCTGGGTAAAGGACCAGGTGTGGCCGGACGCCCCGGGACAATGGATGGCCGAACGGGCGGGCGAACGAGGCTGGAAGCGGATCGGCGTGTACGGCATGAACTTCATCATGGCAGTGCGCGACTACCGCGAACTGGCAAGTCGTTCGTTCGAACTGGTGCCGTTTGATGTGCAATTCGACATGGCGCGTGCGGTGAAGAGCGACGAAGAGTTTGCGGAAGTGCGGGATGCGATGGAGATCATCGTCGAAGGTTTTTGGGCCCTTGTGGGTGCGTACAAGCCAGGGAAGACGGAAGCCGAGATCATGGCGCCAGCGGTGGAGCGGTTCTTCGCGCGTGGAGCGGGACCGCGGATGATGAACATCCTGCTTTCGGGACTGCATGGCGAAGCGGAGGCGGCGTTCAAGGTGCCAGGGGACCGCGTGGTAGCCGCCGACGATCTCTTGCTGTATTCGCTTGAGATCACGGGAAGGGGCGGCTACTGGGTAGAATTCTCCAGACCGCTGATTCGCGGCAAAGTCAGCGAACGTACGCAGGCAATGGCAGACGCATACCCGGCAGCGCTTGAAGCGGCGAGACAGCTAATGCGCGCGGGAGAGATGGCCAGCAACGTTCACCGCGTGGTGGCGGAGACATTCGCGAAGCATGGATTCGCGCTGGGGCATCTTTCGGGTCACAGCATTGGCACGACCATGCTCGAATACCCGGCCATCGGGGCAAAGAGCGATGTGCAACTGGAAGAAGGAATGATCCTGTCGCTGCACCCGCAGGTGGTTGATAAGGATGGAAAGGTCTGCCTGTATACGCAGGATACATATCGCGTGGGTAAGGCCGAAGGCCAGTGCCTGGCAGATGTGCCGTGGAAGTTCTATAGCGGAGAAGAAAAGCGCTGATGAAGATCTGTGTAGTGGGCTGCGGAGCCGTGGGAAGCCTGTTTGCCGCGCACCTGGCGAGAGCCGGCGAGGTGGAGGTCTGGGCTTACGACGTATGGAAGGAGCATGTCGAGGCGATCCGCAGTCAGGGTTTAAGGCTTTCAGGGGCGGCTGATTTTACGGTGCGACTGAATGCCACGAGTGATCCGACGGAACTGCCACGTTGTGATTATGGGATCGTTGCCACGAAAGCGATCCACACGCGAAGCGCGATTTCGCAGGTTGCGCACGCCTTTGATGAGAAAGCGGCGGTCTGCTCGGTGCAGAACGGAGTAGGCAACGAGGAAATCATCGCTGAGCATGTGAAGTATGTTGTGCGCGGAACGACGTTTCCGGCGGGGCATCCCGTCGCAGCCGGGCACATCGGGTTCGACATTCAGGGGGATACCTGGATTGGCCCGTTCGAGGCGTCCAATACGCCGATGGAGCGAGTGGAGCGGCTGGCCGGGCTTCTGACGCGGGCGGGAATGAATACCATCGCGCTCAAAGATGCGCGTGGCGCGCAGTGGACGAAGCTCATCTTTAATGCGGCCACGAATCCGGTGGGAGCGTTGACTCTGCTGCATCATGGCGCAGCGACAAGATTTGGTCCTACAGGAGAACTCTTTGAGGACTTGATCGCCGAGGGAGAAGCTGTGGCGAGAAAGCTGGGAATCGAACTGCACGGCGACCCTCGGCAACTGGTACAGAAGGGCGCGAAGGCCCCCGGCAAGCATCGCGCCAGCATGCTGCAGGATGTGCTGGCGAAGCGCCTGACCGAGGTGGATTTCATGAATGGCGCCATCGTGCAATACGGAAAGAAGAACGGAGTGGCGACGCCGCTGAACCAAGCGATCTGGCAATTGATTAAAGGCCTGGAGCACTCCTGGCAGGATCCGGACTAATTCCTTAAGGAAAGACGATCACGAACTCATGAGCGTGCCCTTCAATATCGGTGTTTTGCAACTGAGCATGGAGCCAGTACAGGAAACTGTCGCCATGGCGAAAGCCTGTGAGGACGCGGGCTTCGACACATTCTGGATCGCAGAGGCGTATCCATGGTGGCGCAAGCATTCGTTTGAGGCGCGATCGTCAACTGCCATTCTGGCCGTCATTGCGGCGCAGACTCGACGAATCCAACTAGGATGGGGAATTATTTCTCCCTACACGCGCCATCCGGTGCAAATCGCGATGGAGGCGCGGGTGATGCAGGACCTCGCGGGCGAGCGGTTCCTGCTCGGGTTGGGCGCGTCGAAGATCTTCATGAAGGAAATCGGCGAAGGGGAAGGCGAAAAGGTTGGCCCTGCGACAGTGATGCGGGAGAGTATTGAGATCGTCCGCGGCGTGCTCAAGGGAGAGGCGTTTCAGTATGCGGGCAAGGTGTTTCAGGCAAATGTTCCAGCACTTAAGCCGGATGCGCACACGCCAAGGCAGATGCCGCCGGTCTATGTTGCCGGAACTGGCCCAGTTATGCAGAAGCTCTCGGGTTTGGTAGGCGACGGACTATTGACGGCGAGCATCACGACGCCGGAATTTGTGAAATATTCGCGGAAGAATATGGAGGAAGGAGCGCGCAAGGCGGGAAAAGACGCGTCGAAGCTCGTGTTGGGATCCGTGATTGTGGGAAGCATCGGCCGGGATGCGCCGAAGGGTAAAGAGGGCGCGCGCGAACAGGCAGCCATGTACCTGGCGAACAAGGTGCAGAACATCAAGGGATCGGCCGATGTCCTGCTGGAATGCGCGGGCTTGACGTTTGAGGAACTTCGGCCGATTGCGGACGCGATGGAGAAGGGCGGACGCAAAGCCGCTGCAGGGGCGGTTACAGATGACATTTTGCGCAAGGTCTGCGCGATTGCCGGAACGCCCGAAGAATGCATCGCGAGGATTGAGGATTACCGCAGCGCCGGGTGCACGCACATCATGCTGGAGATTTGGGGCGAGGATCGGACGGGACAAGCGAAGCTTTTCGGGGAAGCCGTGCTGCCGCACTTGAGGCGCTAGCGGGAAGATGTGGGAACAGTGGCCGCGTGGACAATGCGGCGGAATTCTTCATCCGTAAGCAGGCCACGTTTTGCAATCGCTTGCTTTTTCACTTCGGCGAGGATGGGAGCACGCTGCGCAGGCGCGATGGAAAGCCCAAGCTCCCTGCACTTCAAATCAATGCTGTCGAGGCCGCTTTTCTTTCCGAGCACTATGCTGCGGCGAGCTTGCACGAGGTCGGCGGAATAGGGTTCGATGGCTTCGGGAATGTGGAATTGACTGGCGACCGCGCCGCTTTCGCGCATGAACAGGTTCTCGCCTACCAGCGGCTTCCAGGCTTCGAGACTGTATCCGGCGGTGCGGGAAACGACTTCAGAGACTTCGCGAACGCGAGCGAGATCCAGAGCGACGGGGACTTCGTACAGGCATCGCAGAGCGAGGGCGATTTCGCAGATGTCGGCATTGCCGGCGCGTTCGCCCATGCCGTTGATGGTGCCCTGAATCCAGGTTGCGCCGCCGCGAACGGCGGCAACAGCGCACGCGGTCGCCATGCCGAAATCGTTGTGACCGTGATAGTGGACGGGAACGCCCGGTCCAACCCAGGCGCACACCTCGCGCACCAGAAACTCGACGGCTTCAGGGCCACAAGCGCCGATGGTATCAACCACGACGATTTCGGAAGCGCCGGCATTGAGAGCGGCAAGATAGACGGCCTTCAGAAAATCGAGGTCGGTGCGCGTGCCATCCACGGCGAAGAAGGCCACGGTGATGCCGCTCTTGCGGGCAGTGGACACGGAGTCCTCGATGCGACGCAGGACTTCGTCCCGTGAAATGCCGTAGGCTTTCAGCTTGATCTCGCTGGTGGGCGCTTCGATGATGGAAGCGCGGAGCCCCAGGCGGACGAGTTCTTCGATGTCGGCCTTGACGGCGCGGGAGAATCCCCAGAGCTCGGCTTTCAGCCCGGCCCGCTGCATCAGCTGAATTGCGGCGGCATCGTCGGGAGAAACGCGAGGGAACCCAGCCTCGATGCGGCTGACGCCCAATTCATCGAGCTTGCGCGCGATCGTGAGTTTCTCTTCGGGTGAAAGGACGACGCCAACGGTTTGTTCGCCGTCGCGCAACGTGGTGTCGTAGAAGCGGATGGTGTCGCGGGGGAATGCGGCGCGAATCTCGGGGCGGGCATTGTGTTGACTGACCCAGATCTTGGAATCGTTGGCCATGGTGAGTTCAGGTTTCCTGGGTCGCCAGGGCAACGGGTTTGCGTCCGTAGGCTTCTTCCCAGGAGATTACCCGGTTGCGCAGGATGCCGATGTTTTCAATCTCGCACTCCATCACATCGCCTGCTTTGAGGTACCAGGCTTTAGGGTCGCCGCTGAACGCGGCTACCCCCGAGACGGTGCCGGTCGAAACCACGTCTCCGGCGCTGTAACCCATGGGCGAATAGTGAGAGAGGATCTCAGGAATCTTCACCGACATTTTGCTGGAGTGGGAACGCTGGCGCGACTCGCCGTTCACGCGAAGTTCCATGGCGAGGTTATGGGGATTGGGGATTTCGTCAGCCGTCACAATCCACGGCCCCAACGGGCAAAAGGTGTCGATGCCCTTGCAGAAACTGAATACGCCCGACTTCATTTCGCGGCGCTGAATGTCGCGGGCCGTGATGTCATTGAAGATCACGTATCCGCCTATGTGAGCCGTGGCATCCTCGGGCGTGAAGTGCTTACCGGCCTTTTTCAATACGACTGCCAGCTCGAGTTCGTAATCGAGTTCCTGGGTAAGATGCTCGGGGTAAATCACCGGCTCTTCGTGGCCAATGATGGCATCTACGTTCTGAAAGAAAACAATCCAGGGCAGAACGGGATGGGAGAAGCCTGCCTTGGTGGCTTCTTCGTGATGCTCGCGGAAATTGCCGGCGGTGTGAAAAAACTTTCGGGGCACGATGGGCGCTTTCAGCGTGACATGGGATGCGTCGTGGAAGATCGGTTCTCCGCCGGGACCGGTGACGTCTTCCTGTTGCAGCACATGATCCAAAGCCTTGCGGGCAGCTTCGAGACTAGTGTCTCCGCCCTCGAACAGAGAGAGCATGTTGGCGGGAACGAGCGCATCGGCAAGGCGATAGAAGGCACTTTCGGCTTCCACGTCGCGAAGGTAGAGGGCACAAGCAGAGTTGAGGTCAATGATCTGTCCCGTATGACTCAGGGCGCCGATGCGGGAGCGAGCAGAACTGTCCTGAAAGGTAACCAGCCGCATAGTTGATCTTAGAAGTGTATTGACGGCGGACGCAGATTGTCCATGCTCATCTGACGGGCGGAGGGACAGCGCCGTTTTTCTGGTTCTGCTGCGCCCAGAGACCCTGCTTGGCGCCATCGGCGATTTCCTGCGCCGAGTAAGCTTTCACCGAGGCGGCTTCCTGATGAGCGTGCGCGAATGCCTGCGTGTTGGGAAGATATTTCTGGGAAGGCCAGTTCTGGACTTCTTTATCGATGGCAGCCATGCGATTGCCGGGGTTGGGGTGATCGCTGAGAAATTGCGGAATATTGTTGCCGCCCTGCTTCTCGAGCTTTTCAAAGAAGGAGGCGAGGGCGTGGGGATCGTAGCCGTCTTTGTACATGATAACGGCGCCGACGGCATCAGCCTGGGCTTCGTCTGTGCGGGAGTATTTCAAGAACACCTGCCCGGCGCCGATCTGCAGGCCAACGCGCGCCAGATCGGCGTAAGTGCTGTCTCCCAGAATGCCGCCGAGGAACCCGAGAATGCTCTGAGCCATCGATTGCTTCGCTGCCTGTTTCGCGGAATGCTGCATGTAGACGTGCGACATTTCATGAGCCAGGACGCCAGCCAGTTCAGCTTCGTTGCCGGCGGCGGTGATGGTGCCGACATTCACGAATATGGGGCCGCCGGGCAGCGCAAAGGCATTGATCTCACCTTGCTGTACGACGTGGAACTGGTAGGGCCAGGAATTTTGCCCAGAAATCGCGGTCTGAAGTTTCCTCCCGAGCTGTTGGACGTATTGCGTGAGCGGGGATGAGTCGGGGAGAACCGGCATCTGCTTGTAAACCTCGGCCATGCCTTTCAGGCCGAGCTGTTGCTGGTCGCTCCGGGTGACGCCAGTGGCGGTGCCGGGATCGGGCAACTGAGGAGCGGGGACCGGCTCCACAGTCCAACAGAGTTGGGACATGAGCAGCAAAACGACGACCGAAAAACGTATTGGAGCAAAACGCTGTTTCATGGGCGTGGAGCTTGGTAGATTTCAAGCAGAAGTGTACACGGACGAGTGTCGCTTGGCTAAGTGCAGAGAGGCACACAGAAGCGGACGGCAGACGTCAGGATAAGTAGAATGGGATGAGATGAGCCCTGAATTGCCGGAATTTCGTGCGCCCTCGCCGGTGGAGCGAGTTTTCAACCGCGTCTACGGTTTCCTGGTCGGCTGCGGTTTCGGCTTCTCCTACAACTATCTCCTGCAAGTTCGGGGCCGCAAGACGGGGAAAATCTACTCAACGCCAATTGATCTGCTGGAACTCAGCGGGACACGGTACCTGGTCGCTCCGCGCGGCAGAACGCAATGGGTGCGCAACGCGGAAGCGGCGGGGGAAGTCACGCTGAAGAGAGGCCGGGTCAAGCAGAGATTCCGGCTGGGGGCAATTGAGGATGAGAAGAAACCGGAAATCCTGAAGGCCTATCTCGATCGCTTCAAGCGCGAGGTGCAGCGCTACTTTCCTGTACCGGCGGGCTCGCCGGCGCAATCCTTCCGCGGGCTGGTCCAGAGCTATCCGGTTTTCGAATTGCTGCCCGAATAGTAGAGCATTTCTATTCGAGTATGCGGTTGTCCATTTTCTTTCGGCCCCAATCGGCGGCCGCCTGGACGAAAGCCATGACCACGGGATGCGGAGTGTCAGGCGTAGAGGAGAGCTGTGGCTGAAACAAGGTTGCGACAAAGAACCGGTGAGTTGGCGACTCGATGGCTCGGACTTCTCCATTAGGGCCGCGCGCCACGACCGGGAAACCGGCTTCCATCGCCGCCCATTCAAAGTCTGGATTGATCTCGAAATTGCAGAAATATTCTTCTTCGACGACTTCCTGGCCGTAGAACGATTGCAGATAAGAACCCGGTTGCAGGCGGATTTCGGGAATCCGACCGGAAAGTTTCGGCGCGCCAGGGCTGCGATCGGGTATGGCACAGGAAACCGGCCTGATCACGATATTTCGCGAACTCGAATTGTTCTCTTCGCTGTCTGCATCCCCGATGCCGAGTACGTTGCGGGCACACTCGATGAAAGCGTATTGAAATCCACCGCAGGTGCCAAGGAATGGCCAGTCGCGCTCGCGGGCGAACTGAATGCCTTTGAGCATGCCGTCCATACTCCGATAAGGACTGCCGGGCGCGGCCCAAATGCCATCGCAGGCTTCGAGCGTTTTACCCGCGTCGGCTTCCAGCATCGAAGGAGTGGGTAGCCATCGAGCGTCGACGGGAAAATTCAGCCGATGGGAGGCATGCTCGAGGGAACGATTCACGGCAGGGAGAGTTGGCGACCTGGGATCGAAGTCGCCCAGAATTCCGATTCGAACCGGCTCGGGCACGACCTATTCTAATCGAGAAACTGCCGCTCGCGAGTCGGCGCCGTCAGGGTGGTTAACTGTGGCAGGTGCGAAGTCAGCGCGCGAGTCTACACGCAGTCGAAGCTAGCGGAGACGAAGGAAGGCAGCGGCGGCAGCAGCAGCGGCAAGGACCAGCACGGCGATGGAATAGATATGCGAACGCAACCAGCCAGGGCGTGTGTTCTCGGCTGCCAACTCGGCGAGAAACATGGGAGGTTCATTGCTGACCGCTGCCGGCGTGCTGCCGGCATACAGGCGCTGATCGGCTTCGCAGTCCAGGCAAAGCAAACGCCCTTCGGAAACCGGAAAACCGCAGGCTTCACAGACGCCAATTTTGCCGCGTTCCGCGGGTTGAACAGCTTCGGGTGAATCCTGAGGAACAGAGTCCTGGGCACAGACGACGGTCTCAGAGGCGGGCAAATCCAGCGTTGCCTCTGGAGTGGGGATGTTTTCCTCGACGGCGCTGGGCAGTGGCCCTGCAGCGGCCTCCTCCACCCGGTTTGCCGCACTGGCATGCTCCAGCGCGGTCAGAACCATGGCGCCGAGTCGTTCCAGGGCGTTGATGTCACGCTCCTCGAAGGCGCTTGTCCTGCTGGCCAGCAATTCGAAGACGCCAAGCACTTCACGGTCGCGGACCAAGGGAATGACGACCACCGAGGCGATGCCGAGCGCACGGCAACTCTCCCGGTTGACGCGCGAGTCGCTCTCGGCGTTATCGCAGCGCAGGATCTGACGTTTGCGGATGCTCTCGCCGGTCAGTCCTGAATTAACCTGCAGTTTTGCTCCCAACTGTGGCGCGGCGCTGCCCACGCTGGCGCGGCAGATCATGGAGTTGCTTTCGCACAGTGCGATGGCGGCCCCGGAAGCGCCGGTGATGTACTGCGCGCGCTCGGCGAGCAACAGCAGCGTGGCGTCCAGATCGCGGCGGGCCATATCTTTGAGGGACCTGCCGCCGTCCTCGGTCGGAAAACGCAACGGATTTGCCGGGACTGGCTTATTCTCCCTGACGGATTGGCCGGAAGGCGAGTTCGCTTCCGCCGTCTCGGCAGGGCGGGAAGCGCTCAGATCGAGGATAGAGTGCTGATCCATTGGAACTTCAAGATGTCAGGAGGCTATGCGGGAGTTTCGCTCGCGGCAAGACCGACTGTCAAGAAATAAGCGGGCGCGAAGGTTCTACCCCCAAAGTTCTTGGGAGGTGCGATGAGTCAGACAGGTGAGCGCAGGCAGAGTAGCCAGGCCAATCCCACGGCCAGGGTGGACAGGGTGATCGGCAGACCGGCGCGGAAATAATCCCAGAAATTGATTTCGACATCGGGGCGGGCAGTTTCGACGACGATGATGTTGGCGACGCTGCCGGTGATGGTGAGGTTTCCCGCGAGGGTGGATGCCATGGCCAGGGCCAGCCATCCGGTGCGGGGGTCGGCAAAGCCGGGCACGAGCGACTTGAGCAGCATAACCGCGGGCACATTGCTGACGATATTGCTCAAGAGGGCGGCGACTCCGGTAAACACATCGAGGCGCTGGAGGTTCCAATGGCGGGCAAAGGACAGAAGTTGGCCCACGATACCGGCATTCTCAGCGCCGCCGACAATGAGAAAGAGCCCGACGAAAAAGACCAGCAGGCCCCAGTCAATTTCTTTGTAGAGCTTGTGAGGTTCCAGCGTGCGCGTGATGAGGAGCGCAGCAGCGCCCAGGGCTGCCGTCATGGCGGGAGGCGCACCGAAAAAGAAGCCGACGACCACGGCAGTCACGACAACCGCGGGTTTGGCGAGATGCGACATGTCGAGGGCCGGCAAGGGGATGTGCTCGTCCGCAAGGGGTAAAGGACCAACCTTTCGGAAATGAATCCAGTGCAAGACCCCCCAATCGAGAAAGAGGCCGGTTATGGCTACGGGCGCCAGATGGAAGAGGAAGTCCTGATAATGGATCCCGGAGAATGACCCGATCAGCATGTTTTGCGGATTGCCGGTGATGGTGGCGACGCTGCCGATGTTGGAGGCGGTGGCCACGGCCAGCAGGTAGGGCAGAGGCTGCAGACGCATGCGGCGAGTGATATCGAGGACGAACGGGACCATGACCAGGCAGACGATATCGTTGACGAAGAAAGCCGAAAGCAGGCCGCAGGTGAAGATCACGGCGGGGAGCAAGCGGGCCGGCTTGAGGCGACGCAGCACAATTTCAGCGTTCCACTCGAAAAAGCCCACCAGATGCAGATTCCCAACGATGAGCATCATGGAGAACAGAAGCACCAAAGTAGAGAAATCCACGAAGCGAAGCGCGTCTGAAGGCTGAACGACGCGAAACGCGACCATGGCGACAGCGCCGATGATGGCGGCGCCGGGGCGGTCAATTTTCAGGCCGGGAAACTTGCCAACCGCGAAGACGAGATAGCTGGCAAGAAAAATGATGTAAGCGGCAGCCAGACGGGTGTCGGGTATCGCGCTGGAGAGAAGCACGGGCATGGAAACAGGAGCATAGCAGGCGATGGCAGCCGGAGCCAGCGAGGAGCTAGTTGAAATCTGCCAAGGAAACGAACGTGTATCCGCCTGAGGGATTGTTGAGGCCGACGATGGTACGGATTTGACCGTCGGAGAAGCTGAGCGAACCTGTATCGATGTAGGCGAAACGAGTACCGGTCAACGTAAAAAACACCTCATAATCGCCCGCGGTGATGGTCTGATAACTGGAAGCGGACTGGAAGGCGAGGCCGGTGATGGTCGGTGCGACCGTACTCAGATCTGTACCGGGGGGCACTATGTAGACATCAACCGTGCCCATGCCAGGAGCGGCGTTGACGACGCGCAGCTGTATGTCGCCAGCGGTAGGCGTGGTGTTGTTGTCGGTGAGAACGATCGTGCTCAGACTGGAAGCAAAGTTGGCCGCGATCACCGTAGTTTGCGTATTGCTGCCCACCGAAAGCGAAGTAGTGAGTACTGAGCTCGAGGTACCTGTTGTGTTCAACGACAACTGGTGTGAGCCGGAACTCACGGACAAGTATCCGGTATTCGCTTCGTAGCTGAGATCGCTGGACACGACATTTCCATCTACCAGCACGTCCAGATTGGACTCATCCGGCGAGGCCTGCATCACCCGGAGCTGGGCCTTGCTTCCTCCCCCACAGCCAGTACTGAGAAGCGTGACACCTATGAGCAAAAGAGCGAAAAAAGGCACAAACCAACGTTGCGACATGCGAGGAATTCCTCCGGCTGTAGCGTTGCAAGTGACTAAGACGCCGTTTGCGTGACATTTAGTTGTCTGCAAGGTACGTGGCAATCTAAGCACGCCTGATCGCAAAGTTAGGTAAAGAGTGCGTCAAGCTTTGTAAAGATCGGCCGGGTTGCTGGGCGGGGCGAGAGAGCGTTAAGCAGGGTGGAAGGATTAAAGACGCGGATCTAGTGCTGATCGTCGCGTTGCCGCAGCCAGTCGAGGAACATCTGCTCGATCGGCTTGTCGTAGGTCATCAATACGTGGCGAATGGTGTGCCCGCTCACAAAGTGGCAAACCTCCTCGGCCAGATTCTTGGCGTGGTCGCCGGCGCGTTCAAGCGACTGCGTCATAAAGATGACCTGCAAGCTGGCGTGGCGCTGAAGGCTTTCGGGATTCTCGATGTGACGGAGGAAGACGAGATTGCGCAGCCGATCCATCTCGGCGTCGGAGCGGAGAACATCCACAGCTTTTTTCACATCACGATTAGAAAAGGCAGCACCCACATCCGAGAGCATTTTTTCCAGAACCGTGGCCATGTGAGTGAGGTCGCGGATGTCCTGAGGGTCAAGGTGTCCGGCAGCCTGGGCGCTGGAGGCGAGACTCAGCAGTAGATCACCGATGCGCTCGAGGCCGATCATGAACTTCATGCAGGCGAGCAATTCGCGCGCCTCGGGTTCGGTCACCTGGGTGATCGCCAGGGTTACGCCGGCGTCGATTTCCTGATCGAGTGTGTCGAGTTCTTTTTCGCGCTCACGCAAGGTATTGAGCAGGGAAGCGGAGCCGGTTGCAATGCCTTCGGCAGCTGTGGCGGCAGCTTCCTGCGCCAACCGGCATGCTTCCACCGTGCGTTTCACCAGGTGGGAATATGCGGGTTCAGAGGCTGGATTCTTGACACTAGGGCTGCTCATAGGCTGCTGTCTCCGCGGAACAAGCACGGCCGGGCGGATGCTCCGTCGCTTATGCAGGTTGATACTCACAGTTCCAGATTAGGAGGTTTTCGCGCAAATGGTGTTAAAGGGATGTGAATTTTTGGCACAGATCAGATGACGAAAGGGAACAGGGGCGGTTCAGGATGGCACGGCAGGCAGGGTGAACAAAAACGTGGCTCCATGGTTCAATTCGCTTTCGGCGCGGATGGTGCCGCCATGCGCCAGCACGATGTGCTTGGCGATCGCCAGGCCGAGGCCGGTGCCGCCGGATTCGCGGGAACGGGCCTTATCCACGCGATAAAAGCGCTCAAACAGGCGGGAGAGGTGTTCCGAGGGGATGCCCGGGCCGAAGTCGCGCACGTAGAATTCGACTGCGCGATCGGACGGCCGTGCGCCGAGAATCAACCGCGGGCTGCCAGCGGCGTACTTCAGGGCATTGTCAATCAGGTTGGAAAAAACCTGATAAATGGCCTCGCGGTCGGCATTCACCGGGGTTGAGGTGGAAACTTCGATTTCCAGTTCGATGCCGTGAGTGCGGGCAATCTCGCGGAAGCCCTGGCTGGCCTCGCGCAGAATCTCCTCAGGAACAACCGGCTGGATGTCAAAGCGCTGCTCGCCGGATTCCACCCGGGCGAGGGTCAGGAGATCTTCGGTGAGGCGCGACATACGGGTTGCGTTTTTGCGGATGATCTCGAGGAACTCGCGGGAGTGGCCGTCCTCAGGCGTAGTGTCCATCAAAGTCTCCGTGTAGCCCTGGATGGAGGTCAGCGGGGTGCGCAGTTCGTGAGAGACGTTGGCGATGAAGTCGCGGCGGGTCTTTTCCACGCGCTCGGTCTCGGTGAGATCGCGCAAGACGGCAACGGCGCCACCGTCTGGCAGCGGCGCGGCGGTCACATCGAAGGTTCGCGTGGAGAGAATGGATGTGGCTCGCGCTTCAAATACCTGCCGGTTTTGACTGGCAGAACGCACGGCGCCGAGAAAGTCAGGATCGCGCACGGTCTCAACGATGGGAGCGCCAAGACGCGTGCCCTGGGGGACGAGATTGTCCATGGTTTGATTGGCCCACTGCACACGATCGTCGGGGCCGATAGCAATGACGGCATCCTGCATGCTGTTGAGCAGGGTCTCCAACTGGTGCTGGCTGGTGCGCAGGGCGGCGAAGCTTTCTTCCAGATGACGAGCGGTTTTGTCGAGCGCGGCAGCAACTTGTCCGATTTCATCTTCTGACGATGCCGCAATGCGGGCGGTGAGGTCGCCTGCGGCAATGCGCTCGGCAAATCGCACAATACGGTGCAAGCGGCGAGATGTGCTCTGGGCGGCGAGTCCCGCCAGTGCCATGGCGATCAGGACTGCGAACGCGGACGCAAACCACAGGCTCCGGCGCACTCCCGCCGTGGCGGCTTCGATATCGGAAAGCGGATAGGCCAGTCGGACAGCGCCTCCGGCGATGGGCGCGGCCACATAGAGGAACCGAATGCCGAGAGTATGACTCCGGCGCGAATCAGTCCCGGTATTGCCCTTCAGGGCCGCCACGAACTCAGCGCGCTGAGCGTGGTTTTCCATGGTGGAGGCATCAGCTTCGGAATCGGCCAGCACCTTGCCTTCAGCGTCAATCACCGTGGCGCGGGCGCCAGCGGCCTGGCCGGCTTCAGTGACGATTTGCTGGAGCGGATGCTCGTGGTCGGAACTGACCCGCTCGGCCAACATCAAGGTTTTTTCCTTGAGATTGCGCTCGATCTCCTGATGCAAAGAATCTTCCCAGGCCTGGCGGATGGAGAAATCAAGCGTGATGGTGGCGGCCGCAATGACGAGCAAAAAAGCCGTCATCAGCTTGAAGAAGACCCGCTTCTTCACTTGGGGGCCTCAAAGCGGTAGCCGGCTCCGCGCACTGTCTTCAGGTAGCGGGGATTCTCCGGGTCAGGTTCGATCTTTTCCCGAATGCGGCGCACGTAGACATCCACCGAACGGGGCGTGACGTAGGCGGTATCACGCCAAACCGAATCAAGCAGCTGGTCGCGGGTGAAGACGCGGCCCAAGTGTCGCGCGAAGTAATCGAGCAGACGGAACTCGGTGGCGGTGGTGGTGACCGGTTTGCCGCTGACTGTCAGCGTCATGGCACCGGGATCGATTTCGATCTCGCCAATCTGAAGAGGAGACTGGGACAGTGGCCGCTCGAAACGGCGCAGCACGGCCTTCACCCGCGCCACCAGTTCACGCGGGCTGAATGGCTTGGGGATGTAGTCGTCCGCACCCAATTCGAGGCCGAGGATGCGGTCGGCCTCCCCACTTTTTGCGGTTAGAAAGATTACGGGAGTCGGTGCGAGCGTCGGCCGCTGGCGAATTTCGCGGCACAACTCCAGCCCATCCTTGCCCGGGACCATGATGTCGAGAATGAAGAGCGTGGGGCGCTGGCGCTCAGATTCGACGATGACAGAGTTGCCTGTGGGAAACAGTCTGACGGTGAATCCCGCGCCTTCCAGATGGTGGCGAACCAACCGGGAAATATCGGGATCGTCCTCTACGACGAAGATGCTTGGTTTCACAGGGAGTATTGTAGCCATGCCCGTGCCGAGTTCCTAGTGGCGCCCAAGCATGGCACTGTGGTGTGAAAAGGTGGCGTGCAGCTTGAGAAATGTGAGACTGCGGCCCGCTTGTCTTTTGCTTTGTTGTACTTTCGGCAGCAAAACTTCGGTAATGGCTGGAGCGGGATTATCACAAGGGTTCAGCGCCTGCTGACGATAGATTCATTCCAGTCCCCTTCCACTCATGTTACCCGGCTTAGCGTTTCTGATCCTGGCTTCTGGCATGGCCACCGACCCTGCGGCGTCGGGCGCCATTCCGGCAGCCGCGAGTGCGACCGAAACCACTGCCGTGCCTTACGTCATTCAGAAGCGTGTGGAAGAGGCACACGTTGTCTTCACCGTGCGCGGAACTCATCGGAAAGCAGCACCTGAACTCACGGCAAATGATGTTGCGGTGATCGAGGACGAACAATCCCCCGCGCCGCTTACCTCGTTCTATAAGCAGGGCACACTCCCATTGCGCCTGGCGGTGGTGCTGGATATGAGCGGCTCCATGCAGGGCGTTTTTGCGCAAGAACGGCAAGCCGCCGCGGCATGGCTGGATCGGATTGCCGAGACAGAAAATGTGGAGGTATCGATTGCCAGCTTCGCCACAGAGGACCGTGCGCTGCCGGGAGACGCGCATGAAGTGATGAGCGTGTTACAACCGCCGCGATCCGACGGTCAGACGGCGCTTTTCGATTCGATGTATGAAACCATGTGGCGCCTTAATGCTGCGGAAGAAGGTGCGCGTGCGCAAAAAGCGATTGTCGTGTTCAGCGATGGCGAAGACAACTGGAGCCGGCACGGCCTGGACGATGTTATCGCTGCCGCGCAACAATCGGAAACGACAATTTTTGCGATTACCGTGCACAGCCGCCGCGTAGAGATTGCTGGCGACGAGGTGCTGCGCACCATGGCGGAAGCCACCGGGGGACAGGCCTTTGTCTTGGGCCGCTACGAGCAAGTTGGGAAAGCGCTGACCGCGATAGGGGATGCATTGCCAGCGCAGTTTGTAGTGGGCTTCCGTCCGCGAAATATCACATACGGATTTCACACGGTCAAGGTCGTGCTGCGGGACCATGCGCTGAAGGTGAAAGCCCACAGTGGGTACTATGTCGATGTTCCGTGAATTACTCGCCGGTTATATCTCAATGACCAGATTGGCGGCCCGGTCGAGCCAGAACTGCATGCCGGGAGGGACCACGGTGGTGGCGCTGTACTCTGTGATAATGGCCGGCCCTGAGAGCTTGCGGTTTCGCTGCAGAGCGTCCCGGATGTAAATCAGGGTGTCGGTCTTTTTCCCTTCAAAATAAACTGGTTCGCGTTCGATGCTTGCGCGTGACTGTTTCGTCGATGCGGTGCGAGCCGGCGAGTGTGTCAGCAGAGCCGAAGGCGGCGCTTTTTTGATACGGGCTGTCGCGCGGGAAGCGTGCGGAGCCCTGACGAAGGCACGCAGCCGAAGCGTGACTATTTCGATCTCTTTCGCAGGATAGCTATAGCCATACCGGCGCTGGTGTTCCTGGTGGAACGCCTTCAGCAGCGTTCGAGCGTGGGGGACGTTGAGTTCATATCCCTGGCCGCGATATCGAATATCTATGCTGAAATGATAGCGGATTCTGCCCTGCCAGCCCTCTTTTCGAAAATCGTTTTCTGCGAGACGGCGCAAGCCGTCGAACTCGCGATTCAATTGCACCTTCGGAACCGTGCCATGTATGCGCCATAACACCGTGCGCGAGTAGTCCTTGACCACATCGCTAACCAGGATGCCGAAGGCGGATAACGCACCTGGAAGCACGGGCACAATCACGCGAGGAATACCCAGCCCTCTCGCGAGTTCGCAGGCATGCAATCCACCGGCTCCGCCGAACGCGACAAGCGAAAAGTCGCGAGGATCGCGGCCGCGCTCGACGGAAACGACGCGAATGGCCTTCTCCATGGTTACATTGGCGACGCGGATGACGCCTGCCGCGAACTCGGGAAGCGAAAGCCTCGAACCTCGCTGTTTGAGCCATTCGGAAACAATGCGATGTGTACGCTCTGCGTCGAGTTCGAAATCACCGCCCAGGAAGCGGCTGGGCCGCAGGCGTCCCAGGATCAGGTTGGCATCCGCAACTGTCGGTTGGATGCCGCGGCCGTAGCAGATGGGACCTGGATCGGCGCCGGCGGATTCAGGCCCGACACGCAGCGCGCCAGCTTCGTCGAAGCGGGCAATGGAGCCGCCGCCAGCACCGACGGTGTGGATGTCGAGCGCGGGAATGCCAACGGCAAGACCGGCGATTTCTCCCTGGCCGGCGGTCTGCAGTTTGCCTTCGATGAGCGCGACATCGGTCGACGTGCCGCCCATATCAAACGTGATGATGCGGCGAAATCCGCTGCGGCTAGCCATGACTGCTGCCCCAACGACTCCACCAGCGGGCCCCGAAAGCAATGTGCGCACCGGCTGGCGGGCAGCGCTCCGGAGCGCCGTGATGCCTCCGCTCGATTGCATGACGAAAATCCGCGCGGGTCCCAGCTTGGAGCGAACGCGCTGCTGCAGAGTTTCCAGGTAGCGTTGCATGACCGGCTGCAAATAAGCATTCATGACGACGGTGCTAGCGCGTTCGAATTCGCGGAACTCGGGCAGGATCTGATGAGAGAGGGAGAGCGGAACGCCCAGCGGTTTGAGTGCGGCGGCGATGAGTTTTTCGGTCTTTGGATTGGCAAACGAGAACAAAAGGCAGACGGCCACTGCCTCTGGCGCCTTGACTCGCAGCTTGTTGACTAGATTCTGCAGTTGCTCAGCAGATGGTTGCCGCTGGATCTCACCGTCGCTTGAGGTGCGTTCCTCTACACCAAAACGCGAACCTGCAGGAACCAGCGGCTCGACGCGGTCAAAGAACAGGTCGTACAACCTGGGCCGCGCCTGGCGGCCTATCTCGATGACATCTTCAAACCCAGCCGTTGTGACCAAAGCCATGCGAGCGCCACGTCGTTGCAGGAGCGTGTTCGTGCCCACAGTGGTGCCGTGAAGAAGGACGAGCCGAGCGCTGACCCCGATCCGGTCAAGAGCCTGCGCAATGGCCTGCGAAGGTTCTTTCGGGGTAGAGTGGACTTTGAGGAGGCGGATGTTTCCACGCTCCACCCAGACGCAGTCGGTGAAGGTGCCTCCGGTGTCAATTGCGATCGGAATTCCGTATCGTTCTGTGACGCGGCGCGGCATGAGGCTGAGGTTGGACGGCTAGGGTAGCATTTTCGCCTGATTGTTTCATTCGATCCGAGCTGTTGAGGGTGCGATCATGAGGCACCGCTTTGCGGACAGGACGAGCCGCAGGTAGAATAAAACGCCTGCGGCCACGGCGAAGTGAATTCGCCGATTTCATGGGCCGCTAATACTCACGTCAGGAGCCACCAGACATGTCAGCACCCAGCCGCCGGCCCGAGATTCGCCGCCGCCGCACGCGGAAAGAAAAGATCCTCAGCTTACGTAAGCGTCACGCGAACGCGACAGCGGAAGCAGACCGTTCGCGGATTGCCGCGAAACTGCATCGTCTCGGCCTAGTTTCACCGGGAATCCCGCTGCTGAAAAGCTCCTGAAAGCCGCAAAAGATCAAGACTTGCCTGCTGGCTGCGACACTTCACGGCTCCAAACCGCTGTAGCCAGAGGCGGCACTCCGGCCACTTCCGCATAGACGCGAAGAATCTGCCGGGCGGACAGCTCCCAGGAGAACTTTTTGACCTGCTCGTAGCCGCGTTGCTTCAGCTTCTCGCGCACGGGCTGGTCGAGCATGACCCGCCGCAGTGCGCGCATAATCTCAAAAACATTTTCAGGATTCACCAGCATGGCAGCTGTGCCAACAACTTCCGGGAGCGAAGAAGTGTTTGAGGTCACGACCGGCGTGCCCAGTGCCATGGCTTCCAGTGGAGGCAGCCCAAAACCTTCGTACAACGAGGGAAAAACGAAAACCTTGGCCGCGTCGTAGAAAACCCGCAGCATCTCAATGGGGACAAATCCCATAAAGCGGACATCGTTCTGCACTCCACCCCGCACTACGGTGCGCCGCAAGTCGGGGTGCTTGGATAGTTCGTCGCCGATGATGATCAGTTTCAGATCGGGGTATTTTCCTTCCTTCTCCAACTCGGTCTTGAGCGCCGAAAAGGCTTCGATGATCCGGACCAGGTTTTTGTGAGGGCTGATGCGGCCGGCGTAGAGCAGAAACGGATACGTCACCAGATAGCGCTCGGCCAGGATCTGGCGATCGGCCTCGGATGTGTGCCCTGACAAGAATCGCTCGTCGATTGCGTTGGGCACGACTTCGATCTTCGTGCCGGGGATGGCGAAAAGATTCTCGATCTCGCCCTTGGTAAATTTCGAAACTGCGAGAATTCGGGCCGCTCTGCGCAATACTCGCCGAGTGAGCTGGAATCGGATGGAGCGGCGGAGCACAGAGCTCTCCTGGGGGCGGGACATGTGCTCGAGCAGATCGTGCACCGTCATCACGTAGGGACAAGGCAGGTTGCGGGGAAAAGAGAACAGGTGTGGGATATGCGCCAAGTCACATTGCAGGCGCCGGAGAATGGCGCGGCACTCAAGGTATCCCTTAGTGGTGTTATCACTTTCGAGCAACGTGACAGTTTGAAAGTTCGACGGCAGCGGACCGATTTCAGCGACCTTCGCGGGGGAGCCGATCAGGAAATACTGGTTTTCGTGGTCCAAGCGGCCGAGGGCGCGCACCACGTTGCGAGTGTAGGTGCCGATGCCAAAATCGGACATGCGGCGGATATCCAGGGCGATCTTCACGGCAAGATTTAACCACAGACGGTGGCCTGAGCGAGACCCAATTCGCGCTGCCGGCTTTGAGTTCTGCTCGCCTTAGGCGCGCACCTCTACTGTTGCCCTGGCACGCCGCTCCGGATAGAGGGGAAATGCCTCCGCCAGTTCCAGCACCTGCTTACGCACACTCTGCAGGACCGCGGCGTCGCTGCGATGATGCAGGACTTCCGAGATCCAGCGGCCGATCTGCTCCATTTCTGGTTCCTTCATGCCACGAGTGGTCAGTGCCGGGGCACCAATGCGGATGCCGCTGGGCTTCATCGGAGGATTCGTGTCGAAGGGGATCGCATTCTTGTTTACCGTGATACCGGCCTGGTCGAGGGCCTTTTCGGCTTCGCTGCCCAGCATTCCCTTAGCGAACACATCTATCAGCATGAGGTGAGTGTCGGTCCCGCCGGAAACGATGCGGAAGCCTTCCTTGACCAGCGTGCCCGCTAACACTTTCGCGTTGGCGACAATCTGCCGGGCGTAATCGCGGAAACTGGGCTGCATCGCCTCGTGAAAGCAAACGGCTTTGGCGGCAATGATGTGAACCAGTGGTCCGCCCTGCATGCCGGGAAAAACCACTTTGTCGATGGCAGCGGCAAACTCCGACCGGGACAGAATCATGCCGGCACGCGGGCCCCGCAGTGTCTTGTGAGTGGTCGAAGTGACGATCTGAGCATGCGGGACAGGAGAGGGGTGAACACCGCCGGCGACCAACCCGGCAAAATGGGCCATATCGACCAGATAGATAGCGCCCACCTTGTCGGCAATCTGGCGCATGCGGGCGAAGTCAATGATGCGGGGATAAGCGCTGCCTCCGCCAACGATTAGCTTCGGCCGCTCCTTTTCGGCGAGTTTCTCCAAGTCGTCATAGTCTATGGTCTCGGTTTCGCGGGTCACGCCGTACGGGACGATGCGATAGGTCTTGCCAGAAAAATTCAGAGGATGCCCGTGAGTAAGGTGGCCACCATGCGCAAGGTTCAAGCCGAGGATTGTGTCCCCGGGCTGCAGCACTGCGGCGTATGCCTCCATGTTGGCCTGCGAGCCAGCGTGCGGCTGCACGTTGGCGTGTTCGGCGCCAAAGAGCTGCTTGGCGCGGTCGCGCGCCAGGTTCTCGACCACGTCCGTGTATTCGCAACCGCCGTAATAGCGCTTGCCGGGGTAGCCCTCGGCGTACTTATTGGTAAAGACAGATCCCATGGCCTCGAGCACGGCTTCGCTGACGAAGTTTTCTGACGCGATCAGTTCCAGTCCTTCGTGCTGGCGCCGGGCTTCGTTATCAATAGCGGTGGCGACCTGGGGATCTACTTCATACAGCGGACGAGACATCGCATTGTTGTTTTTCATGGCATTCGTCTCTCGATTCCATTCATGCAGTCGGTATTCTTGCAGCGAAGATCTACTTCATGATCTCCGCACGCTCCAATTCGCTGATCTTGTCCACGCGGGCCTGATGGCGTCCCCCTGCGAAGGGCGTCTCCAGCCATCGATCCACAATCTTCAGCGCAGCGCCAGGGTCCAGCAGCCGCGCGCCGAGCGAAGCACGTTGGCATTGTTGTGTTCGCGGCTGAGCTGGGCTTCGGTCTCACTGTGCACGTTGGCGGCGCGAATCCCGGGGATTTTGTTGGCCGCAATGGCCATGCCAATGCCCGAGCCGCAGACGAGGATTCCCCAGCCGGCGCGTTTTCCCGCTACTTCTTCGGCGACCAGGCGGGCGAAATCGGGATAGTCCACAGAGGCACTCGAGTGAGTACCCAGGTCTTCCAAGGCGAGCCCTTTGCTCGTAAGGTGCTGCTTGATCTGCTCCTTCAGTTCAAAACCGGCGTGGTCCGCACCGAGGGCAATTTTCATGCAGCTATTCTAACTCCGTAGCGCAGAGCGCGTGACAGCCTTCCTGCCCAGCGCGGAATGGTCAGTGGTCGAAGGCTGTGCGGAGGAACGAAGCGAGTTGCCAGCCGTCCATGTATTTGTACGGAGTCTCGCCGGTTGTGTAGTGGCCGCACGGCAGGACCACAACCTTGTGATTCAGGCCGTGGCGCTGAAACTCTTCCACAGTCTGCTCGGAAAGCTCGGGCAGGAAGGTCAGGTCATATTTCGCGTAGACCACCAGTGACTTCTTGGGCCAGCGGGCGAATTGCGTGAAGTAGGAGATCGGGCTGACGGCGCTCCAGAGCTGACGAAGACGGTTGAGATCTATCTGCGATTCCAGGCCTTCGCGGATGTGACGAGTTGATTGTCCGTGCCAGACAACGTCCGCGACGTAAGTGGATGCGTGGTTGAATGCCGCCACGCGAATGCGAGGATCATGGGCGGCTGCGAGAAAGGAGTAGCAGGAACCGAGGCTGGTTCCAACAATGCCGAAGCGGTTATACCCCTGTTCCTCCAACCAGTCGAAGCAGCAGCGCGCGTCAATGACGCCCTGGCGGCAGGCATCGAGCGTGCGTGCAATGTTGGCGGAAACCGCATAGTCGGCGCGCGCGATCTCGGCGGGACGGCGAATGTCATGGTAAGGCATGCTGAGCCGAAGAACTGCGATGCCGAGCAGATTCAATACCTGGCACAAACTGGTGTAGGCGATGGCATCCGAGTTCCAGTGCGGCAACAACACGACGGCGCGCCGGCCGCGGGCGGGAAACCAGCGGGCATTTACGCAGTTGTTTTCCGGGTAAGGGGTGTGCACGGCAGAGGTAAATCGCAGAAAGTGGCCGCGGGTTCCGCGGACTTTTGCTTCGAGCCTTGCGTCCGGTACTTCCCGCGTGCTGAAGACCTGAATGTCGCGCTCCTCGAGCCGAAAGTCATCGGGAGTGCGATAGGAATAGAACTCGTCGCTGGCGGCGACAATGCGCTCATTGTATTGCCGGAGGAAGGACTCCGCGTCATCCGGCACATGACCAGGCCCGAAACCATTGCGGCAGGGCCAGTCCCGCGCCCACTCGACCCCCCATTCCAGGGGGCGAACTACGCGGTTGTTATCAACCGACGTGAGGCGGGTCTCCCAGTCATACATCCATTGGGCATAACGCGAATGCATCGATACCCTGAATATAGCAGGCGAAATTCCCCGTCCTGCTAGCCGGACAGGCGAACGGCAGAAATTGACGATTGTTCCTCATCAGAGAAGGACTGAATGGGAACGACTCAGCCAGGAGATCTCAGACATCGTACTTGCGGGGCACGCGCTTCGAGATGCCGCAGAGGATCTCGTACAGCACGGTGTTAGCAAGCGCTGCATGCTCGCGCGCGTCGACCGTAAGGCTCTCTTGCGAGCCCAGCAGGATCACCTCATCGCCGACGGCTACGCCGGGCAGGCCGGTCACATCGACGAGGGTCAAGTCCATCGAGATACGCCCCACAATCGGGGCGTAATGATCGCGCACGATGACGCGCCCGCGGGAGGACAATGCCCGGTTCAATCCATCGGCGTATCCGACCGGAAGCACGGCAATACGAGCTGGCGCCTTGGTGACATAGATTCCGCCGTATCCCAGGGCCTGGTTTGCCGGAACATCGCGCAACGAGAGGATGCGGGTTTTCCAGGTAAGAACCGGCTTGACGGAGAGTCGCAGGGCGCTGCCGCTGACTTCGCGTCCGGCACGTTCGAAAGGCAGGTGGTAGCCGTAGAGAGCGATTCCCGGGCGCACCATGCTATAGAGCGACTCGCGCCGGGAGATTACGGCCCCGGTGTTGGCGGCGTGAACCAATGACGGCTGAAAGCCTGCTCGGGCCAGGACTCCTCGGGCCTCTTCGAACTGGCGCAACTGTTCCGGCACGGAGGGCGCATCGAGCACCTCGGACGACGCGAGATGCGTGGAAAGTCCTTCCAGCAGAAGGTGGGGAGATGCTTTCAAGCGGGAACAGATGCCGGGAAGGTCGGCGGGCGCTATCCCTAGGCGTCCCATGCCGGTGTCCACCTTCAGGTGAATGGCGTGCTGAGCGACGCCCAGGCGCTCGGCAGCCTTCTCCAGCAGTTCAACCTGTCCGGGCTCCCAAACCGTCGGAGTTAGCTGCAAGCGTACGATCTCAGTTTCTTCTCCCCGCCAGAAGCCGGTTAACAGCAGGATGCGGCTGTTAATGCCTGCATCACGCAGCGGAATCGCTTCATCGAGCGAAGTGACGCCCAGCCATGCCGCTCCCTCCTGTTCGAGGGCACGCGCGCACTCGAGCGCACCGTGTCCGTAGGCGTCGGCTTTCACGACTGCGCAGACGGAAACGTCGGGGCCGACTTTGCGCTGGATGACGCCGAAGTTATAGCGGAGATTGCCGAGCGAGACCTCCGCCCAGGTAGGGCGCGTTGTCGCGCGTTTAAGAGTTTCGACGGTAGCCACGTTCTCTGATTATAGCGAGCCGATGGCGGCGCGCCGCGTTACTGCGGGGCTACTCCCGGGGCGCGCCGCGGCCAGCAAATCATCTTCCTGAAAGGACAAAATTCACCGTGATCTGAGTTTCGACCTCGACAGCCTGGTCGTTGAGATAGTAAGGACGATATCGCCACTGGCGGACGGCATCGATGGCGGCTGGGATGAGAAGCGGATGTCCGCTGACAGCCCGCAGGTTTTCGATCGTGCCATCACGGCTGATAACGGCTTGCAGCACCACCGAGCCTTGAATCGCCGCCTGGCGTGCCAGAGACGGATAATCGGGTTGTACGCGATGAATCAGATTGCCTTCCATCATGCGGGAGACCCGAAGCTTGGGCGCCGGGGGTTCGGGTGGCGGCGACACGTCGCGCAGAGCATCTCCAACACTGCCGATGACCGGGTTCCTGGCGAAGCGGTCTCCGGTGCCGCCGAAAACACGCAGATTGTCTGGATCAACCGGCGGCGGGGCACTGGATTCTTCAATGCTGGCAATACGGTTCGGGATTGAGGGCGGAGCGACGATGTGACCTTCGGTGGTGAGATTACTGGTCTCCTGACGGCGGGAGTTGTGAGCCGCCGGAGTCTCGGGCGCCGGCAAGGCGGCGGGCGCTACCACTGACGACATCCACTGCAGGGGCGGCAAGCTTTGCGGAGCGAGCCGCACGACAGCGAGCAGGGAAGCGAGCGCGAGCGCCTGCATCGCGAACGACACCAGGGTCGTCCAGAAACGGTTTGAACTGTGCACACTGGAAGAACCAACGAGTTCATCTGCGAACATAGGATGCTCCTCACCAATCTGCTCCTAAAGACACCGGAATACGACGGGAAGAGCCGCGAGGAACAAAGAAAAAAGCCGCGCGGTTCGCGCGGCTCGGTTGAAACTTTTGACCCTTGAACGGTGTCGACTACTTTGCCGGAGTGGTTGCCGGCTTGGTTGCTGGAGCTGCGGGCTTGGTGGTGGCTCCGGTCTTAGGCGCCGTGGCGGGTCTGACCGGCGGAGCTACACCGGACTGCAGGTTGTAAGTATCAACGACTGCTTTCGTGATGTCGACAGATGGCCCCGCCCACAGCACCGGGCCATTGGGCCAGGGATTGGAAGTGTCGATGATGAGACCGAAGCCATTGTCGCCGGCATACTTGACGATGATGGGAGCCATCTTCTGCAGGATGCGCTGCGCGATCTCGTTCTGCTGATTCTGCGCGTCATCGCGCGCATCCTGAACGGAGCGCTCGAGCTTCTTCTGCTTATCTTCAATCTGCTTCACCAGGGTGCCACGCGAGTCCTCGTTGAGTTTCTCGCCGCCAGCGCTGAGCTGCTTTTTGAGGCTCTCCACCTCATCGTTGGCGTTCTTCAATTCGGTTTGCTTCGGCTCGAGCTTCTTGCTGAGAGCATCAAAATCGCGCTGCCCTTCATTGCTGGCGAAAATGGCCTGTTCGATATTGATGGTGCCGACCTTGCTGCCTGTCGCGGCCGGAACGGTGGTAGCGGCAGCGCCGGCTGGCGGAGTCGCACTGGGAGCCGAGGGCAATGTCGCAGAACCGCCGGATTGGCCAAGCGAAGCAGCGGAAAGGGCCAATACTGTGGCTGTGAGAATGAGATTCAACGAGCTTTTCATGGGTTGCAGTAAACTCCTTGCGGACAGTCCGGGAATTTTATTCCGATCCTTTTCACATAGACGCGGGAAGCCGTATTCATCATCCGATCAATAGGAAGGCAGACTTAACTCCCAGCGTCCCGCGCCGTCTTCGGCGGCGCTGTGGTCACCCCGCACTCTTGTCTTTAGGGTGTGGATACCGCACATTATAGGTACAGCTTCCTGACAACGTCAAACTTCGTTACGCCGGCAGGGAATGCTCTAACTTTGCAGTCTGGCGTTCATTGTGATGTTCGCCTTCAACAACTTCGACACGGGGCAGCCGGCCTTGGCGTTCTCCGCTGCTTTCTGAAACGCAGCGGAATCCGCTCCGGGCACTTGAGCGACGACATCCAGGTGAACGGCGGTGATGGTCCAGCCAGAGTCCAGTTTTTCCATCGTCAGCGTGGCCGATGTTTCGATGCTGGAGGCGGTCAGATTGGCGGCACCGAGCTGGCCGGAAAGCGCCATGGAGAAACAGCCAGCATGGGCAGCCGCGATCAGTTCTTCAGGATTCGTGCCAGGAACGTTCTCAAAGCGGGTTGAAAACGAATAGGGAGTATTGTTGAGGACGCCGCTGGCAGAGGACACGGCACCTTTGCCATCCTTGAGCCCGCCTTTCCAGATCGCACTTGCCTTGCGTTGCATAGTCTCTCTCCTTAAAGTACGTCACGAACTCAGGTTTGTCCCATTGTAGATGGAAACCAGGCTGCCGCTTGTACTCAGTAGAAGTCAGAACAGCTCAAGTAGAATCCGCACAGCGGACAGCTCAACTTGCAGCGATGGTCCTTTAGTTGAGAGGAGCAATTGGGGCAATAGCGCGAAGGCTGAACGGTTTGAGGGGCTGGTGCGCGGGACTCTTGCTGCCTTCCTTCGGGGAAACGGGAGGATATGGCGGTTGGTTGCGGGCCCATCAGCCCAAAAACTAGCAAAGGTCGCTTAGCTGCACAATTACAAACTCTAAGGATGAGCCTCCGGAGATACGCGTCACCGCGGGGCGGAGTCTTAGGCGACTTTAGCTGGTTGTCCGGAGCCAGAGCCGTCAGCCTGATCGGACATAGGCGGAAGATTGCTGCTCCAGCAATCGGCGACAATCAACCACGCCCCGAGTCGGCGCCAGACTTTGAGTGACTTTCCTCGATCCACTACGGTGGTGCCGTCGGGCCGCCGGATAGACAATGTATAGCGCGCGATTTCCATCGCCATGTCGTCCGAGTAGTCTACTCGCGTGGTTTCTACCCGCAAGTCCTGGAAGCCTGACTCCCCGTATTCCCGCATCATCCGCTCAATGGCTTTCGGGCCCTGACACGGTTCATGGTGCGGAGGCATAAACAGCCCATCGGATGCGAACAGGGCCGCTACATGGTCGTAATTGCCGGTGTTGAAGGCCGTGCAAAAATCCTGGGTGAGTCCACGGATAGTAGATTCCACGTCCAGAAAAGGGCCTGAGCTGGGAACACTGCTGCCGCCTGGCCGGTACATCAAGCAACTCCTCCTGGGGGAAGGGTCAAGTTGCCCTGCTCTCATCCGGGGCTGGGAGGAGAAGCAGGATTCCCAAATTTCGGAAGAGCATTGTAACCCAAATCCTGTCCGAAGCAAGGTCGAACTTTCATTGAGACGGGTGGGTGGCGAAACTGTAGTGATTTTCCACACATTTAGCTCGGGTTTTGTTGCGAGGGAAGGTGTTGTTCTATCATTCCCAGGAGGGGAGAAAAGCAAAAAATGTACTTCCAACAATTCTATTTAGGATGCCTGGCCCACGCTTCCTACATGTTTGCTTCTCAAGGGGAGGCAGTGGTGGTGGATCCGCAGCGCGACGTCGACATTTATGTGAAAGCCGCCGAGGAAAACGGGCTGAACATACGGCATATCTTCGAAACGCACCTGCATGCGGATTTCGTGTCGGGACACAAAGAGTTGGCAGAGCGCACGGGAGCGCAGATCTATGTAGGCGCACACGCGGGGGCAACGTTCCGCCACGTCGATGTAGGACAGGGATTTGAACTTCGGGCCGGCAAGCTTCGCATTCAGGTTCTGGAAA
>Ga0335079_10000418_pt1 | contig 49017 bp, 40 predicted proteins | sample Lox_Sample_33_FD_206719 | JGI IMG/M metagenome (GOLD analysis project Ga0335079, IMG submission 206719) | Soil microbial communities from Loxahatchee National Wildlife Refuge, Florida, United States - Lox_Sample_3.3 | ecosystem: Environmental > Terrestrial > Soil > Wetlands | place: USA...
CGCTGGTCGAACTGGCCAGCGACATCGTCTTTCAGCGCTATACGATCGACTCGCCGGACAACCTGACGGCGCGCCGGGTGCGCACCCAGACCCAGGTGCTGCAGCGGATTTTCATTCTCATCTTCACGGTTGTGACGGCGTCCATAATGTTGATGACCTTTCCGGCCGTGCGGCACATCGGGATGAGCCTGCTGGCGTCAGCCGGACTAGCTGGCTTGATTGTCGGTATGGCGGCGCGCTCTACGCTTTCGAACTTGATTGCCGGAGTGCAGGTAGCGCTATCGCAACCCATTCGAATTGATGATGCCGTGGTGGTAGAAGGTGAATGGGGCTGGATCGAAGAGATCAACATGACTTACGTGGTCGTGCGTGTATGGGATCTGCGCCGGCTGATTGTGCCGCTCAGCTATTTCATCGAGAAGCCGTTTCAGAACTGGACGCGCACCCGCGCGGATTTGCTCGGAGCGGTGCTCTTCTACGTGGACTATTCGGCGCCCGTGGCGGAAATGCGAAAGGAATTGCTGCGCATCCTGCAATCGAGCGATCTCTGGGACGGAAAAACGTGGGTGTTGCAAGTTACGGACGTGACGGAAAAAGCGATGCAAGTGCGTGCCTTGGTGAGCGCGCGAAGCGGTCCGGCTGCATTTGATTTGCGCTGCCTGGTGCGCGAAAAGCTGATTCAGTTTTTGCAGGAACGCTATCCGACGAGCCTGCCGACGGCGCGTGAATGGCAACTGGGCACACAAAACCCTGCGTCTGCACATCATTCATCGCGAGGATGAATGCGCAACAAACGCGCGGCAACAAATTGTAATAGCTGGGACCCAAGCCGAATGAAACGAGCAAATTTTACAGGAAACACCTGATAGGAATCAACCGTGGGTGATTTTAGATTGCGTACATGCAATGAACTTCAATACTCACCCCGCAAGAACAGGTGCCTGGACCTTCACGCCGAACACGGGCACCTGTTCTCTCTCCTCCCTAAAAACGAAGTAATAGCCATCGAGAGAAATCAAGTCGAACACCGAACTTGCATTCGGTTGTGGCGCGGTCAGAAGACATTTCTGAGAGTCTGCGACTCGCCATCGCGAATCACGCGTACGAATTGCCTACAGCGAACGGCGTTCTGCAAGACGCTTACAGCAAGCACCGGATTGCTGCTAACGCGTCAGCGCCACAGATTAGATTATGAGCGTCGCGACTGCGACAGGGGCCCTGCAATGCGAACGTCGGCGTCATTCTGGTCTTCAGATCTCAATGCCAATCCGCACCCGTTGGAGATGGTGAGCAGCGAAGAAAAAAAAGAAATCGAAGAGCAACTCAGGAAAAGAATCGCGGACCGAGCGTATCAGCTCTATGAACAAGCCGGCAGCACGCCCGGACATCACGAGCAAGACTGGCTGCGGGCGGAGCAAGAGGTTGTACAACGGATCACCCAGATTCGGGAATCCGGTTCGTGGCTCATTGTGAATTTGCACGTTCCGAATGTGCCCGCCGAGGGATTCAAGCTGCTGATTACCGAAGAAAATGCGCTCCTGGAAATAGAAGAACCATTCGTGCAACGTCCCCCGGAGCACCCGGAAAGATTTTCGTTTTATGCGGCGCGTTGGCCAGCACACGTGGAGCCAAGCACAGCCAGTGCCTACGTGAAAAACGGCACGATGACACTGGAAGTGAAGTTGAAAGCCAACCCGCCGCAGGCAAAGAAGACTTCAGTGGCGTCACCACAGTGAGCGGAAACAAGCCTCTTTTCCCTGCTTTGCCGCCCCTTTTGGGGCCGCAGCAGGCGTACGCACCATGACGAAAGCCCAAACAACCGCATTGGCTTCTAAGCCTTTCCCGGAGCAGGAATCCAGCTGAGGTGGTATGGCTCGGCTGTACCCACGGGTCATCCAATCTGCAAATCCATGCTTCCGAACCGCCGTGCAGGTGCGGCGCAGAGGTCATGAGAATCGAGGAAAACAAAACGTGTTCATGCCATGGAGAGCTTTGGTTCTGACCCTGGGAATTTTCGCAATATTGGCGGTGGCTGCTCCGTCCCAAGGGCAGATTGGTGTGGGCGTCGTAGTATCGCTCACACCACCAGAATTGCCAGTGTACGACCAGCCGGTTTGTCCGGGCGACGACTATATCTGGACACCGGGTTACTGGGATTGGGACGCGGACGAAGGCGATTATTTTTGGGTTCCGGGAACCTGGGTACAGGCGCCTGAGCCCGGATACTTGTGGACACCCGGCTATTGGGCCTGGCGCGACACGGGCTACGTCTGGACCGCTGGCTATTGGGGACCGGTGGTCGGGTTTTACGGCGGGATTAACTACGGGTTCGGCTACTTCGGACATGGCTTCGAAGGCGGTCGATGGGACCGTGGACATTTTTTCTACAACCGCTCGGTAGCTAACGTGAATGTGAACATCATTCACAATACCTACGAACAAAGAGTGGATGAGCGAGCGGTGACGCGCGTGAGTTTCAATGGCGGACGAGGCGGCGTGGAGGCACGGGCAACAGCACAAGAAGAAGCTGCGTCTCGCGGGCGACATGTGGGACCCGTGGCTGCTCAGACCCAGCATGTGCAGGAAGCACGGGGTAACCGCGAACTTCGGGCCTCCGTGAATCATGGCGCTCCGGCAATCGCAGCGACGGCCAAACCAACGGACTTTCGCACGGGAGTCGTCAGGACAAGAGAAGCGGGCCGAGTGAATAATCCGCCCGCAGGTGCACGGCCGGGTGGGAACGACGTCCGCAACAACGAGGCGCGCCCCAGTAACGAGCCACGCCCAAACAACGAGGCCCGTCCTGGCAACGTAGCGCGGCCCAGCAATGAACCGCAGCCCGGCAACGCGGCACGCCCGAATCCCGCAGGACACGCTCGCGATATACAACCCGGAGAGAAACTCCCCCCTCCGCACACCGGAAATTCCAAGACCGATCAGAAATACCAGAAGCAACAGGAGCAGCTCGCCACCAAGCAGGAGCAGCAAAGACAAAAGCTCCAGCAACAACAGGAAAAGGAACACCAAAAGGCGCAGAAGCAGCAAGGCAACGAGGCGCGCCAACAGCAGATGGAACAACGGCACCGGCAGCAGACCCAACAGCTGCAGCAGCGTCAACAGCAAGAGCGCCAGCATATGCAGCAACGGCAGGCGCCCAAACCGGCACCGAAACCAGCGCCCGGGAAGCCACACTGAGCGAAGTAAGAGTTAGTCTGTGGCTTTCTGCCAAATCCATGGCTCGGGCCGGCGGTTCGCATGCATTTTGGACTAAGTCCTACGATTCGAACCCCACGCTTTTTAACTGGCGTCTGCGATTCGAAAATGCGAGGTCGCCGAGCTTTTCGCTGAAACGAACCATTCGAAAACGGCAGCTCGCAGCTCACCCTGGGAGTTGCCGTTTTCCTTTTGAGGGCGGAAGGAACCGCGTGTACGTCAGTTTCTACCTAGGCGTTCGAAGGACACATTCCGAAGCACCGCAATCGCGGCGGAGCAGATAGTGGGGCGATTCGAATGGGGCGAAGCACGTTCGAACTTCAAGGCGGAACAGCGCGGAGAGCGACGTGAAGTTGTGAGTCGATCGGGCAGAATTGGCTAGTCGTCGCCCGGTTTGGTCTGGGTCTCAGGTTGAGGGGATAGCGGTTCCGTTTGTTTGGCTTGGTCCGCAGGCTCTTTTGCGGCTACTGGTTCAGGAGGAATTTCGGCGCGGCGTAACGCGGCCAAGTATTCCGGACGAGTATGTTCATAGTGCTCAGCGGGAACCTTGCCGTTCAGCCATGCGAGATCCATTGGGTAGACGACGGGGTCGAAGATCACAAAGTAGAAGTGCCAGAGAAGGATGGAGAAGGTGGCAAGCAGAGCCTCGTACCAATGAACAGCAGTGGCAGCGTCAGTGATCCACTTGGGGAAATGGCGTAGAACGAAGTTATTGAACCACAGGAGAAAACCGGAAAGCGCCATCACCCCGGTGCCCCAAAGGAAGGCCCAATACTCCATTTTTTCGGCGTAGTTGAACTTCGCGAACTTCGGAGGCTCAGTGCGACGGCCCAGGTTGTAACGAAGCACAACGATAAGGTCAGTCAAGTCGCGGAACTGCGGCAGCATGCTTTTGAGGAAGAGGCGATCGCGGCGATTCACGGCCAGATGAATGATGTGATAGACGGTGGCGGCGAGCAGCAATACTGCAGCTGCCCGGTGCACTCCGCCGCGGAAGTCCGCGCGCTGCTCCCAGAGCAGCAAAGGCCGCGCCCACCAGGCATCTGGAAACTTCAAGGCGAAACCGGTGTAGACCAAGATGGGAAAGCTGAGCATCACTCCCCAGTGAGCGACACGGAATGAAAAATTCATGCGCGTGACGCGCTCGCCACCCGGCAGCCGGACCGGGGGGTGAAGCAACTTGGCAAAAAAGTCGATCAGGTTGTGCACAATCATGAACCCGAGAGTCAGGGGAATCAAAATCAGATAGGTCCAGCGAATCCAGCGGACGACGGGATGCGCGGGTCCACTGGAAATCTGCACGTGAACCGGACCAATGGAAGCGTTGGCGCCGATGCCCTGATGACAGTTCCCGCAGGTCTTGGACAGGTTAGCGGCATTTACGGTGGAGCGAGGATCGTTCGACCGGAAGATGTTGTGAACGCCATGGCAAGACGCGCAATTCGCGGCCGTTAATGAGCCTTCGCGGATCGCCAAGCCGTGATAGCTGTCGGCGTACGAGGGAACACGATCGGCGGGCAAATCGTACAGCCGGGCCAGCCGAGTGTCGCTATGACAGCGGCCACACGTTTCGGCGGAGACGTTGGCCGCAAACACCGGCGAGGCGGGATTGTTGCGCGCCAGGATGAGATGCTCACCGTGGCAGGACGTGCAGTCGGGCGCGTCTTTGACACCGGCCGAGACAGCCTGGCCATGAACGCTTTCGCTGAAGGTCTTGGCAATTTCCTTGTGGCAGGTGCCGCAAGTCGCCGCCACGTTCCAGTGGCTCACGCTGGAGTGCGGATCGCGCGCGGGAAGAATCTCGTGGCTACCGTGGCAGTCGGAGCAAGTGGCGGCGTCCTTGCCGGCCAAGACCGCTCGGCCGTGCACACTTTGCAGGTATTGCTCGACAGGATGGGCGATGGGAATCTTGTGCCGCGAAAGAAATCCGGAGTCCGAATGACAACGGGCACACATGGCCGGACCGTGGCGCTTCGCGGCGGCAGAAGCCGGATCGCTCGAGGCTAGGATTTTGTGGATCGCTCCGTGACAGGAGATGCAAGTTGGAGCATCCGGATCACCCTTGCTGGCAGCTTGGCCGTGAATGCTGGTGGCAAGCTTGGCGGCCTCTTCGGCGTGACATCGGGCGCAAACACCGGGGGCTAGCTTGGCGGTTTCCTTGGTTTCGTGAACATCGCCGTGACAAGAAGCGCAAGAAGAATCGCCAAGTAGCGAATGAATGCTGTTGGCCATGTCGGAAGATTGTTCAGCATGGCAGGCCGAACATTGAACCTTCTGGATTTTCGCGGGATGGGGGAAGTCTCTGATGGACGTGTGACAATCCTGGCAGGCGAAAATGCCGTGGACGCTGGCCCCGTGTTTCTCAGGCGAGATGGAAATGCTTTTGCCGGCATTGGACTTCATGCCCGGCTGGCCGTGACACGCCAGGCAAGCTTCGTCCGCCTTGCCGGATGGTGAGGCTTTCGATGGCTTGTCCGCTGGACGAGCCGAGGATAAGGAAAACGGCAAAACCAGGGTGAATAGAAGAATTGCTCTGAAAGAGCGCAAACTCTTCGGCAGCGAACGGACGAAGTTACTCACCCTCCACACTGTGACGATGCCCCCGCACCACCTTCGAACCACCGTTCGATCCCGGCACTCACTTCAAGCCAAGATCAGCGAGAACCTTCGGATTCTGTTCCTCGACGGCGAGCAGATTGTGGCACGCAGAGCAGTCATTGTTAATAGTCTGGCCATCGGCGCTGGTATGGCTGCCGTCGTGGCAGCGGAAGCATCCAGGAAAATCATTGTGGCCGAGATTGTTGGGATGCACGCCCCAGGTGACTTTCATCTCCGGAAAAATATTGCGCAGATAGATGTTGGCGACGGCTTGCGCCGACTGCTCGATGACGGAGCGACGCGAATTGTAGATGGATGGATAGTTCGCGCGGTAGTACTCGCTCAAGCTTTCGATGATGCGCTGCTGGGCGGCTTGGCGGTCTGCATAGCTGGCTTTGAGCAGTTCTTCGGATTTTTTGCGGATGAAAGGCAAGTCGGGGCTGATGAGGCCGTTGGCCATATCGTTGTTGACCGCATTGCCCGGCATATCGAAAGCGTGCGACGGTCGATTGTGACAGTCAACGCAATCCATGGAGCGCTGCTCGCCCGCGGCGAGTTGGGCCTTGGTGGCTTTAATATCGCTGGAGACAAATTCTGTCGTCTTGCCCTGGTCGTCGGTGTAGTAGACGACTGGGATGACTTGGCGGGCTTCATCGATGGCGATGTAGCGAATGCGAGAGACATCACTCAGGTGACGACCATGGATCCCTTCCGCGCCGCGCCAGGTGTGGCCGCCGATTTTCATCACCAGGACTGTGGTGAGGCGGGTGTTCTGCTCGTCGTCCTTGAAGGTCGTCTTGACCAGGAATTTGTCGCCAGAAAAGCGCTGCGGCCAGTGGCATTGTTCGCAAGTTTCGCGCGCGGGGCGCAGGTATTTGACAGGCGAAGGAATGGGCGTCGAGTACGTATGGAAAGTGACAGCGAACACCTGGCGGACACCAGAAAGCTTGGAACGGACAAACCACCCCGCGCCGGGGCCGATGTGGCAGTCCACGCAAGAGAGGCGGGAATGCGGCGAGCCCTGAAACGCGGTGTATTCGGGTTGCATCACCGTGTGGCAGGTGGTGCCGCAGAACGCCGTCGAGTCCATGTAGTTCACGCCTTTGTAGCCGGCAACAGAAACAATGAAGATGTTCGCGAGCGTGGCCACAAAAACGAAGGTCAATGCATGGCGAATTCCCGACGAGCGCACATCGATCTGTGGAAAGACCGACGGCAGCTCTCCGGCGGCCCGTAAGCGGCTGCGGCGAAGAACGATCCCGATTGGAATCAGCACCAGACCGAAAATGAAAAACCCGGGAAGGATCAAAAAAAGCAGGATGCCAACGTAGGGATTGAACTGCGCGGAGAGCAGCAACTCGTAGCACCAGAAGATGAGCATGGTGAGCGCACTGCTGGTGGTTAGCGCCACACCGAGCAAGGTGATCCAATTTTGACCGAAGAAATGAAGTGGGCGCACCCGCTGGCGAAGCTTTTCCGCGAGGCTCATACGGGGTTTTCAGAGCAGCGCGCAGCAGACGTGTGCACGCGACCGTCCCAAGGCGAGACGAGCATTCGGAACTCCCTCCCGGCCGCTATTTCTTGCAAAGCGAGCGAATGTAAGCGACGACATCCTTGATTTCGGCGTCGGTGATCTTCTTGTCGTAGCCGGGCATTTTATTTTTGCCCTTCACGATGACGGAGGTCCAGTCATCATCGCTTTCTCTTTTCACTTCGTCCGAGCAGAAGTCGCGCGCTTTCGTCGCTTTGCCAGCGGCGGTCGTGCCGGCGCCATCCGCGCCATGGCATCCTGCGCACTTTGCTTTGTAGATCTTCTCTCCTGCGGACTGCGCCTGAACGGAAACAGAGAACGTCCAGGATGCGGCTGCCAAAGCAATGGCAAAAAGCAAAGAAGAAACTACCATTTGTTTGGACTGCAGTTTCATTCGATCCTCCCGGAGGCGACAGACTCCGATTGCTCGGCAAGAAAGCAGCCCAGCAATCGAGAAAACTTGCAAGCAAAACGCGACTCTATTTCTTTCCAAAGGCCCGAACGTAAGCGACGAGATCTTTGACCTGATCCGCCGACAGCGACTTGAATGGCGGCATCTTGGCTTTGCCATTCGTAATCGCTTCGCTCAAATCCGAGTCGCTCATTTTCTGGACGTCCTCCGAAGCAAAGTCCTTCGCCTTCATCGCTTTTCCGCCAGGAGTTTCGCCCTTGCCGTCCGCGCCGTGGCAGCCGGCGCATTTCGCTTTGTAAGTAGCGGCAGCAGCAGCGGTATCCGCATGGGCGGGCAAGCTAAGAAGGCAAGCGACTACTAACGCGACTGCAGCCACTACAAGGCCCGCGACCGATTTAGTCCGTTTTTGCATTTAGTTCCTCCCAAGAAGCGGCTCGCGGTTGGCCCGTACTCCGCGCTCCACTGTCGAATCATATTACAATTTAGCCAGCTTGCAATCTTCGGTGCCAGCGAGCGCCGCGGCTAGAAACGATACTCCAAGGTCGCCATCAGAGTGTGCGCGTGGTAAGACGGCTGGTCGACGCCGAGGAAGAGAAAGCGCGCAGACGAAGGATCGCCGACAACGAAGTACGGATAGAACGGGCTGGTAGCGCCCGGCACAGGATTCGGCGAAGTGGCACTGTTCAGGATAGGCGTGGTGCAGCCAGGAACGGGTGCAGCGGGCGGAGCGGCGCTGACGCAACCCATGTACTGGGTCATCTCGGAGGTCTGATAGTCCTTATTATCCCACTGTTGGTAATGGTATTCGACGCGTGGGGTGAAGTGCTCGGTAACTTTATACTTGAAAATGACCCCGATGTCGTGGAGGCGATTCACGGTTTCCGGGTAATTCACGGCCGCGTTGGTGCCGAGGAGCAGGAACTGGTTGGTGCCGGCGAGGACAGAGGGATCGCCGAGCGCACGAGAGTCCACCGTTCCCTTGGTGGCAGAAAGCGAGTAGTACGTGGACAGGCTGATTTTTTTGCCCCAGTAGGTGTCGAAGCCCGTGGAGTAGATATCCACCGGCTCGCGGCTGACGCTTTCCCAGTCGTTGTTGGCCGAGTCGCAGCCTGCGCAGGTCAGAATCGTCTGTACGCCGGTCGTGGGCGTGCGATAGCGGGAGATCATGCGCTTGTAGTAGCGCTCGTGCGAGTATTCGGCAAAGAAGGTGACATCCGGGGTGATGGAATAGTCGAGGTCGCCACCATAGGTATCGGAGATGTCTTTCAGAACCCCGTAGAGGTAATAAGGATCTGTGGTGGCCGCCGCGCCGGTCAAGAAATTGAGGGCCGTGGGACTATTGCTGCCGCCGGGGCGATTGTAGTTGTTCTGCAGGATGCCGCCGAAGGCGGAGACCGTGAGGCGCTCGAAGGGCGAGTACTGGATCAAAGCGTCGCCGCGGTTGAGGAGGCGAGCTGCTTCGTCAAATCGGCGGTTGCAACGCTGGTCGGCCGTGAAAGATACGTCGGAGGTATTGGAGCAGGCAACGTCGGCGCCAGTGCTGGGGTCACTTGCCTCATCATCCTGGTAGACATTCGGGTTGCGATCGGAGTGGCGATAGGAGACCCGCACCAGGAGTTCTTTCGTTGGGGACCAATCCACCGCGCCAAAGAGCGAGTTATCGAGCGAGTGAGAAACGTCGCGGTCGGTGCGATTCATCCATTCGGCCTCGTAGCCGAATTTTACAGAGCTGTGTTTGCCGAAGAAATAATCGCCAGTCAGCTCGAGGTTTTTGCGGATGAAGGCCCAGGCCGTGTTTTCGTTGGCGACGGGGGCAGCGGCATCGCCCTGCACAGGAGTGAGGCTCAGAACCGGGGTGTTGTTGATGTAGTCGTAATCGCGGAAGTTGGCCTTCAGCTCGAGCGCTTTGATGATATTACTGACCAAGGTGAAGTTCATCGCGATGGTTTGTTTTTGGCCTTGCAGGCTGGTTTGCGGCAGGACGGCGGTGGTGTCGCACGCCTGGTTGGCCGTCGCGCCGCAGGTATTGATCGCGGTGTTGGTAGTGTAGGGGAGGAATGCCTGGTTCTGCGAGAGCCAGCCGGGCGTGACGCTAGCGGTGAAATGGAAGTATTTCGAGAAGTTGTACATGCCCGCAAAAGTCAAATAGTTCGCTTTGTTGTCCGGATAGGAGGCGCGGCGGCCGGTCAGCGGAGTGGTGATGGTTTCGTTGCTGAAACGGAAGGGATTGTCCCAAAACATGGCCGGTGTTCCGTTTTCAAAGAACGAGCCGATATAGCCACCCTGAACTCCCCAGTTATGTGTGGCATATTCAGTTCCGATTTGGACGAGGTTGGTCCAGTAGTTGATGTCTTCGGGGAGTTCCATGCCAAAGCCGCTGGTGGTGGCGGCGCTGGGCGAGCCGTTCATTACCAAACCAATGGGCCGCGTACCGCGCTGGCTTTCGCGGAAGAAAGAAGCGTTCACGTGCCAGCGCGAGCTGAGGTTATAGCCGAGCCCGATATTGCCGCCTCGGCGGAGGATTTGCGGAGTAATAAAGTTGGATTGCGGCACAACCTGCGTATTGATGAGGGAGGGCAGAGCAGCGCTTGTCGCAGCCTGCAACGTCTGGCGAATCAGCGCGGGATAGGACCACACTCCTTGCGCCGACTCGGTGTAAAGCGTGCGTGCGGTATCGCTGTAAATGTGTGGAATTTCGTCGTAGCGCATCTGCAGCTTGAACTTGCCGTATTGTCCGAAGCTCGCGAGGTAGTCCTGATCGCGGTAGAGGGTACGTTCGGTCTTGAATGTCAAATAGTTATTTGAATTGAGGACATGGTCGAACTTCACATCGGCGTGGCGAACAAAAAAGCCATTGCGCTGGTCGCGATACTCGCCGAATTTGGACGTGGTCAGCACGGGATTAAACGGAAGCCCACATCCCAGACACTGCCCAGTTTGCAGATCGGGGCGGCCATAGACATCGCCGAAGGAGTTGCGCAAACCAAAGTCAATGTCCATGTGACTGGTTTGCGATTCCTTATCCTTGTCTTTGGCCTGGTCCTTGGCCGGCGCGGAACCCTGATCTTGCGCCAAAAGCGTGAGCGGAACCATCAGGAGCGACAGAGCTGCGAAGGCGGTAAGTCTGCGAAGCGAGTGCATGATCCTGGCCTGCCTTTCTAGCGCAGAAACGCGCTGCCGGACGGATGATTAGAGCCGTGAATCGCGGAGTGGCAGTTGGTGCAGCCGCGGTTGAAGTTCTTGATGGAGCTGAGCGGTTGCGGCTGGGCCGGGTGACGGCTGCTGTCATGACAGGTGTCGCAAACACGCGGCATGCGAGTCTTCAGGAGTTGCGGATTGCTGGAGCCATGCGCTTCGTGGCAATTCGCGCAGTTCTCCATGACCGGCGGATGCTCCCAAAGGAACGGACCGCGCCGTTCGGTGTGGCAGCTGTAGCAGTTCTCGTTGGTGGTGGCTTGGATGAGTTGCTTCGGATTGGGCGAGCCGTGCGGATTGTGGCAACTGGTGCAGGTCACTTTGCCTTCGCGATAGGGCATGTGCGAAGAGCGCTGCAACTGGGCGCGACGCATCTCGTGGCAGGTCAGGCAGAGTTCGGGTTGTGATTTTTTTACGCCGGTGTTGGTGGTGAGCGGTGCGTTGTAGCGGGCTTCGGAAGAGAGCGCAACCTTAATTTCTTGCTTGACCTGATGGCAATCGACGCAAGCCATGCCCCGCGACTCGTGCGGACTACCTTTCCAAAACATATGCGAGCCGCTGGAGTGGCAGGATTCGCAAACGGCGTTCTGCTCAGCCACACTGTTCGGCGAGCCTTTACCAAAGCGGATAGGTATGGTGTCTTTGCCGCCGCCGGCTTCGACGTGAGAACGCCCGGGCCCATGGCAGGCTTCGCAGCCGTGTGCTTCGTCCGCGCTATGGGGATGAGCGAAGGCTTGGCCCATCACAGTGTTCTTGAATCGGCGGTCTTGATCCTGGTGACAGGTGATGCAAACTTCGGAGCCGACGTAGCCCGAATTGTCCTGCGCGCTGCCGGAGGCCTGCGCAGCCGGTGCCGCTTTGGAACCGTGCGTATCGTTCTGGTCTGCAAAAGAATAGACTGCCGAAACAAAAAACGCTAAAAGACCGAGCAACAAGGCGAGGCGCAACTTCGAGTCAAACCTCTTCATTCAACCCTCCACCTGCAAACCTGCAGCTAAGCTGCCACTGTTTCGCGAATGCTACCGATGAGAAAAGGCTAATGCTGTGATGGCAGTCACACAGCCGTGTGCAATGCGCACCGCTGTGCCCACCAAGCAGCATTTCGGTTGCCGATTACTCCTGGAACCTATTTCTCACTTTTGCTGACGAGTCTGCTACGTAAGACGCCTGTCAGCCGCCGACGCTCATTGTCGAGAAGGTTACCGCAAATTTTAAAAAAAGCCAGAACTATCCGTGGATGCAGCGAATCCAACCGGGCTGGAGTCGGTATGCAGTGTTACGCCGCGTTCACGAAGTTGACCTATGCTGGTGGGGTGCGTCCGGGAGGTTTGTGATGGCTGGTCCACTTAGTCCTGAGCAGTTAGCCAGAATGGATGCCTACTGGCGCGCGGCAAACTATCTTGCGGTCGGGCAGATTTACCTCAAAGACAATCCGCTGCTGGAAAGGCCGCTAACGCTGGACGATGTGAAACCGCGTTTATTGGGACATTGGGGCACGACCTCCGGGCTGAATTTCATTTACACGCACCTGAACCGGCTGATTTGCGAGCACGACCTGAACATGATTTACATCATCGGCCCCGGCCACGGCGGGCCTGGGCTTGTAGCGCATACATATCTCGAAGGCTCTTACACGGAAATCTACCCGCACATTGAACGGAACCGCGATGGCATTAAGCGGCTGTTTCGGCAATTCTCCTGGCCCTACGGGGTGCCCAGCCACGTGGCTCCGGAAACGCCCGGGTCTATTCACGAGGGTGGCGAACTGGGTTATTCCCTGCTGCATGCTTACGGAGCAGCGTTTGACAACCCGAACCTGATCGTCGCTTGCATTGTGGGCGACGGCGAAGCGGAGACAGGCCCGTGCGCCACCAGTTGGCACTCCAACAAATTCCTGAACGCGGAAAAAGATGGGGCTGTACTCCCGATTTTGCACTTGAACGGCTACAAAATCGCGAACCCTACGGTCCTGGCGCGCATTTCCCAGGATGAGTTGCTGGCGCTGTTTCGCGGCTACGGCTACAACCCGCATTTTCTGGAGGGTGATAACCCGGCGGTGATGCACCAGCAGATGGCAGAAGTATTGGACAAAATCTTGGCCGAGATCCAGGCCATTCAAAGATCCGCGCGCGCAAGCAAGAACACTGAGCGGCCACGGTGGCCCATGTTGATTCTGCGAACGCCGAAAGGCTGGACCGGCCCGAAAGTAGTGGACGGCAAGCAAGTAGAAGGGACGTGGCGCTCGCACCAAGTCCCGTTCGCCGAGCTGCACGAAAAACCAGAGCACCTGAAAATCCTCGAAGACTGGATGCGCAGCTACCGGCCGCAGGAGCTCTTCGATAGCGAGGGCAGCTTAGTTCCTGTACTTGCCGACTTGCCTCCGAAGGGCCAGCTACGCATGGGCATGAATCCACACGCCAATGGCGGGTTAGTTTTGGAGCCGCTGCACCTGCCCAATTTTCGAGACTATGCGGTGGAGGTTAAAACGCCGGGGTCACCCGATACGGAAGCGACGCGGGTGCTTGGTCGCTACTTGCGCGACGTAATGAAGCTGAACCTGGCCCGGCAGAATTTTCGTGTTGTGGGTCCTGATGAAACCGCCTCGAATCGTCTGGAAGCATTACTCGATGTTACGGGAAAGACCTGGGAAGCAGCGACACTTCCGGTGGACGTAAACCTATCCGTGGATGGCCGCGTCATGGAAGTGTTGAGCGAGCACATGTGCCAGGGCTGGCTCGAAGGCTACCTGCTCACGGGGCGACACGGATTTTTTTCTTGCTACGAAGCATTCATTCACATTGTCGACTCGATGTTCAACCAACACGCCAAGTGGCTGAAAACGATGCGTTCCCTTCCCTGGCGCAAGCCGATCGCGTCCCTGAATTACCTGCTCAGCTCACATGTCTGGCGGCAGGACCACAACGGTTTCTCGCATCAGGATCCCGGCTTCATCGATCACGTAGCGAATAAAAAAGCCGATGTGGTGCGAATTTACCTGCCGCCGGACACGAATACGTTGCTTTCTGTCGCGGACCACTGTCTGCGCAGCCGCAACTACGTGAACGTGATCGTGGCTGGTAAGCAGTTCGCGCCCAATTGGCTGGATATGGACGCGGCGGTACAGCATTGCACGGCCGGAATGGGCGTGTGGGAGTGGGCGGGCAATGATGGTGGCGATCCTGAAGTGGTGATGGCTTGCGCGGGTGACGTGCCAACCTTAGAGACACTTGCAGCCGTCTCCCTGCTGCGCGAGCAAGTTCCGGACTTGCGGATTCGCGTGGTGAACGTGGTGGACTTGCTGGCATTGCAACCGGTGACAGAGCATCCGCATGGCTTGGCGGATGAGGATTTCGACGCGCTCTTCACCAAAAATAAGCCGGTAATTTTCGCCTATCACGGCTACCCTCTGCTGGTTCACCAGCTGACTTATCGACGACGAAATCATGACAATATTCATGTGCGCGGATACGTGGAAGAGGGCACGACGACCACTCCTTTTGACATGACCGTCTTGAATCGGCTCGACCGCTTCCAACTGGCATTCGATGCCATCCACCGCGTGCCACGGCTGCGGAGCATGGCGGACGAAGCGCACCAACGCCTCACGGAACAACTGCAACGCCATAAGCTGTACGTGGTAGAGCACGGCGAGGATTTGCCAGAGATCCGCAATTGGAAATGGCAGGCATAGCCGGTGGCGCTGACTCCAGATGTCGCGCCGGTGCTGGCCCTGAATAGTGGCTCGTCCTCGCTCAAGTTCGGAGTTTTCGCCCAAGATCAGGGTGCAGTGCAAGCGATCTATCGGGGTTCGCTTGACGGCATTGGCACGAAGGAGAGCCATCTCGAAATTCGCTCGACAGACGGGCGCAGCCTAGCGCAAGAATCACACTCCTCAGAAACGCAAACGCACGCGCTACGAGCGGTTGGAGCGGCTCTTCGAAAACTCGACCTGCCACGGGTGGCCGCGGTGGGACATCGGATTGTGCATGGCGGGCCAGAGTTACTCGAGCATCAGCGGATCACGCCGGAGGTGCTGAAAAAGCTGGAAGCCGCGGCCACTTTTGCACCACTGCATGTCCCTATCGAGTTGGAATTAATTCGCGAGACGCAATCGCAATTTCCCGACGCTCCGCAATTCGCCTGCCTCGACACAGCATTTCACCGCACGCTGCCAGAAACAGCGGCGCGTTTTGCCCTCCCGGAAACCTTGTGGGAAGGGGGCATACGTCGTTACGGCTTTCACGGCCTTTCTTGTGAGTCGATTCTCCATGCGCTGGGCAAGGCAATACCTCCGCGAACCATAATCGCGCACCTCGGCAACGGAGCGAGTATTACCGCCTTGGCTGACGGGCGCTCCGTGGATACTTCCATGGGGCTCACTCCCACCGGAGGAGTCATCATGGGGACGCGCACGGGAGACCTCGATCCCGGCGTGCTCCTGCATGTGATGCGCAGCGGAATTGCCAGAGGCGTAGAACTTGAGGCGCTTGTGGACGAGAAGTCCGGACTACTGGGGATTTCCGGGATTTCCTCCGATATGCGGCAGTTACACGACGCCGAGAACAATCCGCGGGCTCGCCTGGCTATCGAGATGTTTGCGCGGGCGGTGAAGAAACAGATCGGGGCCTTTGTGGCGTTATTGGGGGGCCTGGACCTGCTCGTTTTTTCGGGCGGAATCGGCGAGCATGACGCCGCGGTTCGCGCCGAAATCTGCGGAGAGCTGGAGTTTTTGGGCGTCGCGTTGGACGGAACGAAGAACGCTCAGAACGTACCGGTTATCAGCAACACAGCGGGCCGTGTAACCGTGCGCGTTGTCCGCACCGATGAGGAAGGCCAAATCGCACGCCATGTATTTCGCTTGCTGACTTGATTCTTTCTTGACCATTCGACGATTGCCTGCCGAAGTTTAGTCCAGCGTGACGGCCATCACATCGCTGCGTGCGAGATCGCACGGCTGAGAGCCCCGGGGAACCTCTAGTCTCCAAATGGAGGTGCAAAATGATCGCCACCAAAGCAGTCGAAACTGCAACTGGGGTCAAGCTACAAAATATTCTATTTGCCACCGATTTTTCTCCTGCGTCCAACCTGGCACTGCCTTTTTCGGTGGGCCTAGCGCGCATGTTCGGCGGAAGGCTCTTCGCAATTCATGTGATGGAGCCAGCCAACTACGCGCTGCCGCCGGAAACCTGGCAGAGCACGGATGAGATCCTCAAGTTGGAAGCCCAAGAATTGCGCGACCGACTCGAGCGGGAGGTTCCACGGAGCAGCACACAATTGCTCGAGGGAGAGGGCGGACTGTGGCCGTCGCTGGCCGAGTTGGTCAAGGAAAACGACATCGACCTGATTGTGGTGGGAACGCGGGGCAGAACAGGAATCGGCAAGATGCTGCTGGGCTCGCATGCGGAAGAACTTTTGCGCCACGCTACCTGCCCAGTTCTAACGGTTGGTCCGCATGTGCCGTCGCAGGGCGAGCCACGCGGGAAGTTTGCGTCGATCCTGTTGGCGACGGATTTCGGAGCCAACTCAGCGGCTGCCGCGGAGTTCGCCGTGTCTATGGCGCAGGAAACACAAGCGAAGCTCACCGTCCTCCACACGGTAAAGAAGATGGCGGCAAACGATTTGGCTATTCCCGAGCAGTTTGCGGAAGCCGATGAACGCAAACTCCGCGAATTCGTGCCTGCTGACGGGCGCCTGTCATCCGCTCCGCGGTATATCGTTGAAGAAGGTGAACCAGCCGAAAAAATCCTTGAAGTGGCCCGGCGCACCAATGCGGATTTGATTGTGCTTGGCGTCCACAAAGCGACAGGCGTTCCGGGAGCTGCAACGCATCTGCCCATTGCCACGGTGCATCACGTTGTGGCGCATGCGCAATGCCCGGTGCTGACAGTTTCCAGGTAGGGGAAACGTTTGGTGGCGGGCAGTCTGCCGAAAAGCAGGCTGCCAGGGCTGGCGCGGAGAAACTTCCGGGCCAGCCCTTTTTTTTGCTTAAGTATGTTCACTCTGCGGCTAGCGGCAGAGTTCATTTAGTTTGGCTGGCGGGTTCTCAGGTTGATCCGTCTCTTGAATGTGCCGCGCAACCAACAATTCCTGCAAAAGCGTTCCCCCGAAATGCGCAGTTAGGTCTTTTTCTTTTTCGTAGGCGGGATCACTGGCAGCTTCGGGAAGAGGAATGAGCCGGAAACCGCGGTGATCCAGCAGTTCCAGCAGTTTAGGCAGCATCACAGTTTCGAATCCGCCGACATGCAAGAGCATCACGTGCTTTACGTCATGGCCGAAAAGGCGATCCGCAGCCTGAATACCGTGCGTGAGAGACGCGTCTGCGTTGCGCAGATACGCCTCCCTCATCCAATCGATGGATTGGGTATCGGACTTCGCCAAGCAGCGAGCGTACGGCTCGTTATAGGCGTAATCGCCAAAGCTCAGAGTGACTTCTGCAACGCGATAACCGTGGTCCTTTAGAAAGGTCAGGATGTGCAGGTGCTTTGCTTCCGTGTTGCCTTCGTGCAGGTACGGAAAGCGGAGCCAGTGCCAATCATCGCTGTTCATGAATTTCTGCAGCGTGGGTTCGTCCGCCAGCAGGTCCTGTTCCCAGGCGTCGCTGGAGTTCGCATCCAAATCCATGTGGGAAAACGTGTGATTGCCAAGCGGATAGCCGGCGTCGCGCCACAACTGTAGGACTTGTTCCGTTTCCGGTTCCTTCTCCAGGGTCTTGGCGTTGATGAAACCATAGATAGGCGGCGCGTGTGCCGCCTGCAAGGCGCGGATGATGCTGTTAATAATGTCCACGCGCGAAACTGTGCCGGGCAGAGGGCCGTGGGCCGGCAGGTCGTCGAACGTCAATGCAACGCTGTGTTCGGCAGCGCTTTGCCCATCTCCTCGTCCGCTTCTCGACGTGGTACGGATCGAACCTGTCGGCGGGCCCTTAAGGTAGCGGCTCGCAAAAGTTAGAAACGTGGGCCAATTCGGACCGGCGGTGTGGCCGCCGCTGTGTTGCCGGAACGCGATATCACCCTCGACTAAAGCTGTCTCCATCGGCGGAAATTCCGTGGTACCCAAATCCTTTTTCCCCAGGAGCTTATAAACGGGACCTGCACCAACGGCAGCTAAAAACATGCCTTTTCCATCAATCCAGCCGCCCTCTACCTGCAGAGAACCGCTACTGATGAACATGGGACGCGGCGCGCAGAGAGCGATGAGTTCGTGCGCATCCACTGGCAAATCATTTGGAGTGAGCGGGCCGGCATACTTCAGGAAATTGCCAGCCATCCAGTGGTACTCCGAGGTCGAAGCAACATTTTCGACTTGTTCTCCAAACTGGCGCCGCAGAATCTTCGCGCCACCCTCGCCGGAGGAAGCGATGAAGCCAATCGCAAAACGCGGATCATAAGCCATTGTGACCAAAGCAGCCTTGCCGTAGCGCGAGAGACCCTCGATGCCCACCTGTTTCGCGTCCACGGATTTGTCGGTTTCGAAATAGTCGAGCGCGCGGCTGGCACCCCAAGCCCAAGCACGCAGCGCGCCCCAATCGTCCAGCTTGCGCGGCTGGCCCTGGTTCACCAACCCAATGATTCCTTGCGTCAAACCTTCGCCGTTGTCGGCCTGCACGCTGGTCGGCAAAAGCACCGCATAGCCCCAGCCTTTATCGAGCACCTGCTGCTGCCAACTCGGCCCCGGTCCCTGCAGCTTGGCCCACTGTTCCTCACCCATACGCTTGCGAATGGCGTCGAGAAGCTCCGGGCTTAGTCCAAACTCCATCATCACGGGAACCGGCCCGGTCGCATGCTGAGGAACGCTCAACGCAAGCTGAATGTCCACCGAAATTTGTGGATACGCAGAATTATCCACGTGGCCAATCAACCTCTTCGTGATGGCTTCCGTATCGCCGACTTTTTCGTGTGCAGTGCCGACTACTTCCCACTTCACCGCGGGCGTTTTCGCTGGCACTCGTCCGTAAATCTCGCGATCAAAGAGTTCAACGATTTCAGGCCGGCGCTGCTTCCACCACATTTCGGCTGTCGTCACTCGCTTGCCTTTTTCGAGCACTAGCGGATCAGGCAACGTGTATGGCGGCACCTTCCCTTCGTCCGTGTTGGCCGCATTCGGCGCCTTCGGATCGCCGCTGGGGCCACTACGCAACTGCTTGATGTGGAGCAGGTCCAGAGTACGCTGATGGTCCTGTTCGGAGGTGAGGTGTACGGCAGGCAGCGCTACAGCGCTCCGCTGCTCCACTCGATTTGCGCCTCGAGCGTGGGCGAGCAAGGTGCATGCTCCGAGCACGATAGCGAAAGCGATGACGAGCCTTTGAGTGCGCACGAACGTCTCCCTTTCCGCCGCGACTGCCGCAAAGCGCGGTCCATTCTAGCGCATCCGTGCGTTTTGACCGGCTGTTCAGCAGAAGCCACTTCGGCGGACGGACAACCGGACCAAAAATCATCGCGCTTGACGAAACTGCGAGTCTCCGCTAAATCCTGAGCAACACAATTCGACGGAGAAAACATGTCCAATCAAATCGAAACATCGGCGGAAGCCCCTCCGTCGGCGAAAGCAAAGGGCAGCTTGCTGCGCTCGATTTGGGCTGTGTTTGCCGGAACGCTCGTTGGCGTCCTTGTCACGCTGCTGACGGATGCCGTTTTGCATGCGGTCCACGTGTTCCCTCCGTACGGCCAGCCGACCACCAACGGACCTCTGGCGCTCGCTACGGTTTACCGGATCTTGTACAGCATCGGCGCCAGCTATTTGATTGCCCGTCTCGCGCCCAACAAGCCCATGCTGCATGCCTTGGTTGGGGGTTTTCTTGGTTTGATTGCAAGCTTCATCGGAGCAGTCACCACCTGGAATCATACGGACGTATTCGGTCCGCACTGGTATCCCATAGCGCTCGTCGTAACGGCTCTGCCCTGCGCCTGGGTGGGCGGAAAACTATACGCCTCCAGAGACGCGGGCTAAGCAAAAGGACTCGCCCGTAACTCCGGAACGGTTTCGCGATAGCCTAGCAAGCGTTCCAAAGCAAAGGAGACAAAGACGTGACAGGCGGGCAAACTACAGGGCAGGATTTGCTGGAGGCGGCGCTGGATTCTTGGGATCGAAACAACGCGATTTTAGTGAATTTGCTGCGGCTGATTCCGGATGGAGGATTGCAGGCACGGGCGACGGAGGGCAGCCCGTCGGTAGCGCAGATGTTTTCGCACGTCCACTATGTGCGGCTGGTTTTTGTGTCGGAGGATGCACCGGAGTTTGCGCGAGCGATGCCGAAAGACGAGTGGTCGGGCGAGCACAACCCCAGCCAACTTGCGGCGATGTTGAACGATAGCGCGAAGGCGGTGCGTGAAGCCGTTCAGAACAAGATTGCGACTGGTGGAGAAATGAAGCTGCACTACGACCATCCGCTGTTTTTTCTGCAGCACATGATCTGGCACGAAGGATACCACCACGGGCAGATCAAGCTCGCGCTAAAGTTGGCAGGCAAACCCATCCTCAACGAAGCAGCGGGGCCGGGAACCTGGCGCGTGTGGATGAATAAGACGAAGTGAGTAAGTTCAAACGGGCGCCGGGACGTCTTCCTAGCTGCTGAACGACACCCAGCGCCCTACAGAAGCCGTCCTGGGGCCGCAGAGTTCTGGCCGCGTTTGAGGAATTGAGCTTCTTGTTTGGCGAGAAGAAGGTCGGCTTCGAGTTCGCCCGTGAGGCTGGCGATACGGGAGTGAAGCTCGCTAGCGCCGGTGAGTTCGGCCATAGCGTGCAAGGAAAAGCGTTGCAGGTCTTCGAGGGGTACTGGGCCGGCATCGACGGGATGGCGCGGGACGAGGTGGCGAAATTCGGATTGCAGATCATCCCAGAGAGAGAAATGCGGCGGCTCGATGATGGGGTACGAAGAGCGCGGCGTAGAAAGATTGAGCGCGGCGCTGAGATCGAGCGCTCGCGCTTGACGCTCGCCTAATCTACCGGCCGGCAAATCTAAGCAGTTGATAACGGTGCTGAGGACCGACGTGTGCTCGAAGACGTCGTGCAGACGCGTTTGCGGCGCGGTGTACGCGGAAACGATGATCGCAGGGACGCGGGGGCCGAGGCGATCGAAGTTGAAGCCGATGCCGCCGGGCCGGCCTTGCGGAATGACATGGCCATCGCCATCGGGATTGATGGCCACAGCGCAATCGGCGGAGGTGGGCGGAGGGACGTGATCGTAGCAACCGCCATGCTCGTCGAAGAGGATGAGGAGCAGCGTGCGTTCCCATTTGGGGCCGCTGCGGAGCGCGTTGTAAATCGTGGCGAGCAGCGCTTCGCCGCGATGTAAGTTGGACGGGCCGTAGAATTCGTAGGGATTGCACTCGGGGTGCATGTCATTTTCCGGACCCCAAATTAACGAATCGAAATAGATGGGTTCGATGAAGGAGTAGTTGGGTAGGGTGCCTTGCGCCGCTGCGGCGAGAAATTTTTTGAAGTGGGCAAAGCGGCCGGTGAGCGCGTGCTTCCACAAAGATTTTTGCGTGAGCAGCGTAAAACTTTGTAGCAGCCAGCCGCCAACGAAAACCTGCCAGGAACGGCCGGCGTCTTCGAGAAGGTCGAAGATCGTGGGTGTCTCGTTGATGAAGACGAGCCTACCGCCGCCGTTGTTGACGTAGCCGGAAGAAGTGCCGGCGTGAACGAAGGAACGGTTGCAGAAGGTTTGCGTGGGAATGGAAGCGAACCAGTGATCGCAGACCGCGAAATTGTGAGCGAGACCGGAGAGGACCGGCAGAGTTTGCGGAGTGAGGCACTGCATGATGGTGGAAGGGTCGAGCGGCTGGTGTTTTTGTTCGAAGTAGTTGTGGATGAAGCCGCGCATGGAGGCGGGTTTGTTGGGTACGGCGGGCACGTTTCCGAACGGGGTGAGGGGAACATCGTAGATTTGGCTGAAGACGTCTTCGAAGGGTTCGCCCGGATTGGGTTGCGGGCTGCGGGGGTCGATCGTTTTGGCGACGGGGATTTCGTTGCCGCGAAGATCGGGGTTGGTGAGGCGTCTGCCGGAAAGGCCCTCGAAGTCGGACGGGACGACGTTATAGGGCGCGGGATTGGCGGGGTCGTAGAGCCAGCCGAGGAGATTGTCGAACGAGCGGTTCTCAAACATGACGACGACGATGTGTTCGATGTTTTTCAGTGGATTGGATGTGGTCATAGGTCCCCGACGAGACTGAGGTTTTATGGCATTAGAAAGACGTATCGAGGGATTAAATGAAAGCACATGGGCAGGCACGAGGCAAGATGAATGCAAGAAACAGGGTCTGAAGCCCCGCGCCACATCAGCGGGGACGCTTACGGGAGTTGTATTGCTTCCAGAGCTTGTCCCACCACCAGATTCCGCCGCGAGCCACATCCGGAAGCGCGTAGCCGAGCTGGTGGGCGAGCATGAGGATTTGGCCACGGTGGTGGGCTTCGTGGGAAAACATGTAACAGAACATGGCACTGCCGGCGGGCCAGATCGGTACGACGGCGTCGCGGAAGAACTTTGTGACGCGGCGATTGGGTTGGCAAGAGAGGGCGTCGGTGAGCATGGCGAGACAGGCAGCGGCGCTTTTTTTGTGGGCAGCGGAAGCTTGTTGGATGGTGCAGTGGTACGGGTCGAGCGGAGGGGGACATTTCAGGTGCGGCGCGGAGTTTTTGACCCAGCGGAGACGCGTGTTGTGAAGATGGGCGAAGATGGCGGCGATAGTGCGGCCTCTGCGCGCTTTGGCGCCGGGTAGAGGCGCGCGCCAGGCGCGCAGGTCGAGATGCGTGAGGAGAAGTTGATTCATGGCGTCGTTGATGGCGTAAGTTTCGAGGAGGACGTCACGAATTTCTTGCAAGCATTGCGGGGATTTTAGTGCGGCCGGTGGCATAGCGTGAACACGCTACTGCAAAAGGCTCGTTGAGGGAAGAAGGAGCGCCGAAGCGCTCTGGGTCGAGGGCAGGCTAACGGGAAGAGTTGAGGAAGTTGCGGACTAAAGCGGCGACTTCGTCGGGAGCGGTGTCCATAGCGAAGTGGCCGCCGTCGACGATGTGAATTTCGGCTTTGGGAACGTCGCGACGGTAGGACTCGGGTTCGGAGGGATCGAAAGAGAGTTCGTATTTGCCCCAGATAACCAGGAGACGTGGCTGGTTCTCCTGCAGCCATTTTTGCCACTTGGGATAGTTTTCCACGTTGGTGCGGTAGTCGTAGAAGAGGTCGGTTTGGATGTCGGCTTGGCCCGGCTGGCTGAGGAAGTAGAACTCGTCGGTCCAGAGGTCGGGATTGTAGCGCTCCGGGTTTGGATCGGTGCCGACGTGGCGGGTGCGCGTGGCCTGCAGCGAGATGAGATTGGCGCGCAGCGCAGTTTCGTTAGCGGCGCGATCAGCCCAAAAAGCGCGGCGTGTTTTCCAGTTTTCGCCGAGGCCGGTGTTGTGCGCGACGGCGTCCTGCACAATGAGCGCCTCAACGCGTTCGGGATGCGCGAGGATCATGCGAAAGCCAACAGGGCCGCCGTAGTCCTGCACATAAAGGTGGTAGCGGGAAAGGCCGAGCGCTTCGTTGAAGTGCGTCATGACTTCGGCAAGGTGATCGAAGGTGTAGGCGAATTTCTTGGGGTCGGGCCAATCGCTGTGGCCGAAGCCCGGATAGTCCGGCGCGATGAGGTGATAGCGGTCGGAAAGACGCGCGAAGAGCGGTTCAAACATGCGCGAGGAAGAGGGGAGGCCGTGGAGCAGGAGGAGAGTCGGAGCGTCTTTCGGGCCGGCCTCGCGGTAGAAGATGGAGAGACCATCGACTTGAACGGTGCGATAGGACGTTGGGTGTGGCACGGAGTGGTCCTCCAGATGGGATTTTTCTGGGGTTTGGGCGCGCGCGACAAAAAATGCCGATGCGAGAAGCGTCAGTAGATTGAAGAGCAGAAGAGAAGGAAAGCGGCGCAAGGAGTTCAGAGTGTGCATTTGGATTTCAACTGATCCGCACGTTGGATGCAGAGCGACTGTGGATAGACACATTAGATTTTTTGCATTGCAGCGATTCGGCGAAAAATTGAGAAACGCTTTAGGTGAGGAATTCGGGCAGCAGTTGCGCTGTAGCCGTGGAGGGCGCAACAACTTGCACCACTATAGAGACGCGGCGCGAGTGGCGGTGTGAAGAGCGACAGTGCCGAGGGTCCAGCGGCGGAACGCCGGGGCTGAGTAGCCTACGGATTCGAGAAGGGCCGAGAGTTCGGCAGGTTGGAAGAAGCGAGAGACGGACTTAGGAAGGTAAGTGTACGCGTGCTTGTCGCCGGAGAGCCAGGCGCCGATACGCGGAAGAACACGGCAGAAGTACCAGCGATAGAGATTGCCGAGAGCGGTGTCGGGCGGTTCGGTGAATTCGAGGATGGCGATGGTGCCGCCGGGTTTTAGAACGCGATGGATTTCGCGGAGGCCAGCTTCGTAGTTGGCAAGATTGCGAAAACCGAAGGCGGTGGTGACGAGGTCGAAGGTGGAGTCCGCAAAGGGGAGGCGGAGGGCGTCGGCTTCGGCGAATAGCAGATTCCTCGCTCCGCTGGAAATCACGCTGTCTTTGTTACCGGCCAGAGTGGCGGCAGATTTGGCGCGCGCACGGGTGAGCATGGTGTGGGCGAAGTCGGCGCCGACGATTTTGGCGGGGCCTTGAGCGCGCATCGCTAGGGAGAGGTCGCCGGTACCGCAGCAGAGGTCGAGAACGATGGCGTTTTCGCGTTGCAGGATGGGGCGAAGAATCTTGGCGGTGCGAATTCGCCAACGTTTATCAATGTTGATGGACAGGATGTGGTTGAGCGCGTCGTAGGTGGGGGCGATGTCCGTGAACATCGCGCGCACCTTCTGTGACGCATCCGATTCGGAGAGTGCGCCTTCGGGACGCGAGCCGGAAACAGGAACGCTCGCGTTAGCCACGACGGCGCTTACCTGAAGATGGCGTCAGAAAATGTGGGGCGAAGTGCAGGACGCGTTCTAGCGTGTCGAGGGGAACGTCATCGTGAGTTTCGGCTTTGCCGATTTTTGGAGCCAGCACAAAACGCAACTTGCCGTGGCGGGCTTTCTTGTCAGAACGCATGAAGGCGATTAGCTTTTTGGGATGGACGTTGGGCCATGCGGGAAGGGGACCCATGCGGCGAACCAGAGAAACAATGCGGGAGACTTCGTCGGCGGGGGTGAGATGGATTTCGTGGCCGAGGAGGGCGGCGCACATCATGCCCCAAGCTACGGCTTCGCCGTGCTGGTAGACGCGATAGTTGGTGATGGTTTCGAGAGCGTGGGCGAAAGTGTGGCCGAAGTTGAGGATTTCGCGGAGGCCGGATTCGCGTTCGTCCTTCGAGACGACTTCGGCTTTGATTTCGAGCGAGCGCGGAATGATGTAGGAGAGCGCTTTGGGATTGCGGCGGAGAATGGCGGGGAGATTTTTTTCGAGATAGGCGAAGAGATTGGCGTCGGCGATGACGCCGTACTTGATCACTTCGGCGAGGCCGCCGCGGAATTGGCGGTCGGGGAGAGATTTGAGCGCGGTGGGATCGACGAGGACGAGACGCGCGGGATAGAACGTGCCGACGAGATTTTTGCCTTCGGGTAGGTTGACGCCGGTTTTGCCGCCTACGGCGGAGTCCACTTGGGCGATGAGGGTGGTGGGGACTTGCACGAGCGGAATGCCGCGAAGGCAAGTAGAGGCGACGAAGCCGGCGACGTCACCGACAACGCCACCGCCGACGGCGATGAGGAGCGAATGGCGGTCGATGCCGGAACGAACGAGCGAGCGGTGAAGCTTTTCGGCGGTGGCGAGAGTCTTGGCGGTTTCGGCGTCGTTCATGAGGTGGAGGCGGGAGGCACCGTTGCGACCGAGTGCGCGGAGGACGGACTTCCCTACCCCGCGCCAGACTTTCGAAGAGGAAACGACGTGGATGCGGGAGAAATCGCCGAGGCGGCGGAGTTCTTTGGAGGCGCCACGCAGAGCAGCAGCGCCGCAGAGGACCGAGTATTCGCCCACGGAGGATTGGACTGGGATGCGCTTGGGTTTCATTCGTTGGAATCGAAGGGTGCGAATCAATTTAGCACGGAGCAGGAATTATCGAATCCCTGTTCGGACTTGCGCTGCCTTTCGCAGTGCCTTTGCCCGCCGCTTCTCGGTTTCTTTGTTCTGTTGTTTTCTTTCGGCTTTCTGTCTGGCTCCCAACACCTCTGACCATGCCCTCTCTAAGCGGGGTCTCCATTCGGGACGCCATCGGAGAAACATCCAGAAGTCCCAACCCCAACCGCCACCCATTTCCACCTGCCGGATGAAATCTCGCACCGTCTGCGAATTAGGTGCCTTCTCGAGAGCATGAATAAGGACTTTGCATCGCTCCTCGATGAGTTCGCGATTCGCCCTATTGTGTTCGGCCCGACTTTCTCTGCTCTCATGCCGACTCTCGACGTATTCTTTTAGAGATTTCACTCGCCACTTGGACAGTTTCTCTTTGGGATGCGTTTTTCTCAATTGATCGGCGCTCACTTCTAAGGCCGAGTCTTCGATTTCTTCCAAGTTTCCGAGGGTCTCCAAACGATGCAGAGCCTGATTGGATAGATGACGATGTTTTTGGTTCGCTCTTGCCTTTTTCTTTGGCCATTTCCTGCGAAAGCCATGACGAGACTCGCCCAACGTGTAGTGATCCCGCTCGTAGGCGAGTTTCTTTTTCTGCTGCGGCGACATCCGTTTTTTCATCGGTCTGGAATCACTTGGATTGGAGTTGATGAACGGATTCGAGGAAGACGTGGCCGGTGATGGCTAGGGTTTTGGGGGAGATTTTGTCGAGGGAGTCTTGGGGGGTGTGCCAGTAGGAGACGTCGCCGGTGGGGCCGTTGTCGAGGTCGATGACGTCGACGGAGGGGACGTGGCGCTTGAGGAAGGATTGGTGGTCGTCCTCGATGGGAGCGGAGGCATCGATGAAGATGTTGCCGTAGCCGAGTTTTTTGGCAATGGCCCAGACCTGATTCACGAGCGCGGGCGTCGAGTAGGACTCACGCTTGAAGTGTGGCGTTTTGGTGCCGACGAGGTCGGCGAGCAGGAAGGCTTTGATTTTGGCGTTGTCGCCGCTGAGGGCGAAACGGGCGGCCATTTCGCGGCTGCCGTAGCAGTTGTCGGGGTCCTGCCACTCTTCGCGGACGGCTTCTTCGCCGTCAAAAAAGGCAATCCAGACAGCGTAGCGACTCCTTTGTGTTTGCGAGCAAAGGAGACGCGCGAGTTCGAGCATGACGCCGGTGGAGGAGCCGCCGTCATCGGCGCCGACGAAATTGGGGAGGCGCTTGGTGTCATAGTGCGTACCCAGAAGAATGATGCCAGAGGCCGTGCCAGGAATTTTGACGAGGATGTTTTTCATGGGGATGCGGCCAGCGGGGGTGTCAGAGGTGAAGTCATCTACATCGGTGGTGCAACCGTAGGATTTGAGTTCGCTCAGGATGTAGGCCTGGAGCTGGGCGATGGCAGGCGAGCCAGAGGGGCGCGGGCCGAAGGAGACTTGTTTGGCGACATGGGCGTAGGCGCGGTTGCCGTCGAAGCCCCCGGTTTTGTCGGGAGGCGGGGCTTGATCGGCGGGGGCGATTTGCGGTTGTTGGGGAGGGTTTAAGGTCGCCGCAGACATGAACGGGGCGGCGGAAGATGCGCTGGAAACGGCTTTTTCGTCGACAGTCGCGTTCGCAGTGTAGATGGCCTTTGTCTTGCAGCCGCTAAGAGAAATGAACGCAGAGGCGCAGAGTACGCAGAGAGAGCCGCGCAGCAGAGCTGTTGAAGAACGGCGAAAAGAAAAGATCATGAAGAGGCCTCCGCGGCGGCCAGGCGGCGATTGCGACGGCGAACGACGACCCAGGAAACAGCGACGCCGACAAAATAGAGCGCGATGAGAACGAGCATGAAGCCGAGCATGGTGAGCGCGTCCGGAGTGGGCGTGAGAACGGCGGCGAGAATAGTGATGACAAGCAGCGCGTAGCGGAAATTGCGAATGAGGAACTGCGGTGTGACGATGCCGAAGAGGGAGAGGAAAAAGATCAGGACGGGCAGTTCGAAGACGAGACCCAGGCCTAGGAGAATCAGCAGAATCAGATCGAAGTATTCATTGATATCGGGAAGCAGACGGACGGGACCGGAGAGGCTGATCTTCACGAGGAAGCGCAGAACGTACGGGAGCGAAATGAAATAGCCGAACGCGATGCCCGCGAGAAAAAGAAAAACCGTGGAAGAAAGAAAGCCGGCGATGGCGCTGCGTTCGTGTTTGTAAAGAGCAGGAGCCACGAAGAGCCAGATCTGGTACAGCACCCAAGGCGACGCCATCACGATGCCGATGTAAATGCTGGTGGTGATGAGGAGGTTCAGGTAGCCCGCCGGGTGAGTGATGATGAGGTGCGGGTCCAGGCCATTTTGGGCCAACGCATCGTTCATCGGCTTGGTCATGGTGGCGATGAAGTACGGAGCGACGAACCAACCAACCGCGGCGCCGATGACAATGGAAGCGAGCGAACTGATGATGCGTTTGCGCAGCTCGATCAAATGCTCGAAAAAGGTCATCTGGCCGCCGGCGTCTTCCTGCTGCGACGGCGTGATGGCGGAATCAGGAGGAGTGCTGTTGGTCATGGGTAGCGGCAGTCGGTTCTGCAGCATTTACCGCGGCGGGCGCAGCAGCTTCATCAGTGACCGCGGAAGCCGATTCGGAACTGACTGGAGGTTCAGCATCGGGCTCCGCTTCGGCGCGCGCGACCGCGTTTTCCGCGGGAGTGACAACCGGCGCTTCCGTAGTGCGCGTATCAGCGTCTGAAGAAGTAGCAGCGGACTCCGTGCCGGCCGGTGAGGCCAGCGTGGCGGGTTGCGCAGCGGCAGCGGACGCTGCTGTAGCTTCGGCGGCGCGTTTGCGTTCGGCCTGCAACTGCTGGCGTTCGATGTCCCGCATTTCCTGTTCGAACGCGCTGCGGAAGTCGGTGGAAGCTTTGCGAAACTCGGCCATCAGTTTGCCCAGGCCGCGCGCCAACTCAGGGAGTTTATGCGGTCCAAAGACAACCAGGACCACGATAAACAGAATGATCATGTGGGTCATGCTGAGCATGGCAAAGTAGCCGCGAACACGGCTCTTGGCATCATAGAAAGGGCGTCCATGCGGTGTCAAACCGCAGTTTTGCGTGTGCTATAATTTGGCTTTTGGACTGCGAGGTAAGGATGAAATCCGAACGCCGTGGGCTAGTGTTGGTCATAACGGTAATTCTCGTATCCGCTGCGCTGGGAGCGTTTTACGGGCCCAGCACGCGGGCGACGGCGTCAACCGCCGAAGACGAGCACGCGGCCATTCGGCAGTTCACCAACGTCCTCGACGTAGTCCAGGCGAACTACGCCGAACCGGTGGACATTGATAAGGCTGTCTACCAGGGCGCCATCCCTGGAATGCTGCGGGTACTTGACCCCCACTCCAACTTTTTTGATGCTCGGCAGTATGCGTTGCTGCGCGAAGATCAACGCGGAAAATATTACGGCGTCGGCATGGTGGTGGCGCCCCGTGAGACGCGGACAGTGGTCATGCAACCGTACGTCGGCGCGCCGGCGTTCAATGCAGGCATTCGGCCGGGCGACGTGATTATGAAGGTGGATGACAAATCCACCGAAGGCCTGAACACTACGGAAGTGGCGGATATGTTGAAGGGGCCCAAAGGCACGGTGGTAAAGATCACCGTGACGCGCGAAGGCTATGACCAGCCGCTGGTGTTCACCGTAACTCGTGACGAGATCCCTCGACATTCGGTGGACATTGCGTTCATGCTCAAGCCGGGAATTGGCTACATCAAGCTCTCGGGCTTCAATGAGACGACGGACCACGAAATTGGCGACGCGCTCAAGCAACTTGGTGCCGCCAATCTTGATGGCTTGATTCTGGATATGCGCGGCAACCCGGGCGGCTTGCTGAATGAAGCAGTCGCGGTGGGCGACATGTTTTTGGACAAAAACCAGTTGATCGTATCGCATCACGGGCGGTCTTCCCCGGAGCGGCGGTATTTCGCGCTGCGCGGGAACCAAGGAATGACCACGCCGCTAGTGATCCTGGTGAACGGCAATTCTGCTTCGGCGACAGAAATTGTCTCCGGCGCGGTGCAGGATCACGATCGCGGGTTGATTGTGGGCGAAACCACATTCGGTAAGGGCTTGGTTCAGACCGTGCAGCCACTGAGTGAAAACACCGGCTTGGCGCTGACGACCGCACGTTACTACACGCCTAGCGGTCGATTGATTCAGCGCGATTACAAGTCGATTTCCCTGTACTCGTATCACTACGAACGGCATGTGCCTGATCATCCGACGGAAGTGCGGCTGACGGACAGCGGTCGGCAAGTGACGGGCGGCGGCGGCATTACACCGGATATCGTTGTGGCGACACCGAAGCTGAATCATTTTCAGGAAGCGCTGTTCCGCGCGGATGTGTTCTATCCGTTCGAAAATGGCGTGGGCGGTTTCACGCGATTCTATCTGGGCAACAAACCCACCATCACGAAGGAGTTTAAGGCGGACGACGACGTGATGAAAACGTTCCGGCAATACCTGGCGAAGCACAACGTGCGGTATACGGAGCCGGATATGTCCGAAAACCAGGAATGGGTCGAGCGGAAAATTAAGCAAGAAGTGTTCCTGTCCACGTTTGGAATGCAGGAAGGATTTAAGGTGTTGCTGGAAGCCGATCCGCAAGTGCAGAAGGCTGAAGAAGCGGTTCCCCAAGCGCGGGCGCTCTATCAGAACGTGCGGAAGATCGTGGCACAACGAGCGGGAACTTCGGGCAATTCGCTGGATCCACAATAGCTCAACAAAAGCGGCAGAACCAACAGGTACCAAGAAAAGAAGCGTGTTCCGCAGTTTTCTTGGAAAGCTGCAAAGCGTCTGCTAAAATCCTGTGTCGCTACTCGTGGGCGAGTAGCTCAGCTGGGAGAGCGCCTCGTTCGCAACGAGGAGGCCGGGGGTTCGAATCCCCTCTCGTCCACCAACATCTTCTCCAAGCTCAACAACTTACCCAACCCTGCGAAATTCGATCAGTTGGGCGAGTTGGGCATTTCTCGGATTTTTGCGTTCTGGAAGCGAAAATCCCATGCCTGCTCTCTCTGCCCATCCTAATCTCCATTCGCGCTGCTTCAGAAGCTTTTTGTAAACCTCGGACACGTGGGTTCTGGCGTGTCCAGACCAGGTGTGCTGTAGCGCTTGCGGAACCTCAGCTGTCTCCATCGCGGTAATGCGAAAGCGCCGAAAAATGTTGAGCCCGCCCTGTTCGAGTGCGAGTTTTTTCAGGATGGGGTGCAGGCTGTATTTCAAGATATCCCGCTGCATGAGTTGGGAACCCTCGTGTTTGCAAAACACCAAACCACTGCGTCGCGCGCCTACAAACTCGCGCAGCAGGGTGGCCAGTGCCACGGGCAAGTCCACCACACGCCCGTGTTTGCTGTGGGCGTTTTTTGTTTTCATGTAGTCCTGCAGCTCGCCGCGCTTGGCTTTCTGGACAATGTCTAGAGTTCGGAAGTCGGGATGGATGGCGCGAATGTCGAGACCGAGTGCTTCTCCGGGCCGCATCGGACCACAACCCGCGAGTAGTGAGTACAACGAGAGGTAAGGTTCTTGCGATTCTCGCAGAATCGCTTCCATTTCTTCCCTGTCCACGGTCGGCTGCTTTTGCTCGTCGATTTCTGGGGCGTCGAGGAAGTCATCGTCCCACTCACGCGGAAACAGCACCTTGCCTTCCGCGTCGCGTGCCGACGCTACCACCGACTTCGCAATGTTCAAGTAATCGCGAATGGTCGCAGGCGACAGGTCCGCAATGTGGTTAACGAATTCCTTCATGGCCGCGTTGTGAATATTGGCGAGCAGCTTGTCCGCGAAGAAGGGATACATCCACTTGTCGAGCGCATATCGACGGGTGTCGAGGGTGGTTTGTTCAAGCGGACGCTTTTTGCGGTTGGCGCACGCTTTGAGCCAGATTTCGGCCTGCTCATTAAAAGTGATGTTCGTCGTGGCTTCGATGAACGTCTGCGTGGAATTGATGCCGAGCTGTTCCAGCTTCTCGGCGGCGGCTCGTTCTGCGATGGTGCGTGTGCGGCAGAGCCCAAGATGCACTGCCTCCTTCGTTGGTTGGTCCTGCCCCGGTACGTCCCGCCAGAACTGTACAAAAGCCGGCTCCTCCGGTTGCCACGCATCAGAACGCTTTCTTCCCTTTTGAAAGACATAGCCTTTCTGGTATACACGTCTCATCAGAGATTTACCTCTCCGACGCGACGCCACAATCACGGGCAGTGTAGCAGAATCAGGCAACGTTCATCTCGCGTTGTTTGACAGGATCGATGTCCTCTCTAATGCATCAGTCCTCGGCCTCACTCGCGGACCGGAGCGGAATGAGCTGAGGCTTCTGGCTGAGATTGAACATCTGTCCGCGTCGAGTTGAGAGCGGCTCGTGCTTTTTCGACGGTGTAACGGGCGTAGTTTGTGTGCTTTTCTTCGGCGCGGTAGTCGCAAATGCGGCGAATGACTTCTTCGGGGTCGTCGCCGCGCGCCAGGGCACGCTTTGCGTACGCCCAATCGTGCTCGGATTGGCTCAAGGACTTGGTCTGGGTCAACGGTCTCCGTGCAGCTTGTTCCTGCTGATTCCGGGGAGCATCCTGCGAGTCGATCTGGAGCTTGAAGTCGCGGAGCTGGTAAGTCTGAGTGGATTCGGTACGGGCCTGTACATAGAAATCCGCTTCGTATTTTTTGTTGGCAAATCCTGGCAGGCGCAACACGCGGGTTGAATCCGTTGCTGCAGCATCGCCGTCGAATTCTCTGACCATTGCCTGATTTAGCGCTTCAGCCTCCTCGATGGTTATTCCTTCCACCTTCCAAACTATTTGGAATTTTTCCGGCGATGTATTCAGGACGTAGTTCGGCCGTGGGACGAGGTCGCTGTTCTCGAGCGCGTCAAGAGAGGCAGTCCCGCCGTGGTCTAGGTCAAGGTAAACGTGGCTGATTGTTTCGGTGTCTTCTTTGGTGCGTGTCGAAGCGTGGTGTTGCAGGGCGTTCATTCCGATATAGATGTCGGCTCCATTTGCGTTCTTGTACCGGAGCCATGCTTGGAATTCAGGGCTTGAGGCCTTCTGGGCAGTCGTGATCCTTTGGGTTGTCTCACCGAGCTGCCGGTTGAGAACCAGTATGGCGACGCGGTCTGTCGGTTTGAAGTTGTCGAGAATGTATTCCGACGCCGATGGGAGCGAGAGCGTGGGTTTTTCAGGAGCGTTCATGGTTGCTCCTTGCGGGCTTGATAGATGACGCCGAAGTCGTACTCGTCCAGATCGGGATCGTACCGATTGATTTCGACCACCTCGGAAACGAATCGGCGGCCTGGTCGCCGTTCGAGTTGCACAACGACGTTTAGGGAGTCCCCGATGTTGGTCTTGATCGCACGATAGGGCAGGTCAACTCCGCTTTGGAGAACACAACTGGTGAATCGTGCGAGCCCCTGCTTGGCAGATGTTGCGTGGACAGTCGAGAGACTTCCTGAATGTCCCGTGTTGAGAAGCGGCTCAAATCGGTTCGCGCGAAAGTTTGAGCCAGTCGCTCGGCCACTACGCCTTGCTTCACCCCTGCCCCCTTCAGAGCATCGGCGACGAGCTCTCGATACTGCTCCAGCTCCGCAGCCTGGACCACGGTCACGCGAATGCTTGGAAACTGGCTCGTAAGACGTTCCGCAACCCGTTTCCGCAGCGCAAATCGCTGGTCGCGCAGCTCAGAAGCGCGCTTTAACAAAGCGTGTCGCGCGGTCGCGAGTTCTTGACGCTGCCTTTCCTTTGCGAGCTGCTCTGTCGCGGCCACTTGGGCGTTCGCAAGTGACGCCTGCAGTCCCGCGCGTTCAGCAGCGCGCCCACCCTGCTCTTCAGAAGCAGCGATCGTGGCTCGGTATTCGGCTTCCTGCGCCGCATGTCGCTGGGCGAGTTCGGTTGCAAGCGCCGTGAATCGCCCTTCCGCGACCGTCGCCGCGTTGCCGATCGCAGCAACGGCGGCGTCTAGCTCTCGCGTGAAGACACCAAGCTCAGCGATGAACCTCGCAAAGAGCTCACTATTGGCTCCTTGTCGCACCTCGCTGTCGATCTGGGCCTCAGCATTAGCGCGAAATGCAGTCTGGCTCGCACGAATTTCGCGAACGACCTTGTTCAGCGCGATGGCGAGAATTCCAGGAATCTTCTCCTCTCTAGCCCGAACACTTTTCGCCAGATGTGCAGCATTGATGCGCGCAGCATCCGGTCCGCCGATCTCAGCGAAGCCTTTGAGCTTCTCTTGGAGCACCGGCAGCTCCGAGGCCCTGCCGCGCAGATCGTCGATCTCTTGGTCCACTCGGCGAAGATCAACACTCGATTGGTCTAGCTGGCGCTGGAGCTGCTCCAACTCGCGCGCAATCGAAGAAGCATCCTGTTCCTGAAAGCGGTCTAGCAAATCGAGCTGCGCCGCCGGACTCGATGCCATCTCCTCAATCTCGTTCTGGCTGAATACATCTGCGCCGAATATCTGGTCGCGATCCAATGACACCGGGACAGCGGTGCCGGTTTCGTTTACAACTTGGACAGTCTCGTTCGCTGCGCGACCCGCCGTGTAGCGCATGTCGGTTTTAGTGCGCAAGTCGATTGCCAATCGCCCGGACCCGAGATTGGCCTTGACCAATGCGTCGATCGCCTTGTGCCTTGGCCCGTTAATCTTGGGATCCGGCATCAACCCGAGGCCGAAACGGCAGAATTCGAGAGCCGTGGTCTTTCCCGCACCTCGACCTCCGATCAGGCAGTTCAAACCGTCGGCGAACTCCAATTGCGCGCCCGCCAAAAATCCGCCGGTCACCTTAAGACTCAGTACGACATGATGGGGCGTTGCTTTCTGGGTCGTCATATTGTTTCGTTGCTGTGCCAAACGTTTCCCGTGTCCAGCTCGCCCCTAGTTCAGGGATTTCACTGAGTTCCTGCTGGTGGCCACGATTATCGTGCGTTTTTGCAGGATCGTCAAAAGGCACGTCTGGTGCCCAGCAACTCCGGTTTTTTCCTTAGCCCGGTTGCATAGTCCGCTAGCGCAGGCGGGGAGCCTACGTCGGCTAGTCTCTCTACTTTGGTATTCGGTTCGCTATGTTTTGGAAGGCTTCCAGGATTTTGTCGCGGTTTTCGATTTCCACTTTCGGTGGAGGATCGGCGTCCAGAAAAACTACCACGTTCGCGCCGTCACACACCGTGGACGGGAAAATGATGGCATCGATTCCTTTGCCGGCCAAATAGTCACCGACTTCCTGGGAAGCAACGTGGTCATTCGGTTCGAGAACGGCTTTGAGGATTTCTTTGAGGACGGCGTCAGCCCCAGGGTTCCGCAAATCCAGGCAGCGTCTGGTTTTGATGGGAATGACATAGATGAGACGCGGATAATCTGCGAGCGAGATCCCGCCTGCCCCGCCCAAGCGAGCCTTGCGCGCCGCCGCCTCGCGTCCCGCCGTTCCCTCATCAAGTGCCCCATAGACCGCCCGCGTTCCTTTGGGGGCAAACCGGCCGCCTTTCTCTTTCGTGCCTTGCCCGCTGATCACATCGTCCGGATGGCCCCAAGCAAGTTCGACCGATCGAAAGCAGGATTCCACAAACGGTTTGGCGTCGCCGCATAACGAATCGATGGCGGTGCGCCAACCGCTCGGCAGCTTCACAATGGTTCACCCGTCTGCATTCGCAGGAACTCGAGGATGAGGTCGCGCGCTTTTCCTTCGCGAATCATCTCTCGCGGCGTTCGTTTCTGGAAAGCATCATTGGGACTATCCATCCATCGAGCGATTTGGTGCGTGCCGATGTACTTGGACGCGAGCTCGTACAACTCGCGGAGATCCCTCATTCGTCGTACCGAACCACTCCCGTGCTTTTCCCAGTTTTGAACCGTTCGCGGAGTCACATCAAAGGCATTCGCCACGTCGACCTGGGTGAGGTCTAATTGCTGTCGCAGACCAGCGAGGGTTTCAAGGAAACCTCGGTTCCTTTCTTTTTCGCTGAGACCAATCTTCACCTGGAGAAACTCTTCGACTTCTTCTGGATCAAAGCAGAGGTAGGTCTTCTCCGGCCGGTACCGCCCGATGAGCTTTCCAAGTTCGGCTGCCTGGTGGTCGTCCGCCGGGTGACTATGCGTGTAAACAAGAACTTGGAGTTTCTGATTCCCGGCCACCTTGCGAAGGCAACTCCGCAGCGTTGAAGACGCCCTCGGCTCCGTTAAATAGACGAGCAGCAGTTTCGCCTTTTCGTGCGGCCGTTTAAAGGCCCGCAGCGAATGCATTTGTGGCCGAACGCCCAGTTTCGACACGACGAATGCTTCGGCTTCGTCCCGAGTCTCTGGCTCCGCACACACAAGAACTTCTGACATAACCTTTTGACCTCGAAGATCACTATAGCCGAAATACTTCGTGTTGTCAACACGAATATTTTCGCATAGCCTGCAACGTATGCATGTAGCAGGGTTTAGACCCGACCCACCGGCTCCCTTCCCCGGTCTCGTTCCTTCCCCGTCCAATCTACCGGTTATCATGAACCGCCAAATCCCTAACCTAACCCCTAAGGGCCATCTGCACCACCTTCTCCAATTCGCCGCCATCCTCGGCGCCGACGCGCCCATCCGCCCCACCCGTAATCGTCATGCGCAACTGTCCCTAACGAAAATTCCGTACAGCCTACCTCACTTGCTATTCCCCGAGTCGAACCGCAAAGCCGGAGGCGTTTGCGACCTCGCCGAATGAAATCCGCGGTGGTGTGGACGTGCCAGGGAGCAGAGTCTGGACACTGATTTCAGAGTCCCATTTGAGACAGCGCACAAGCTGGTAGACTGCGGCTTTTCAGGCAGCCCGTCGTTCGTAGCGGTGATGCAGTCCCCCGACCTGTGGTAGCCCCACGACCGTTCCCATTTCAGGCGGCTGAATCGCTCGCGGCTCGGGTGAGTCCTTCCCCAACGAAAGATGTGTTCTCGATCGGTGATAGTAATCGAAATAGGAATGCAGGGTTCGTCGTAAAGAGTTTTCATGGAATACGATCACATGATCGAGGCACTCGCGACGAATGGATCCAAGCACTCGCTCTACATAGGATCGCTGCCAAGGCGAGCGCGGTGCAGACAGGACTTCGCAGATGCCCATGTCTCGCACTTGTTCTCGGAAGTCATCGCCAAAGATCCTATCGCGGTCCCGCAGCAGGTAGCGCGGGAGTTGCTCAAAGGGAAATGCCTCCCGCAGTTGCTGTCCCGTCCACTCCGCGGTCGGGTGGGCGGTCACATTGAAGTGCAGGATGCGACGCCGGTCATGGGCCAACACCAGAAACACGTAAAGGACCTGGAAACGGATCGTGGGCACTGTGAAGAAGTCGATCGAGACCAGTTGCTGGGCATGATTGTCCAGAAATGTGCGCCAAGTTTGAGACGGCGCTTTGCGGCGGCGCACCATGTATTTGCTGACGCTGCTCTCACCGATGTTGATGCCGAGCTTGAGCAGCTCACCAGGGATCCGTGGTGCACCCCAACAGGGATTCTCTCGGCACATCTCGCGGATCAGATCTCGGACCTCACGGGAAATGATAGGTCGTCCCGGTTGGCCGTGCCGTACTTTCCAGGTCCAGAAAACACGAAAGCCCTTGCGATGCCAGGCCAGGACCGTTTCGGGCTCGACGATGGCCAGCGCCGAGCGCCATCCGCACCAGATGTGGGAGAGCCAGACCCATAATAAGCGGTCCGACGGAGTCAATCTTGGTCGTTTTCTCGAGGATCACTGAAGCACGCCGATTTGGTGGCGAAGAGCCAGATTCTCCAGCTGGAGCGCAGCGCGCGAATAGAAGATCGAAGACAGATTTGCCAGGAGCGTCGTGAGAGAAATGAGCATCGACGAGAATTATGAAGAAAACTAAACCCCATCCGCTCAAACATTTCGAGATTTTCGAGAGGCACAAGGACCTTCATCGCAAATAACATTGCCGCCCGATTCCGTTTCTTGCGGACACATCAAGATCACATGCATACCGACCGAACCTTCCCTAAGAAGCAGTTGACGGTGTTACCGTTTCGTTCCTATAGTACTCATCGGGTCCTAATGATCAGCGATATCACGACCTATGCCGCGGTTGTTGATGACGAACGAAAGCGTTTGTCGAGCCCCTTCACCATCAGCATGGTGGTGTTTGCGTGCGTATTTGGGGGAGCGCTGCTCGGCACACTCATCCACTCCCTTCTGCCAAGCGGGTACCTCGACTCGGATTCCAAGGAAAGTGTCCGGCTCGGGATGGCATTGGTCGGAACAACGGTTGCGGTGGCCCTCGGGCTGCTAATCGCTTCGGCCAAGGGCTTTTACGATACTCAGAGCTCCGAAGTGACGCAGCTCGCCGCGGATGTCGTGTTGCTAGACAAGATCCTGAACCAGTACGGACCGGAAAGCAAAGAAATACGTGACCTCCTGCGCGGCTCGGTGGCTCAAATGGTGGATGTCACGTGGGGGCGAAACAGTTCGGACAAGACCCGTTTCACGCTCCCCGCAGCAGGTGAAGTCTTCCTTGTCAGGATTCCGGGGCTCTCTCCCCACAACGACAGTCAACGATTCCTACAGTCAGAGGCATTAAACGCAGCGATTAAGCTGGGCCAGACCCGAACGTTGCTGATTGCACAGCAAGCTTCGTCTGTTCCCATGCCGTTGCTGGCAGTGCTGGTCTTCTGGCTCACCTTGCTTTTCATAAGCTTTGGACTATTCGTTCGTCCCAATGTGGTGGTGGTGGTTAGCCTATTCGCTTCTGCCATGGCGGTGTGCTGTGCGATCTACCTAATCCTCGAAATGTACCAGCCTTACCGAGGATGGATTCAGGTATCTAGCGCTCCCCTGCGAACGGCCTTGGAGAACTCGTTGGCCGTGTACAGGGAGTGACAGTAGAAGGCTATTCCGTCCGCATCGCGGTACCAGAGCGAAGTTGGTTGGGGGAGAAACCCAGTGGGTGCACATCTGGAAAGGCTTTGGAGCATTGTTCGGCGCGTATGTTTTCACCGCTCTAGCATCGCGCCGATTTACAGAATCACAAGAGAAAACTATATCGAAAGAAAGTCCTTATGAAGACTCCCCGAAATCATCAGAGGCGATCTCTATATGAACAGATCGCTCTTCACAGAAGCACAGTGCCTCGACTTGGAGAAGATCGCCACGGCAGCGTTCGTCGTTAACTCGGAGTTAGGTCGTAACTCCATCAAGGGAACCGGCAGCTCAAAACCTGGGTGACATAGTTTTGAGCGGCGTGCCCACTGGCGACCTGCGACGAATTCGGGCGACAACGAGCCAACGCCAATCGAGTCCCGTTAGACGGGTGGGATTCGTTTGGCGAAGTGGTCGGCACTGTCTTCACCCAATCGATGTTGTGCAGGGGTGTGTATCTGTCTGTGCTTCGCGAAAATTCTATACGCACTGAAAATAGCGTGATTCCCTGTCGCCACCGATGCCCCATCGGGGTTATCCCTTCATCCCCCGAGCGCCAAGATTCTCTCCCGGGGGAATCCCCGCGCCGTGTACCTGTAATATATAAAGGATGAGGGAACCCGGACGTTTTCGCGACCCTACGTTGGTTCGGATTAGGCGGCCTGATTGTACCGGTTGTGCAGCCCTCCCAGTCGCACATGAGAAAGAACGCGACCCGAGGCTATGGTGCGAGTTCTGCCGTCTGGCGTTCCCTTCCCGAGTCCCAGATGCGTGCGATCCTCGTGGTAGTAGCTATCGAAAACTCCGTCTGTTCCTGTAAACGCTCTCGAAAGACCAATGTAACAATGTGACATCGCTGGTCTAATGGTGGTGAGATCGCAGTAGCTATGTGATTGATTTCACGGGGGGCTGGAGTTTTGGCGAACCACAGGTCGTACCTACGTGTTCCTACCCGACGGAGAGGACGTGACCCTAGAAGCCGGGTTTCTTGCGCAGACAAAAGCCCGAGAGGCGCGATCTTGGTTGACGGGGCAGCTACTTCCAGCGACCAAAGCATCTGTCACAATGCTTGCCCAACAACCCGTTCAGAGACTCACCCGTAAGCCCAAGAATTCAGGCACACCAGAATCTAAACTTTAGACTGCCCAAAAAGAACCCCTTCCGCTGCCGAGCAGTTCGTTCAAAAGTACCGTCCTTATCTCGTAACGAATACTCAGGCTTGGGCCGCGGATGTAGAATACGCCGCATTCTTGATTCCAATCCAACTCGTCGAGTGGTGCTCCATGACGGCTTCCTGGAAGTTTTCCGGTTTCGTTGTACTGCTATGCCTGGCTCTTTCTTCTTCTAATGCGCATGCTCAGGACAAAGCGGGAAAAATCACAGCGATGGATGATTTCAACATTCAAGTCGCGAGTGACCCACAGATTTCTCCCGACGGAAAAGCAATAGTCTATGTACGAGAATTCGCAGATATCCTGACCGACCGGCGCTACTCGAACCTCTGGATCATCGGAGCCGACGGGGCACATCACCGCGCGTTAACCACGGGCAACCGGAATGACGTTTCGCCCCGTTGGTCTCCAGATGGCACACGGCTTGCCTTCGTGAGTGACGTAAACGGCCACGCGCAGATTATGGTGTGCTGGATGGACTCGGGGCAGACCGCGCAGCTTACGAATCTCGAGGAGGCGCCCAACGCGATTAGCTGGTCGCCGGACGGCAAATCGATCGCCTTCACCATGCTCGTTCCCGCCAAGCCTCCGCACATCGCGAACCTGCCTTCGCCTCCCGCTGGGGCGAACTGGGCCGCTCCGGCAACGGTTTACGATCAACTCGTCTACCGCTACAACAATATGGGTTATCTGAAGCCGGGCTACACGCAAATCTTTGTGGTTTCGGCGGAGGGCGGCGCGCCGCGGCAAGTGTCGACCGGAAACTTTCAGAATGGCGGCTGGCCGGAGATCAACACGCGTCCGGTGTGGACGCCGGACGGCAAATACCTGCTTGCTTCCATCAATCGTCATCCCGAATATCAGGCTGAGCCGTTCGACACAGACATTTACGAATTTTCCGTGGCGGATGGCACTGCACGTGCGCTCACGACGCGCAAAGGGCCGGACAACGATCCCGTTGTCTCACCGGATGGCAAGCACATAGCCTATACCGGGTTCGACGACCGCTACCAGGGCTATCAGGTCGCAAAGCTTTACATCATGAATCGCGACGGTAGCGGCGCGCGCTCGATTTCCGACAAGCTCGACCGCGACGTTGCCAGCCCGGCTTGGGCCGCCGACGACAGCGGCGTTTATTTGCGCTATGAAGACCAGGGCGACACGAAGATCGGCTTCCTTTCAAACGAAGGCTCGTTCAAGAAAATCGCCGACCATCTCGCTTCCGGCACGAGTAGCTATGACTTCGGGAGTTCCTTCACGCTCGCGAAGTCGGGCGCCATTGCGTTCACGTACGGCACTCCCACAATTCCCGGAGAAGTCGCAGTCATTTCGATCGGCTCGATGAAGGTGCTTACCTCACTGAACCAGGAGCTGTTTGCCCAGAAGAAGCCAGGGGCGGTAGAGGAGCTGTGGTGGGAGTCCTCGAAAGACCATCGCAAAATCGAAGGCTGGATCGTGAAGCCGCCGGATTTTGATTCCTCGAAAAAGTACCCGCTGATTCTCGAGATTCACGGCGGACCGTTTGCCAACTACGGCGATCGGTTCGACATCGAAAAGCAGTCCTGGGCCTCCACCGGCTATGTTGTGCTGTATACGAATCCGCGCGGCAGCACCAGCTACGGCGAAGAGTTCGGGAATCTCATTCATCACGCTTATCCCGGCGACGATTTTTACGACATGAATAGCGGCGTGGATGCGGTAATCGCCAAAGGCTACATTGATACGAACAATCTTTTTGTGACCGGTGGCAGCGGCGGCGGCGTGCTCACTTGCTGGACGATTGAACACACCGACCGATTCCGCGCGGCGGCGGTGCTTTATCCGGTCATCAACTGGTACAGCTTCGTCCTGAACAGCGACATCCCCTGGACGGCCAAATACTGGTTCCCAGGCTATCCATGGGACAACACCGAACAGTACATGCAGCGTTCGCTTACGAATCGCGTCGCAAAAGTCAAAACACCCTCACTCATCATGACGGGTGAAGAAGATTACCGGACTCCGATCTCCGAGGCAGAACAGTTCTACGCCGCGCTCAAACTGCTCAACGTCGAAAGCGTCCTGGTGCGCGTGCCCAACGAACCGCACGGCATCCGGCGCTACCCGAGTCACCTGATCACGAAGATCCTGTATATATCTGGCTGGTTCGACCAACATAAACACTAGAGGTCGAATCTGAAAGCTAAGCACGACTCGCGGAGAATGAAGGGGAAAGGCCCATCTGATTGTCTTCCCAACTGAAAAAGGAATTGCGCGGGCGAGAGTTCTTCACGCTCGCCTTTGGCGCGATGGTGGGCGTCGGCTGGATCGTGGTGTTGGGAAATTGGCTCGACCAGGCGGGCCCGGCCGGGGCGATCCTCGCGTTTATCGCAGGCGGCGCGGTAATGTTGCTTGTCGGTTTGTGTTATGCGGAGATGGGCGCTTTGTTTCCCGTATCGGGCGGAGAAGTTGCTTACGCCTATGAAACGTTTGGACTGGGAACCTGTTTCGCCACCGGCTGGTTTCTGGCCCTGAGTTATATTGCCACTGCTGTCTTCGAGGCCGTATCCGTCGGCTGGATTGCGGATACCCTGGCGCCAGGTATTCAGGGCCGAGCGCTCTACATCAGCCGAGGCGCGCCGGTCTATTTTGGCAGCCTGCTGTTAGCTTTGATCGTCTTGATTGCGATTACGTTCCTCAACTATCTGGGTATTAAGCCAGCGGCACGGCTGCAAAACATTCTGACTTACGCAAAAATCGCGTTCGCGGTCGTGGTGATTGGAGTAGGAGTAGGCTTTGGAAAGGCAGCGCATCTGGAGCCATTGTTCCGTAAAGGGGAGACCGGAATTCTCTGGACTGGAGTCTTCGGGGTTTTTCTAACAACGCTCTTCTGGCTATCCGGATTCAACACTGTGGCACAGTTATTGGAAGAAAAAGCGGAAGGTACCTCCCTCAGAATGGTGGGCAGGATGATTGTTCTCGCGATCTGTGCGACGACACTTTTCTACTGCTCCGTGATTCTCGCTTGTGCGATGACGTTGCCCCGGTCGAGCCTCCTTAAGCTGGACCTGCCCGCTGCCACGGGATTCGAAGTGGCCTTTCACTCTCCGATGCTGGCACGCACTGTTTTGCTCATCGCGCTCCTCGGAAACATCACCGTGCTGAACGCCATTTTCCTGGCTGGCACGAGGGTCCTTTTTTCCCTGGGGCGAGCGAGGATCATCTCCCATTACTTTGGAAAGGTTGACGCCGTCTCGCGCGTTCCTGTTTTCGCGGTGGTGTTCTGTGGACTGCTTGGCTGCACCGGCGTTTTTCTTGGCCGTAGCGCGATCCTTCCCATGGTGAATCTAACTTCCAGCTGTTTTGCGTTCTCGTATCTTTTGGTCTGTCTGGGCGTGATCAAGATGCGCCGCAGAAAACCAGAGCTGCGCTCAGCTTACCGCATTCCTTGCGGACAATTCACGGCAGGAGCCGGAGTTCTCGCTTCGCTGTTCATCTTGTTTCTCTCTCTCTATGAGCCATACGCTGCTGGCGGGAAAAGATTTCCGCTCGAATGGGTAGTGCTACTGGTGTGGGCGGCCTTGGGAGTGCTGTTCTGGATTGGCGGGCAGAAGATTCGCAAGGCTCTCAACGAAGAACAGCGGAGAAAGACGATTCTCACGGCGGGAGTCATCGCGGAATGAGTTCCGCTGCGCAGCGCAAAGTGTTGGTGCAAGACGTGGCTGTCGTGGGCACCGGAGTCATTGGCCGAAGCTGGATCGTGGTGTTTGCGCGCGCGGGTTGCCGGACGCGCGCCTACGACAGCAATCCGAAGCAATTGCAGAAAGCTCTGGAGTGGTTGGAGCAGGATCTGGAATTTGACCGCCAGGATGGGTTTCTTTCGGCGAAAAAAGTCGCAGCAATTCGTGGGAGAATCACGTCGCATCGCGACCTGGGCGAGGCACTGCGTGATGTCCAATATGTTCAGGAAAATGGACCGGAAAAGATAGAGGTAAAGCGGACACTTTTCGCCGCACTCGACCGCCTAGCCGCGCCAGTAACAATTCTGGCCAGCAGCACATCGGGTTTTGATATGACCGAAATTGCCGCGGGACTCAAGGGCGCGCAGCGGTGCATTGTTGCACACCCGGTCAACCCGCCGCATCTCATCCCGGTGGTCGAGGTGTTGCCGGGAAAAGAGACGGATCCCAGAGTTGTCAAGCGCACGTCGACTTTTTTGAAGAGCGTCGGACAAAAGCCGGTCCTGATGAATCGCTACGTGAAGGATTTTCTTCTAAACCGCATGCAGGCGGCGCTCCTTCGCGAAGCGGTCCAGTTGGTAGAACACGGTGTGGCCGACGTGGATGCGGTGGACACGGTCATCCATGACGGCATCGGTCTGCGTTGGGCGCTGATGGGGCCATTCGGTGTCGCTAATACGAATGCCGACGGTGGCGTGCGCGAATACTTTACGCGCTATCGCGACGCCTACATCGATGGCATGAACGACCTGTATCCCACGCCTTCGTTTGATGACACAATGCTCGAGCGGCTCGGGCGCGCCACCGACAAGATGGTCGGGCGCGTGCCTCGCGCGAAGATTCGCCGCTGGCGGGACCGGATGATTCGCGAGATTCGCAGCCTGAAAGAAGAAGACCGTCCCTGATGAGTGAAATACGGCGAGTTGGGATTGTTGGCGCGGGCACGATGGGCCGCCGCATTGCGTTCGGTTGTATCGTGCGCGGCGTGGAATCGTGCCTATTCGATGCCTCCAGCGATGCGCTGAAGGCTGCGATCACGCAGGTGCGTACGCTGATTCAGCAGCGCGAGGGGAAGTGGCAACTGAAAGCTGGAACATGGAAGTCTGCGATGAAACGGCTCTCGACGAGCGATTCTCTCAAGCAATGCGTTTCCGCCGCTGACCTGGTGATTGAAACAGTGCCGGAAAATGTGGAGTTGAAGAAAAAGGTCCTCGAAGAGATTGGGCGCCATGCGGCTTTCGGCGCGTTGATCGGGACGAATACTTCGTCGATCCCCGGCTCGCGACTCGCGCCCTCCACCGGCCGGGCGGAGAAGTTTTTCAACGCGAACTTCGGTGGGCCGGACGATCGCAAAGTCGAAGTGATGGGCCATCCTGGGACGGCTCCGGAAACGCTGGCCGCAGCGCTCAAATGGATTCGCTCGCTGGGCCTTATCCCCATCGTGGTGCGGCGCGAAAACATGGGCTATGCCACGAATCGGGTCTGGCGAGCGGTAAAAAAGGAAGTGCTACATCTTCTCGACGGCGGCTATATGACCGCGGAAGACATCGATCGCGGCTGGATGCTCGATTGGGAAACGCCCATTGGGCCCTGCGGCTTGATGGACAAGATCGGCCTAGACGTCGTCCGCGACATCGAGATGATCTATTTTCGCGGGAGCGGCGACCCTTCCGATGAACCGCCGCCGCTGTTGCAGCGGATGATTCGCGAAGGAAAACTCGGTGTAAAGTCGGGCGAAGGGTTTTACAAATATCCAAGGCCGGCGTACGAGCAGCCCGGTTGGCTCGAAGGCGGACACACCGCCAGGCATCGCCAGCACCCCCCAAAAAGGACAACTCCAGCTACACGGAAGGCAAAATGACGAACCTGAAAGAGGTCTACTGGCCGTACACCGACTCTTACGTTTTCATGGAGAGGGTCCGCGAAGGCATGCCCCCGGTCATCATCTGCTGCGCATGCAATGGGGGCATTCAAGGCAAGGAAGCTAATGAAAATATTCCCGAGACCGCCGACGAGATCGCCGAGTCGGTCTACGGCGCCTATGCCGCGGGCGCTTCGATGGTTCACGTACATGCGCGCGACCCGCACAATCTGCCGGGTGCGGCGAAATCCACCGACGTGTGGCTGGAAGTGAATCGCAAGATCCGCGAACGCTGCCCGGGCATCATTATCAACGACACGACGGGTGGCGGGCCCAACATGACCATGGAGGAGCGGCTTTCGTGCCTCGGCGCAGGGCCGGAAGTGGCTTCGCTCAATCTCGCGCCGGACATGAGCAAGTTCAAGATCAAGGAGCGCAAACCGCCGCTGCTGCATCCGCATCCGGAGCAGACCTACGACGAATGCTTGCCCTTCAGTTATGGCCAGATCAGCACCTGGGCCGCGGCGATGAAGAAGCGCGGCATCAAGCCAGAGTTGGAGATCTACCATCCCGGCTGCGCGTGGGTGGTCAACGATCTGATTCAGCAAAAACTGATCGAGAAGCCCTACTGGATTCAAACGGTGATGGGCTATCAGACTTCCAGCTATCCAACCGTGAAGAACACGCTGGACCTCCTGATGGAGCTGCCCGAAGGCACACTGTGGCTTTGCTCTGCGATTGGCCCCTTTCAGCTCCCGCTCACCACCTTGGCGCTGCTGATGGGCGGGCACGTGCGCGTGGGACTCGAAGACAACGTCTATTACCGTCGCGGCGAAAAGGCCAAGAGCAACGCACAACTCGTCGAGCGAGCCGTGCGCATCGCGCACGAGCTCAACCGCGAAGTGGCGACCCCCGCGCAGGCGCGTGAGATGCTGGGTCTGTCCGCGACTCCGTCCCAGCACAAAACCATGAAAACCAGCGGATAACAGACACACGGCTGCTTGGAATATGCTTCGCGCGTTCGCGATTCGGACCCGACGCATGAATCCAACCGCGATTTGCCGAGGTTCGAAAAGCGTGAACGCATCATCATACGGAACTCAAGCCACTTGACGCGCGCAAGCATCGGGTGATATTTGTCCCCGAGCGGTCGAGTCTTCAAGGGCCTGCTTCCCGCTCCAGCACGGCCGATGATTTCTTGCCGTAGCCGGAGGACTTCCATGAAGGGATTTCTATGCACTCGCAAACCCCATCTTCCAATTCAGTTCCTTCATATCTGCACTTTTTTGTCCATGAGCTTTGTGGTCTTGGCTCCGCGCTCAGCCCGCGCGCAAAAAGCGCCTCTTGAGAGCCTCGACAGCTATGTGGCCAAGGCCGTGCGCGATTGGGATGCTCCCGGACTGTCCATCGCCGTGGTCAAAAATGACACCGTGGTCTTTGCCAAGGGCTACGGCGTCCGTAAACTCGGCGAGTCCGCCCCAGTGGATGAACATACGCTCTTCGCCATCGGTTCAAGTTCGAAAGCGTTTACTACCACAGCGATCGGCATTTTGGTGGACGAAGGAAAAATCAAGTGGGACGACCGCGTCGAGCGTTACCTCCCACAGTTTCAGCTATCCGACGCTTATGTCGCCCACGAACTCACCATTCGCGACCTGTTCTGCCATCGTGGTGCACTAGCCCGCGCCGATTACATCTGGGAAATCACTCAGTTTGATCGCGACGAAGTCCTCCGCCGCGCCCGCTATCTGCCGCAAGTGGACAAGTTCCGTTACATCTACGGCTACAACAACATTATGTTTATCGCCGGCGGCCAGATCATTCCGGCGCTCACCGGAAAGACTTGGGATACCTTTCTTCGCGAACGCATTTTCGATCCGCTCGGCATGAAGGACACCAACACGAGTACCATCGATTTCCGTCCAGGAGGAGATGTCGCAAATCCACACTCATGGACGAACGGTAAAACGGAAGCCATTCCCTGGCGCAACATTGACAACGCCGGTCCTGCTGGCTCCATCAATTCCAGCGCTGCCGAAATGGCGCAGTGGCTCAAGCTTCAGCTTAACGATGGAACTTACGACGGGAAACGCCTGGTCAGTGCCGCAGCACTTACGGAAACTCACGAACCGCAAATGGTCATCACTCGGGAGGTTCTTAGGGAAGATCTCAGCATCTACAAAGGATTTTGGCCCTCCGACACGCACTTCATGCTCTACGGTCTGGGCTGGTTCCTCGAGGACTACCGTGGCCGCAAAGTCATCTGGCACGGTGGGGCTATTGATGGTATGAACGCACTCGTAGCGATGATCCCGGAAGAAAAACTCGGTGTCGTCGCCCTCGTGAATTTGAACCGCGATGGTTACAACCAGATTCTGCCCGCGCTCATGTGGCGCGTGTTTGACGCTTATCTTGGTGCGCCCCCACGCGACTGGAGCTCCGAATTCCTCCAACGCGTTAGGCCAGCGGAAGAAAAAGCCTACGCCGCGCGCAAAGAAGTCGAAAAACAGATACCCGGGACCAAGCCATCCTTGGCTCTCTCGCAATACGCCGGGCACTACGTCAACTGCGCCTTGGGGGATGCGCACATCGTGGAAGATGGCAGAGCTTTGACCTGGCAAGGCGCACCCTTCGCGGGTCCGCTCAAGCACTGGCATTACGATACGTTCCAGGTGACCTGGACCGATGTCCGCGCAGGTTCCGCTCCGCAGAAATCTCTCGTCACTTTCCAACTAAACCCCCAGGGTCATGTGAGCGCCCTGGTGGTCGAAGGGCAGATCGAATTTCGCCGCGCGCCAGAATCCGCCTCCGCGGATTGGAAACCGGAAGCGTGTAGGTAGGACGCGCGTAGCGACACTTCGGGTCTTTGGTAAGTTTTCTGGAGCTCGGTGTTCCTTGCTCATTGGACGAGCGAATGTCCGTCCGGCAACATCTACTCTAAGGCAGAGTACCAACCAATGAAACGCTATGCTCCTCTTCTGAAACTGTTTTGCGTATTTCGGCTTTTGCTAAGTGCCTGTGCGGATTTCCTACTCCGGGGCACAAACGAAATGCTACGGGGTATGAAGTATGTGCCGTCTCGATCGAGATCGACAGCAAAGAAACATTCAAACTCTATTCGTGTTCTCAGCCAGTTCTTGATGTGTCAATGTTTGTTTATCAGACGGCTAGCGGGTCCCTCCGAAACGAGGTTCCTCACGACCTCTTCGATTGCGGCAGCATGTGAGCCGTAGATTACAGTTATTACTTTGCCGTCGTTCTTCTGCCAGCGCTGCACTACTACATGCACCTTCAACTGTGGATCAGTCACTTTGTCGGTAAGCGTCAAAGCACGACCGTCTGGACGAAGTGTGGGTAGGCACGAATGATGACCCTTGTGGACACAGAGATCGT
>Ga0335079_10000420_pt1 | contig 48936 bp, 34 predicted proteins | sample Lox_Sample_33_FD_206719 | JGI IMG/M metagenome (GOLD analysis project Ga0335079, IMG submission 206719) | Soil microbial communities from Loxahatchee National Wildlife Refuge, Florida, United States - Lox_Sample_3.3 | ecosystem: Environmental > Terrestrial > Soil > Wetlands | place: USA...
CTGTTGTAGGCACACATCACGGACCCGGCTTTGCCCTCGGTGACCGCGGCACGGAACGCCGGCAGGTAAGTGTCCAATTCGTCGTGCTTACTAACTTTCACGTCGGCGGTGTGGCGCGTCGGCTCGGGCCCGCTGTGCACGGCGTAGTGTTTCGGAGTGGAGATCACGCGATAATATTTCGGATCGTCCCCCTGCATCCCGGTTACAAACGCCACGCCAAGGCGCGCGCTCAGGAACGGATCTTCGCCGTAGGTTTCCTGTCCGCGTCCCCATCGCGGATCGCGAAAGATGTTGATGTTCGGCGCCCAGAAATCCAAGCCCTCCTGTGCATGGCTATGGCCGGCGCGTTCAAACTGTCCGCGCTTGATGCGTGCTTCTATGCCGATGGCCATGGCCATGCGGTGGATGGCGTCCGTGTCAAACGTGGACGCCAGGGCGACCGGCTCGGGAAACTCCGTAGTGCCGCCGGAAGCCACGCCGTGCAGCGCCTCACTCCACCAGTTGTAGGCGGGAACGCGCAGCCTCTCGATCGCGCGCGATTGGTTCGTTAGCTGCGTGACCTTCTCCTCCACGGTCATGCGGTGGACGAGATCCGCGGCGCGCTGTTCTGCCGGCAGCGAGGGGTTCAAATATGCCGGCGAATCGGAGTTCTGCGCATACGTGCTACTCGCCATCCAGAAAACAGCGATTACGGAAAGAGTCTTGCAGTTCAGTTTGCGCATGTGCGGAAAGGCCTCGGTATTAAATGCTCCTCAAAGCAGCAAGCCTGGGAAAAGGTGCTCTGGCTACTGGCTGGCTTGCTGGAAGAGCCTCGGTGCAAAGTCCTTAAGATCGCGGCGCCAGGTCTGCCACTCGTGGTCGGTTCCCGGAGATTCGTAGAACACGTGCTGGATTTTCGCCTCGAGGAGTGAAGCGTGTAGTCTCTGAAGCCCCGTGCGCATTCGCTCGGGCTCGTTTGTCCCGACTCCGATCCACAGCAAATGCACCTTCTTCGCGAAGACGCCTGGATCAGCAAACACGCCATTGTAATCAGTTTTGGGATCCAGCCTCCGGTCGCCGAGCACCAACATGCCACCCGCTCCGCTGAATCCTCCGATGTACGAGAAGAGATCGATATGATCGAGCGTGACTTGGAACGTTTGCATCCCTCCCATGGAAAGACCCGCCATCGCGCGATGATCGCGATCCGCAAGGGTACGGAAATGGGAATCGATGTACGGGATTAGCACCTGTGTCACGTCATCCTCAAACGCCGCTGCCATCTCCTGCATAGCCTTTAACATTTCCGGAGAACCAAACGGCTTTCCGGTAAGATCGGGAGCAGGCTGACCGGCGTGCCTCGCATAGCCGTAGGCCATGACGAGAATCATCCGCTTGCAACTTCCGGCGGCAATGAGATTATCTAAAATGAAGTTCGCATGCGCCTGCCTGGTCCAACCAGTCTCGTCTTCGCCTGCGCCATGTTGGAGGTAGAGCACGGGATAGCGCACGCTTGCCTGTCCGTCATAATTCGGAGGCAAATAGACCAGTGCGTGCCGCCAGGTGCCAGTGATTTTGGAGTCGTACCAAATCTCGCGAACCTCGCCGTGCGGAACGTTCTGCGCTAAATAGTAGGTGGAACCCGGCTCGGGTACCTCGACGGCACTTACAGGCCTACCTCCACCGAAGAAGGCATGTGTTCCGGGATCGCTCACCTCCGCTCCATCGATGTTCAAGGTGTAGTAGTGGAAGCCGGGAACCAGTGGGGGCGTAGTGACAGCCCAGAAGCCATCGGGCTGCTTCACCATATCGAGCTTGGGCCCACTCCAGAAATTCAGTTTCACCTTGGTGGCGTCGGGAGCTTTGACCCGGATTTGCACGCGGCCAGCACTATCGACTCGCGGATATTCGGATCCCCAAACGTTCGTCTGTGAGGGCTGATAGTCTTCCGGTTCCTGCGCGTAACAGAAACTGGCAAATAGGAACAGCAAAATGCCAAGGAATTTCATTTTGTCTCCTTTGCGCAATCCAGCGACGCGCATACGCATGCGCAAACCGGTGCTCAATCCTAAACCCTAATCAGTGCAAGTCGCTCCGTCTATCTGGAGTTTCGGCGATATAAAAGCTGAGGTCCAGAGCCGTTTCGAAATAGTGGCTGGAATGGAGTTGCTTCTTGAGAGCGGCGTGACCTCCGTCACTGCGCGAAGGAAACTCTAGTCTTAATTATTTCACATGTCTGCGATGCCGCTGAGAATTGGAACTCCTGAAAGCCGGCTTGATGAAACCGCGACTATAGCGGGCCTGACGTCCGAAGAGGCGGCAAAAAGGCTCCAGCAGTGCGGTCTCAACGACCCTGCACCGCAGCGCCGCGGTTCGGTCGTTCGGGATGTCTTGCGCCTGTTCCTCAATCCTCTTGTGCTGATTCTGCTTATTGCCGCATCCGTCTCCGCCTTTCTTGGACAAGCGGTCGATGCCGGGATCATCATCACCATCGTTTTATTGAGCGTAGTTATCGACTTCGCTCAGACCTATCGTTCGAACAAAGCGATTGACCAATTGCGAGAGCGCGTCGCCCCGACCGCAACCGTGCTACGGAATGAGCAATGGCGTGAAATCCACAGGACCGACATCGTCCCCGGCGATGTAGTGCGACTTTGCGCCGGCGACATGGTGCCTGCCGACGCCCGGCTACTGGTTTCCCGCGATCTCTATATTCAACAAGCGGCACTGACCGGCGAATCTCTCCCGGTAGAAAAAGAGGCTAAGGGAACGGAAGCCTCGACGCGGCCGGACGCGCCCAACATGGTGTTCCTTGGAACCTCTGTCGTCAGCGGAAGCGCGACCGCCCTTGTTGTAGCGACCGGTGTTAGAACCTCTTTCGGCGATATCGCCGCTCGACTCAGCGCAGCCCCCGAGGAGACCGCGTTTGACCATGGGCTGAGGGATTTCAGTCTGCTACTGACGCGAACCGTCTTTTTTCTCGTAGTTTTCCTGCTCATTGTCAGCTTCACTCTGCATCGGAATCCGTTGCAATCGCTTCTGTTTGCTGTCGCGCTGGCGGTCGGTCTGACGCCCGAGTTCCTTCCTGTGATTACGACGGTGACGCTCTCCAAGGGTGCGCGAGCTATGGCCCGCAAGAAAGTGATTGTCAAACATCTCTCGGCGATTCAGAACTTCGGCAGCATCGACATACTCTGCACGGACAAGACTGGAACGATAACCAGTGGCCAGATGAAATTGGACCGCTCCCTCGACCCTTTTGGCAATCCGTCGCAGGCAGCGTTTCAGCTGGCTTATCTGAACAGCAAGTTCCAAACCGGAATCCGCAGTCCTCTGGACGACGCTATCTTGCACGGCTCCGAACCCGAAGACGCGCAAGACTATGAAAAGCGGGACGAGATTCCCTACGATTTCGAACGACGACGCCTTTCGATTGTGGTGGAGCGCACTGGCGCGCGTCTGCTCATTATCAAGGGTTCCCCGGAGGGTATCTTCCCGCTCTTAGCCTCTTGCGAGGTCGCAGGTCGAGCTATACCAATTGATGCGAACGCGCTCGCTCACTGCCGGAAAACTTATCAGGACCTGAGCGCGCTTGGTTTCCGCACGCTTGCCGTGGCCTATGTGAACGTCGCGTTCAAGCAAAATTACTCAGTGGCTGACGAAGCTTATCTGACCCTGGCAGGGTTTCTGGCGTTCGCGGATCCGCCACGGCCCGATGCCGCGGAAGCCCTTGCTGCGCTGCGACGCAACAGAGTCGAAGTAAAAATCATCACTGGCGACGGAGACCTGGTAACCCGCTATGTGTGTGAGCAAGTTGGCCTCAATGCCGGCAACATTGTGTTAGGCGATGAACTGGATCGGATGACCGACGCTGCGCTGGGGCACGTCGCCGAAACAACCACAGTTTTTGCACGCATCTCACCTGCCCAAAAAAACCGCATTCTCCTCGCGCTCAAGCATCGTCGCCATGTAGTGGGATTTATGGGAGACGGAATCAACGACGCCCCTTCCCTTCACGCCGCCGATGTTGGCATCTCCGTATCGAGTGCGGTGGACGTGGCGCGCGACGCGGCCGACATTATCCTCGTTGAGCCCGGCCTCAATATTCTCGACAGCGGTATCACAGAGGGCCGAAAAGCGTTTGGGAACGTGATGAAGTATCTGCTGATGGGCACCAGCTCGAATTTCGGGAATATGTTCAGCATGGCTGGAGCCTCGGTTTTCTTGCCCTTCCTCCCTATGCTGCCCACACAAATCCTGCTGAACAATTTCTTGTACGACATGTCCCAAATTACGATTCCGACAGACAACGTGGATGACGAATACGTTCGCAAGCCGCAGCACTGGGACATTCATCTGATTCGGAATTTCATGGTGTTCATCGGGCCGATCAGTTCGGCCTTCGATTTCTTGACATTCTTCGTCTTGCTGCATTTTTTCCGCGCCACTGAGGCGCTTTTTCACACCGGCTGGTTTGTCGAATCAATTGCCACGCAAACGCTAGTCATTTTCATAATCCGTACCGCACGAAATCCATTGCGTAGCCGGCCAAGCCGACCGTTGCGGTTAACCACACTAGCAATAGTAGCGGTAGGCGTGCTTCTACCCTTTAGCCCGCTTGCGAGCGCACTCGGTTTTGTGCCGCTGCCGCTCACTTATCTGGGCTTCGTCGCAGCGGCGACGCTTATCTATCTTTGCCTGGTCGAAGCCGGGAAACGCATCCTTCTGAAACCTACGTGAGGTGTACTTGGAGCTGTTGTGCCTGAAGTGGAGTGCCATTCGTCGTGCAATAAATCACACCGTGCGTAATGGTTGGCCTTTGCTGGGGCCTTGCTTGTGAGGAAGAAGTGAAACCGGCTGGAGCGCTCACTTCATTTTGGGGCAGCGACCGGTTCACGCAAAGGAACTTCGCGCAGAGCCTCGCGAACAGCACTGCCGGCCACCGTTTCGTGCTCCAAGAGCTGCTTGGCTAGCGACGTCAGCGCCGCATGGTGCTCTGTCAACAATGCCTGGGCACGATCATATTGTTCTGTAACCAGCCGCTGAACCTCTCTGTCTATTTGTTCGCGCGTCTCCGGACTGATCCCGCTGGTGTCTTCGACCGTTCCCCCGAGGTATTGGAGTTGTTGGCCGGCGTAGCGAACAGACCCGAGCTTATCGCTCATACCAAATTCGGACACCATCCGCCGAGCTAAGTCAGTCGCGTGGCCAATATCGTCGCTTGCCCCCGTGCTGATGTTGTGAAACTCCACCATCTCCGCGGCCCGTCCGCCGAGCATGACCGCGAGTTTATCCTGCAGCTCCGAAGTCGTCAGCAAATAGCGGTCCTCGGTAGGCGTTTGCAGAGTGTAGCCTAGAGCGCCACGGCTATGGGGAACAATGCTGATTTTCGCGACTGGCTCTCCATGTGTTACGAGTTCGGCTACGAGCGCATGGCCGGATTCATGGAATGCGACTGTCTCTCGCTCTTGTTGATTCATGACGCGGCTCTTTTTCTCTGAGCCGGTAATTACGTGCTCGACAGCAGTCTCAAAATCGCTCAAATCAACGGCGGCAGCGTTCCGCCGGGCCGCCACGAGCGCCGCCTCGTTCATGGCGTTTGCGAGGTCGGCGCCACTAAATCCAGCCGTCATACGAGCGGCCCGCTCGATGTCGAAATCCGTGGAGAGCTTCACGTTTTTGCTGTGGATCTTCAAGATTTGGACTCGACCGATGAGGTCCGGGTTGCCGATGGCAATCTGGCGATCAAAACGGCCGGCCCGAAGCAGCGCCGGGTCGAGCACTTCCGGACGGTTCGTGGCTGCCATGAGAATGACTGGCGCACTCGCGTCGGTCTTGAACCCATCGATCTCGGCAAGCAGCTGGTTCAGTGTTTGCTCACGTTCGTCGTTACCTCCGAGGCGCGCGACGCCTCCGCGGCTTTGGCCGATCGCATCGATTTCATCAATGAACACAATGGCGGGCGCTGACTTGCGCGCTTGCTCGAACAAATCTCGTACCCGCGCTGCGCCCACGCCTACGAACATCTCAACGAATTCCGAGCCGCTCGATTCGAAAAAGGCCACCCCCGCCTCGCCCGCGGTGGCTTTGGCAAGAAGCGTTTTACCAGTTCCGGGCGGCCCGACGAGCAGAACGCCCTTCGGGATTCGTCCACCCAGCGTTGCAAACCGCTCCGGTTCCTTCAAAAACTGGATGACCTCCTGCAATTCGGCAATCGCCTCGTCAGTTCCCCCAACATCCTTGTACGTCACCTTGACGTCTTCGGGCTTGACCTCAATCGCTTTACTCTTCCCGACACCGAAAATACCCAGCCCTCCGGCTGCGCTTCCACCTGCACGCCGATAGGCCATGTACCAGAAACCGCCGAGTAAAACGAAAGGCAGAACGTACCAAAGCAGCATCGTTCCGAGCGGGTTGGGCGGCCGCTGAAAGCGATAGGAGACGTTTGCATCCTGTAGTTCGTCCAATAGTTTTGGATCGGCTCCACGAATAAGCACGGTGTTGAAGGGAATTGTTTTGGAGGATGCATCGGGCTGCGGATTCTTCATCGAACCTTCGATACTACTGTCCCCAATATTTACGTCTACGATCTGGTGATCGGCCAATTTTTTCTTAAAGTCGCTGTAGGCTATCTCCGTTTTCCAGTTCACCAGGGGGTTCAGAACCAAAACCTGAAAAAGCCAGAGGAACAACAAGCTCGCCACCAAGTAACCAATGCTGAAGCGGGCTCGACGCCGAGCGTCTTCTAGTTTATGTTTGTCGGGGTGAATTGGTTTTCCCTCGGATTTTCTGGGTTCCGACATAGTTGCCTCCGCTCCGTCTCGCTTTATCGTTGCGTATTGCGGATCCTCCATTGATCACCTTGTCCCGAGTCCGCAAGGTAGACTGCTGCAAGGCTACTTCTCGTCTCGGCTCGCTGCTGTGACCTCAATCACGGCCGGGAGGTTGGCACGAGAGCCATAATCCTCCGCACTTCCCGGGTAACCCAGGCTATTCTCTTTTGCGAAGTCCTCTGGCTCTGAAGAAGAAGCTTGGCAGCATGCGGCGGTAAGGGCGAAGTGTCCTCGGCTGGCGGGTATCCACCCGAGCCATGAACAATGCGTCGAGAAGCCGCTTAGGAGGGAGTTGCCATGAAGCGAACAGCTTGTCACCTGGTCGCCCTGCTTCTTGTCATTGGCGCTACGCCCTCGCTAGGTCTTTCACAATCAAATCCCGGCCTACAGACCTTCTTTCAGCAGAAAATTGGATTAAACCAGGACCAGATCGAGGCCATACGAAGTGGACAGCCAGTTGCTAGGGCACTGCCGTCCCGCGCTCCGGCCGAGGTCTTCCTATTTGGCGCGGTCTACATTCACGCGACTCCCGAAGCCTACGTTCTGTTCGCCCAAGATTTCGAACGGCTGCGCAAGCTCCCCAGCTATCTGCGGCTCGGCGTTTTCAACAATCCGCCACAGCTTTCTGATTTGGAGGGTTTTTCGTTTGACGATGATGACGTGCAGGCTTTGAAGAATTGCAAGTCTGGCGACTGCCTGGTTCAGACGCCCGCGAGTTCTATCGAAGAAGTTCACCGGTCAATTGACTGGTCCGCAGCGAACGTCAACGAACAAGTGAATCAACTCGCGCAGAAGGCCGCGCTGCGCTTTCTGCTTGACTACCAGCGCGGCGGCAACGAGGCTCTCGGCGTCTATAACGATAAGCGCAGCCCAACCGCGGTACCTCAGCAATTCGCATACATGCTCAGCTACAGCACGGTGCTGCCAGAGAGTCTGCCAGATCTCTACCAATACCTTCTCAACTATCCCGACGCGAAGCCCTCGAATATCGAAGACATGTTCTATTGGGCGAGGGTGAAATTTGGGTTGAAGCCGACGCTGCGGATCGTCCACGTAGTGACCATGCGCGGCAAGCCCAGTGACGAGGTGGCGTATGCCATTGCCGAGAAACAGCTTTATTCCAGCCATTACTTCGAAACCGCCCTGGACTTATCTTTTTGCGTTCGCGGGAGCAACGACGCGAAGCAGCCTGGATTCTACCTCCTCATGGCAATGGGCTCCGAGCAGGCGGGTCTGACTGGGGTAAAAGGATCAATTGTTCGAAAGGTCGCCGTGGGTCGCTCGGTCTCAAATCTCCGAAATGCACTCACGTCCATCAAGAACGCTCTGGAAAACAAATAAGCCGTGCAGAAAACCATCAATATAACCATTTGTCGTTTAGAAATTCGGGCTGATTGCACGAACCGCTATCTATCTTTCAGCCGTTTCAGCGCTCCCCGGGCCACCTTGTTTTTGGAATCCAGCGAAATAGCAGCTTGATACTCCTGGGCCGCTAAGTCAGTCTTCTTTTCGTTTTCGTAAAGCCTTCCAAACCACTCATGGGCAGAAGAGTGTGAAGGATTTTCGGAGTTCTCCGGTACGTTGTCGATGTAAGTACGCAGATCCTTTTCCGCGGTCTCGGAATCCGTATTCTCCAACACGAGCAGGACGCCGCGGTAATAGCTGAGCCGGCGGTCTGAAGAGGCGCTCTTCTCAGCGCGTTCGACAGCCTGCTCCATATGCTCGGGATCGCTTCGGTCACGATAGTAGTCCGCCGCTTCGAGATAAACGTCAGCGCGATCGGACCCCGATATAAGGACTTTCTGATGCTCCTGATTGGCTTGGTCAAACTTTTTTCGCACGGCATACAGATCCGCGAGCGCCAATGTCGCTTCCACCGGATCTACTTCAGACAGGGCGTTGATCTGCCTTAAGGCCTCTTCTTCGCCACCTCCGAGATCCCGGGGGGCGTTCACTATAAAGGCGATTAAGTCCCGCCGCGCCTCGGGTGTTCGTGGCATCGACCTGGACCGCGGCTTGGAATTCGTGGTGCGTACGCCGCGCTAAGTGAAGAGCGGCTGGCATATTGGAATGGCTGCTTTTTTCGGCCTTGCGACCACACGCACGGCCGAGCCGAACCCAGCGACTGCAACGCCAGCTGCGCCAATGGCGAGCCATTGGTATTCGCCTCGCTTTAGTTCGCGTTCTATGGCCATAATTGCAGACTCGAAGTATACCTTTGCTCCCCGGCTACAGACCCGAAAAGCTTGCTTTTGTGCCCCCTTCTAATGCCGTCGCGGTACCGATATCAAACCGTGTTGTCGATTTCTTCCTTGTTGAGTGGTCCTCCCAGAAGCGTCAGTCCGTGCTTCTCGAACTCCGCCCTGCGAACCTTCATGTTCTTCGGGTCTTCGTCTCGCGCGACAGGCGACCAATCCATTTCCATAAGGCCAGCAGGACTGTAGAGGTGGATTGCGCCGCAATGCGCGGCTTGCGCCACGGTCCAGCGATGGGGAACTTTCATCGGCATCAACAGGGAATCGCCAGGTTTGAGGCGCATCCGCTTGCCGCCGACCTCGGCGACGAATTCGCCCGCCAAGATATATAGCCACTCATCTTGTTGGTGATGCACGTGAAGAGGCGCACCGGTGTAAGGATGATGGTCTCCAATCGGAAACACGTAGGTAGCCAGCCGGCCATCGGAGTCCGATGAGCGAACTACCTCTGTGTCGAACATCCCTGACGGTGACGGTGCACGTTCATTGGCGCCGTCGATTTTGCGCGTAAAGCCGGACGGGACGAACACAGGTTGTCTTGCTGATGCTTGATCCGACTCGTGCGGGGCAGCAAATGCCCGCAGCTTCGCCGGAGTCACAGCAAACTGTGCGCCTGCAACTCCCGCAGTCAATGCAAGAAACCTTCTGCGCTCCATGACTATCCTCACACTCGGGTGGTGAATGCGTCTATATAATATCGATTTCTCGCGGAGATGCTCATGCCCAATTTATCGAAGCACAGGGTGCTCCTTTTGGGAGTCCTCTCACCTTTGCTCGCGATGGTGTTGAATGTCATTCTGATCCAGATCTTCTTGTATTAAGCCCCGATCCGGAGCATAACTGGCGATTCCGCTTAGTGGTTTCTACTCTCGCGTTGCCGATCCCCTTTCTTCTTACTCTGATGCTGGCAAGGAGAGACCAACGCAACGGTTCTCTTTCTCTCTCCGCGAAAATAGGTTTGGCGATCGCGGCGTTTTCCCTCCTTCTTGTCGCGAAGCCCGTGACGGACGGATTTGCCCGCGCGAGACAGTCGCGGAACATGGCGATGCATGACGTGCCTGCCCCGCTGTTTGTGTTACCGCTGCCCGCTATCCACCTGCGGATTCATGCCGACGAGTAAATCCCTCTGTTTTCAGTCAGCTACACCTTCAGAAAAGCTGTAGAAAACCGTCAGGCGTTCGCCATTGCCAAAAAGACGGGGTGGGCGCACCTTGCGCGTATCGCCGCGTTGGGCAGGGCGATGAAAGGAGCGAGATCACCCGTGAGAGCCCCCCTAGCCGAACGTCCGGAGGCCGCCGTAGCCCGGCTGACCGAAAAGCTCGAGGAGTTCCTTGGTACCCGTCGGGAGACGCCCTTCCTGGCCTTGGATCTAGACACTGTCGAGGCGAAGTATCACGAGCTTCGCGAGTGCTTTCCTGCGGCATCCGTCTACTACGCCGTCAAAGCTAATCCTGCCACGCCAGTGGTCCGCTGCCTGAGAGACCTCGGAGCGAACTTTGACGTGGCGAGCCGGTTCGAACTCGAAGAGTGTTTGGCTCTCGGCATCGAACCTCGACAGATCTCCTACGGAAACACGATCAAAAAGTCCGCCGATATCGCCCACGCGTTTGCTCGTGGTGTACGCCGGTTCGCGTTCGATAGTGAAGGCGAACTGCGCAAACTAGCCCTGCACGCTCCCGGCGCTGCGGTGATGTGCCGTTTTCAAACGACCGGCCAGAACGCCGGCTGGCCCCTTTCCAAGAAATTTGGCTGCGACCTGGAAATGGCGGGCGATCTGCTTCTGATGGCTCGCGATCTGGGGTTGCACGCGACCGGGGTTTCGTTCCACGTCGGATCCCAACAAACCGATCCGACACAATGGCGAAAACCGCTGAGCGACGCGGCCAGCCTTTTCCGGCGGTTGAGCCGCGAAAACCTCCCGCTCGAAACCATCAATATGGGAGGAGGATTTCCGGTTCCTTACGAGGGGCCGGTTCCTCCGGTCAGCCAGTTTGCCGAAGCGATCGAAGATGCGGTGCGCGACGCGTTTGGCGACTCACGTCCGCAAATCATGCTGGAGCCGGGCCGATCGCTGGTTGCAGAAGCCGGGGTGATCCAGGCCGAGGTGGTGCTGGTCTCGCGAAAGTCATGGTTCGATGAAACGCGGTGGATTTACCTTGACGTTGGGAAGTTTGGTGGTTTGGCAGAAACACTCGACGAAAGCATCCGGTATGCGATGCGCACCTCGCGCACCGGGGACCTGGGATTGGTGGTCATCGCAGGGCCGACGTGCGACAGCGCCGACATCCTTTACGAAAAGAGCGGATACGAGCTGCCACTCGATCTCGCATGTGGCGACCGGATCGAGATTCTGAATACCGGCGCGTACACCAGCAGCTATGCCGCCGTGAACTTCAACGGCTTTCCGCCGTTGCGGACGATTTGTTTGTGACGGCTTTTTTCGAGCGATGGAGTGGAGGAGGACAAATGTTCACCGTCTTGACTTGCCTAGCGGCTCTCTGTTTCAGCGTCGGCGGGTACTGGATGAAGTCCTCCGCAGGTTTGAGTCAGTTTCGCCCGACGATCCTGATGTTTGCGTTTTTCATCGCCGGGGCAAGCCTGCAAACGGTGGCCATGCGCGGGCAGCAGATGGTGGTCACCTACATTGTGGTCCTGGGCCTCGAAGCAGTCTCGGCATATTCGTTAGGCGTCTTTTTTCTGAAAGAAGGAAGTTCGCTTGCGCGACTGACGGGAGTCGCTCTGGTGCTCGCCGGCATCATGGTCCTTCGGAAATCGTAGTTCCAGGACGTCGCGTAAGACTGTGGAGAATTGACATGAAGACGATCGCGTCTACAAGAAGCTGCTCGCCGCGAGCAGCGGTCGCCCTTTCCTTTCGATCGATTTTGGACTGGTTTAACGGCAAGATGCGCCGCGGGCGCAGCGGTCGGCACCAGGCTCATCCCAATAGGACAGCTTGCGCTAGAAATGCACGGCCGCAACACCCATGACAGGTCGCGGAGAAGTCTGCGCGCGCAGCAATGAGCGCTGGGAGCGACGGCTACAGAAAAGTAGCATTGCCCTTTGGCGAATTGGTTTGTGTCTGCGGCGTAGACAAAGGTTCGGATCGGGTTCACATGCCCGTCTCCGTAGATTTTGGTGCCAGAGGTTACGTCCTTCAGCTCGCTGTCCCGCGCCCATCCGCAATACTGAAAGAGCTTTTCGAGCTGCGGCGCAAAATCGGCCCGGTTCACCATTTTGGCGAATTCGGGCTCCATTTTGTCGAATGCCGCGTCCGCACGATGGGCAATCAAATCCGACATGAATTCATCGCTCAACGTGCGCTGCGGCGGGATCGATCGTTTTGTGACCGCAACCGACCAGCGTCAGAAATGTCAAAACCCAAAAGGGTCTGGAGAGCATCGCCGCAAGTATGCCACGGGCGGATGATGGGTCACACACAAGCCATGCAGACGTAGCCAGCTTGAGAAACATCTCCCGACTAAAGGCCGCCGTTTGAGTGGTTCGCGGAAACTTCGTGACGCGAGTCACAGAATCCGGTAACGCCACGCACTTTGATTCCAAGGTCCGGTAGGTAGTCTTTGGAGAGCTTTGCGCTTCCTCGCGCAAACCGGCGGCAGCGGTTCATGAAGGGAATTCTCAAGCTCGCCTATAAGTTGCTGGTGAACGATAAGGCCAAGTTCTCTGCCCTGCTGGTCGGTAACGCCTTCGCGGTATTCGGCATGATGTTTGCCACGTGCATGTTCGTTGGGGTCCTGCATCACTCGTTCTCCACGGTCACCAACGTGGGCGCCTCGATCTGGGTGATGGATCCCGCCGTGCAAACGGTCGCCAACACCATTGGCATGCCCGACTACGTCCTCGACTCCGTGCGCAGCATGGACGGCGTGAAGTATGCCGTGCCCCTGTATTCGGGCGGGGCCCTAGTCAAGCTGAACGACGGCACCTATCAGTCGGTTAGCGTCATCGGTTTGGATGACACCAGCCTCTTTGGCCGCCCGGAACTTCTACAAGGGAAGATCGAAGATATCTACGCGGAAAATGGTTTCATCGTCGTGCGGGACGCGGATTTTGTGAAGCTCGGCAATCCCGAGATTGGCTCGGAATTCCAGTTGAACGATCACCGGTGCGTGGTGGTCGGCATCGCAAAGGTTCCCGCTTCCGGACTCTTTGGAATCCCGACGGTTTACACCACGTACAATCGGGCCATCCAATACATCCCGAGCCCCCGCTACACGATTTCATACGTTCTGGCCGAACCGAAAAATCCGAGCGACGTCGCGGCGATTAAACAGCAAGTCGAGGCGCTGGGCTATCTGGCGATTACGCAAGAGGAATTCATGCAGCGCATCACCAACTTCTATGTCTACCGAACCGGTATGGGCACGAACATTTTGATCATGACGATTATCAGCTTCATCGTTGGCCTATCCATTTCCGGGCAAACGTTTTACACGTTCATTTTGGAAAACCTGGAACGCTTTGGCGCGCTGAAGGCGATCGGCATGCGCAGTCGCGAACTCGTGGGGATGGTTCTGTTCCAGGCCAGCTTCACCGCACTGACCGGGTACGGGTTGGGCGTCGGTCTGTGCACCGTCTTGATCACGCTGGCCAAAATTCGCCTGCCGGATTACTTCGCCACGATCACCTACTTCAACCTGGGGCTTGCCCTGGTGATGGTGCTCATCATCGCGGCCGTTTCCAGCTACTACGGTGCGCGCCGCGTTTTGCGGATCGAACCGTTCGATATCTTCCGGGGTTGATATGGCGAGCGTGGCTATCAAAGCGAGCGGTTTAGTCAAATGGTTTGGCGAAGGCGAAGCGAAGACCTCGGCGCTTCGCAGCGTGGAGTTGGAAGCAACTTTCGGCGAGATGCTCTATATCGTGGGTCCCTCGGGAAGCGGCAAAACGACTTTGTTGAGTGTACTTTCGGGGATCCTGCGGCCGAACGCCGGCAACGTTCTCGTAGAAGGAACGGATATCTGGAGCCTGCCGGCGGACCAGCTTGCGGATTTTCGCCGCAACAAAATCGGATTCGTTTTTCAGGACTACCACCTGTTCCCACGACTTACGACGGCGGAGAACGTGGCCATTCCGCTGATTCTGCGCAAGCAGGACTGGGATGCCTCGGTGGAGCGAGCGAAGCAATGCCTTGAAGTTGTCGGACTCAAGAGTCGCGCCGATCTTCCTCCGGTAAAACTCAGCGGCGGGGAGCAACAGCGTGTAGCGATCGCCCGGGCGATTGTCAGTGAGCCCGACATTCTGATTATGGATGAGCCGACCGCTTCGCTCGACGGAGATACAGGGCATACGGTCGTCGCCTTCGTACACCGTAATCTGATGAACGAACACCGATGCATCATTATCGTCACGCATGATAACCGGATTTATGAGTTCGCGACGCGCATTTTGAAAATGGAAGACGGCCGCCTGCTCGGGTCCGAAGGGAGGGCCGCATGAAAACCAGACTGCTTTTCGCACTCTCGGTGTTCGGAATTGTGGCGGCTTGCGTGGCAGCCTATTTGTTCGGGACGACCAAAGCTTCCCTGCCCCCGGTATTCGATCCTCCGGCTAACCCCTACGCAAGAGGAATTTACGCCCAAGGGATTGTCGAGAGCGCGCAGGCCAGCGGCGCAAATGTGAATCTCTATCCGGAAGTGGCCGGAACAGTAAGAGAGATTCTGGTCGCGGAAGGACAGACGGTCCACCGGGGCGACCCTCTCCTTCGTATTGACGACTCCATCCAACGAGCGACCGCCGCACAGCTGGAGTCCCAGGCGCAGGCGGCGCACACCGTGCTCGACGAACTCAGAGCGCAGCCGCGAAAAGAAAACCTCGATGTGGCGGAAGCACAGGTGCTAGCCGCCGAAGCGGCGGTAAAAACCGCCGAAGACCAAATGAACAAACAAGAAGCGGCATTCGAAATGGATCCCAAAGCAGTCAGCAAGGACGCCCTCGACAGCGCCGTGAATGCCGCTGCCGTGGCACGAACGAACCTGGAGGTCGCGCAAAAACAGCGCGATCTCACCAAGGCCGGCGCCTGGAGCTACGACATCCGCAACCAGGAAAAACAGCAGTACGCACTCCAGAAGGCATCCGCTGCATCCAGTGCGCTGCTTTCGAAATACACGCTCCGCGCTGCGAACGACGGCATCGTCCTATCCATCAACACCTTCGCGGGCGCATACATCTCGCCGCAGGGTGCTTACGATTCCTACACCGGGGGATTCGATCCAGTGGTGGTTTTAGGAAGCCCGCAAAGCCAGCTGCACGTGCGCGTATACATCGACGAGATTCTCGTGCCGCGTTTGCCGCCGCAAGCGAAACTCAAGGCGCAGATGTCCATCCGCGGGTCGAACATCAAGGTGCCCTTGGAATTCGTGCGAGTGCAGCCGCTGGTGTCTCCGAAGATTGAGCTTTCGAATCAACGGCAAGAGCGGGTCGACGTTCGCGTGCTTCCATTGATTTTCAGAATAAACAAGCCGACGGATTTGCATCTTTATCCCGGTGAATTGGTCGACGTCTATGTTGGCGAGTGACAAATCGAGCGGCTTGATCGCGCGAACGCGCTGGCACGCGATTGTGCCGGGCGCGGCGTTGGCGGCGTGCGTATGGCTGGTGCTTGGCTGCGCGGTTGGACCGAAGTACGTTCGGCCGACGGTGGAAACTCCTTCTTCCTACAAGGAACACGGGGCTGGAAACCAAGTGATCGCGGCAGGATGGAAGCCCTCCGAGCCCAAAGACGACAAGATTCGCGGCAGTTGGTGGCAAGTCTACGACGATGCCAAACTTAACGACCTGGAAGAGACGCTCGACGCGTCCAACCAGAACATCGCTGCAGCGGAGGCGAACTTTCTAGCCGCACGCGCTAGGGTCAGCGAAGCTCGCGCGCAATATTTTCCGGCGGCCTCGACGAATCCGAGCATCGTGAATTCCCGGCCGTCGCCCGCGCAATTCGGCGGATTGCAATCGCTGGCAACCTCATCAGGCGGCGGGCTTTCCGTCAAATCGTTCACCAGCTACTCGCTGCCGTTTGATGCGTCGTGGGAGCCGGATTTTTGGGGTCGTATCCGCAATGGGGCTCGCGCCAGCGCGTTCGCGGCACAAGCCAGCGCGGCAGATTTGCAAAGCGTGCGGCTCAGTTCGCAGGCAGAACTCGCCGCCGACTACTGCGAATTGCGTGGTCAGGACTCGCTGAAGCAGCTTTTCGATGCGACAGTGACTGCCTATCAAGAGTCGGTGGACCTGACGCGCAACCGTTTCAAAGCCGGCTTGGAGAACGACGAAGCGGTGGCGCAAGCGGAGGCACAACTAAAAGCAGCGCAGGCGCAGGACGCCAACGTGAATATCCTGCGCGCTCAATATGAGCACGCGATTGCGGTTCTGCTCGGCAAGTCTCCTGCCTCGTTTTCTCTTCCGGTTGAGCCCCTCACTGCAAACACGGCGAATTCGACGACAGTTCCTATCGGCGTGCCTTCGGATCTCTTAGAGCGCCGCCCGGATATTGCGCAAGCGGAACGGGTGATGGCAGAAGCAAATGCGCAGGTCGGCGTAGCCAAGTCAGCCTTCTTCCCGATCGTGACCTTGAGCGCCGCAGCGGGATTCGGCAATTCGTCTTTTGGCGAATGGCTCACCTGGCCGAGCAGGTTTTGGTCTGTCGGTCCGGCCGCCGCGCAGGCTATTTTCGATGCGGGACTGCGCAGAGCTACGGTTCGCCAATACCGCGCTCAGTACGACGCTGCCGTGGCCGGCTACCGGGAAACGGTGCTGACCGCCTTTCAGCAAGTCGAAGACAATCTGGCGTCGCTGCGATTCCTCACCGATGTCATCGATCGCCAGCAAGAGGCTGTAGAGGCCGCCCAACGCAATCTGCAAGTAGCCTCAATTCGCTATCGCTCTGGCGTCGATCCTTATTTGAATGTGATTACGGCGCAAACGGTTTTGCTCAATGACCAGCAGGCCCTGGTGAATTACAACGTGGAGCGGAGAATCGTGAGCATTCAACTGATTAAAGCCCTTGGCGGCGGCTGGGACCTCTCGCGCTTGCCATCCGGGAAAAACGTCCGCGGAAATTGATTGGCGCTGATTCCCCAAACATTAGCTAAACGAATTCTAGGCGGGAACGCGCGCGGTTTTGCAAGCCTGAATTTTCCGCTATAGTCGGTGGTGATGGCTTCGGTGGCGACGATGACGGCGAGTGGGGCTGCGGCAGGGCGCGGTCAGGCGGTCGCACGCTTTGCGTGGGCCACGCTGGCGTACAACGTGGCCGTGATTTTATGGGGCGCGTATGTACGGGTGACGGGATCCGGGGCCGGATGCGGGAATCACTGGCCGCTGTGTAACGGCGATGTGGTACCGCAAAACGCGCAGACGCAAACGTTGATTGAGTTCGCGCACCGGATCACCAGCGGATTGGCGCTAGTGGTGGTGTTCACGCTGCTCATTTGGTGCTGGCGAAAGACAAAGAAGGGCGATTGGCCGCGGTACGCCGCTCTCGCTGCGGCGATTTTGCTCCTGAATGAAGCGCTGCTGGGCGCGGGATTGGTGTTGTTCGACTACGTGGCGAAGGATGAATCGGCAGGCCGGGCAGTATTTTTGTCGCTGCATTTTGGAAATACCTTGCTGCTGCTGGCTTCGCTGGCATTGACGGCGCAGTGGCTTTCGCGCAATGAACGGCGATTGAGAATTGCAGCGAAGCCGTGGCAGATCACGGTAGTCTGCGCGGGCTTGCTGGCTGTGGTGTGTGTGGGAATCACCGGAGCATTGGCAGCGCTGGGAGATACGCTCTTTCCGGCGGCATCGCTGCGATCTTCCTTAACTCAAGATTTTGCGGCGTCAAGCCACGTATTGCTGCGGCTGCGGTTGTTGCACCCGGTGGCGGCGGTGGTGAGCGCCTTGTACATCTTGTGGATTTTTGTGACTAGCCCGATTCGCGAGGTGCGCTCCCGGAGAAAGTTGTTTTTCCTGTTGGCTACGCTATTTACGCAGCTGGGGCTGGGTGCGCTGAATGTGGTTTTGCTGGCGCCGCCGTGGCTACAGATTGTCCATTTGCTCGTGGCGGAGCTGTTTTGGATGACGTTAGTGTTGGTTTCGGCGGAGTTGCTGCTGGAACCACGGGAAACGGTGGAAGTCCAAGTCCCGAGCCTACTCTCATAGCAAGATATTCGAAGAGACACGGGGCGCTCGCCAGCATCTACTAGAGACAGAAGCGTTTGAGCCCTTCAAAAGTGCACAGGCCGGAGTGGCGGTGCTACTCGTACTCGCGATCAGCGGAGAAGCCGATCGCAGAGATTTTTGCGGCGGAATCGAGGCCGAAGGAGACGAGGAGAGTCTCGCCGCCCTTTGTGAGCCGAAACATGGAAGTAGAGAGCCCGGGGCGATCCGCTACAGGAGCGCGATGGACAAGCGTGAGAGTGCCGCCAGGCCAGAACTTCGAGACCCGCTCCTGAACTGGTTTCATGATTTCTGGAGTGATCCGGGCAGCTAACTCCGTCGAAGTGAGCGGACGAATATCCTGACCGGCAACCAACTGGTCGAGGAACTTTTTCAAAGAGTCGGCAACAGCCGGTTGCGTGTCCGCGATCGGAGCGAGCTTCGGCGGGAGGAGCGGAGGAACGGCTAGACCAGCCACGACGTGAGCAATAACCGCCGGATTGGAGTGGCCAGCATCGAGATTCGTGAGGACCACGACCGTAAGACTATCATCCGGGTAGCGCGAGATATCGCAGGTGAAACCCTGCCACGCGCCGCCGTGCTCGATGCGCTTGTGATCGTTTTGCTTACCGATTTCCCAGGCAAAACCATAGCCGGCAGGATTGGGCTTGCCATCATTGAGTGGATAGACGGTCCAGGAGCGATCGAGGCTGGATTGCTTGAGGAGCTGGGTGCCGTAAAGCGCGGCGTCCCATTTGGCTAGATCGAGAACGTTGTAATACAAGGTGCCGTCCGCAGTGGAATTAAAAGTCGGCGAGACCCATTCCTGATTCTTAAGCTGGCCGTTGTCGAGTTCGTATCCGGCGGCGCGATTGGGGATGATATCGCGTTCGCTGATGAGTCGAGTGGAAGCCATGCCGAGCGGTTTAAAAATACGTTCGCCGAGAAATTCGTAGTAAGGCTTGCCGGTGATTTTGTGAATGATGACGCCGAGCAAAACGTAATTGGTGTTGCGGTAAGCCCACTTTTCGCCGGGAGCCCATTCGATGGGCAGAGCTTCGATTTTCGTGACGAGTTCGTCTTCCGTGAAATCGAGGCGCATGTAGAAGGGGCCTTTGGGTCCGGTGCGCTCCTCGGTTTCGTACTCGGAAAGGCCGGAGGTGTGGGAGAGCAGGTTTTTGATGAGGACGGCCTTCCAGGAGGCGGGAGCTTCGGGGAAAAATTTGGTGATGCTGTCGTCCAGAGAGAGCTTGCCTTCCTCAACGAGCATCATGATGGCGGCGGAGACGAACTGCTTCCCCACAGAGCCGGATTGAAAAATCGTCTCCGGCTTGACCGGGACACTGAGTTCGACGTTGGCGAGGCCGTAGCCTTTCGCGAGCAGGAATCTGCCGCGGCTGTAGACGCCGACGGCGAGGCCGGGAATTTTCTGGCGAGACAACTCGGACGAAACAAAGGAATCGATGGACTGGAGCTTTTGCGAGTCAAGAGAGGGAGTCGAGGCAGCGTTTTGGCAGCGCGAGGGCGTGGAACATAGCGCAAGCACCGCGACAAGCGGCAGAATGGCAGTCGGACGCATAGTTGACCTTTCGAAGAGCAGAATGGCCGTGAGTATATAGCAGCAGGCGAAGTTGTGCGGTGGATTGAGAGACGGTCGCTGATATTGGTCCAGCTGCGCTGTCGTGGCTATGTTCCTGCCCGTATACAATTGGTGTAGGGCATCATCCTTCAACTTGACGCCGCGCTTGTTGTGTCCCACCATAGCAAGACGCTCAAACAGCTTGAGCGAAGAGCAGTGTCGAAAGTCCTGGTTATTTCGTAGAGCCACCCCTTCCTCCGGCTCTGCTTTCAAAAAAAATTGCTTCTGAAAGACGCCCAACAGTTCCGCATGGACGGCACCTGATGTTTTTGTGCTGCGCGGCGGCAGAGGTACACGGCAGAAGACGCCGTGCTCCCATGTTCGCCAAACCGCCATTCGCGCCAGGCCGCTCCGTGGCAGAGGACACCTCGGGATCATGAATACCGTTGACACAACAACCTGTAAAAAAGATGGCGCCGCGTATTTCTCCATCCTTCTCGCTCGCGTCGCAGGATTGGCGAGCGTGATTGTAGCGTTGGTTGTGTTGCTCGGCTGGAAGTTTAATTGGCTGCTTCTCACACGGCTTCGCCCCGGCCTGGCTTCCATGAAGACGGTCACTGCGATCACGGTATTGCTGTTGGGTTTGTCGCTGTGGCTGCTGGCGGACGAAAGGAAGGGGCGTTGGCAAGGCTGGGGAGGCATGGCATGCGCCGCAGTCGCGCTGCTTTTCGGCACGCTTACGTTTCTGGAGTCGGCGCTTGGCACCGATTTTAGAGTGGATTACTTAGTCGCCCGGGCTATCGGGTCGACCGCAGGAATCGCTTCCTGGCAGCGCCCCCCGTTCATCGCGGCGATGTGCATCATGCTGCTCGGCAGCGCGCTATTGCTGCTTGGCAGGCAGATTTCTTCGCTATATCCGAGCCAAGTGCTGGCTCTGAGCTCCGGATTGATCGGTACGGCCGCGCTGGTCGGCTATGCGCTGAACGTGAGCGCGTTCTACAGCATCCCCGGTTACGCGTCGACGTCGTTACAAACTGCTACGACGATTACGGCCCTGTCCATCGGAGTGCTGTTTGCGCGTCCGAGCGAAGGACTGGTTGCCGCTCTGAACCGAGATACCGCTGATGGCCGGCTCGCTCGACTGCTGCTGCCTTGTGCGGTTTTCATTCCCATCCTATTCGCCTGGCTGCGGTCGCAAGGACAACAACTTGGCCTTTATGGCGCGGAAGTCGGTTTGATCCTGTACGCCATCGCCAACATCGCATGTTTCGTAACCTTCGTTTATATCAGCGTGAACCAACTCGGCCGAGCGCTGAGCAAAGCCACCCACGCCGAGGAACGGTTCAAGAGGCTGGTCGAATCGGCCCCGGATGCGATGATCATCGCGGACGAACGGGGACGGATCGTTCTCGTAAATGCGCAAACGCAAAACCTGTTCAGGTACCCCAGCAAGGAATTGGTAGGACAATCCATCGAAATCCTGGTGCCGCGAAGATCCCGAGATGGACACCCTGCTTATCGCGCGGCATTTTTTGCGGAACCCAAGATTCGCCCGATGGGTGCCGGCCTAGAGCTCTACGGGTTGCGCAAGGATGGCAGCGAATTTCCGGTTGAGATCAGCCTGAGCCCGCTGCAAACCGATGAGGGTTTGCTGGTGTCCAGCACCATCCGCGATATCACCGAACGAAAAAAATTTCAGCGCACCTTGGAAGAGAAAAACGTCGAGTTGGAGAACGCCAACCGCGCCAAAGACCGTTTTCTGGCCACCATGTCGCATGAATTGCGGACGCCGCTAAACGCCATCATTGGTTTCACTGGAACGTTGCTGATGAAACTGCCTGGCCCGCTGAGCGCCGGACAAGAAAAGCAACTGCGAACGATCCAGTCGAGCGGGCGGCATCTGCTGTCGCTAATCAACGATCTGCTGGATCTCGCGAAGATTGAAGCGGGCAAAGTGCAGCTGAAAGTTGAGCCGGTTCCCTGTCAGACGGTGCTCGAAGAAGTAGCGGCCGCGCTACGGCCGCAGGCAGAGGGAAAAGGCCTGCGCTTGGACCTGACTATGCCGGAGGAAGGCGTGGTGGTGCTGGCAGACCGCCGAGCGCTTAAGCAGATCCTGATCAATCTGACTAGCAACGCGATCAAGTTTACGCAACAGGGATCCGTGCGTCTCCAACTCGCGGAGCAGCACGGCAACGGAGCTTGCGCCGAGATTTCCGTAACCGACACGGGCATCGGCATCCGGCCTGAAGATCAAGCCAAACTTTTTAGCGCGTTCGCGCGCGTGGAAACGGACCAGACCCGTCATCTGGAAGGTACGGGACTGGGCTTGCACTTGAGCCAGCGTTTGGCCGGCTTGCTGGAAGCCAAACTCACACTGGACAGCGAACCCGGCAAAGGCAGCCGTTTCGCTGTGCTTTTTCCCAGGAAGTAAATCATGGCGGCGCGCATTCTGATTATCGAGGACAACCCGACCAACATGGAGTTGATGGCGTATCTGGCTACGGCCTTTGGATACGACGTCGAGGTGGCTCCCGACGGAAGAATGGGAGTGGATTTAGCGCTCCAGGAACCTCCGGACTTGATCATCTGCGACATCGAAATGCCGGGGCTCAATGGTTTCGATGTGCTGCGAACGCTGCGCGAACACAGCAATACCGGGAGCATTCCGGTCATCGCGGTTACTGCGTACGCCATGGTCGGGGATCGCGAGCGAATGCTGGCCGCCGGCTTTGACGGCTACCTTTCGAAACCCATCGATCCCGAAACCTTCGTGAAAGAAGTCGAAGCATATCTCCCAGAGAAGAAGCGATCCGCGCTGCAACCGGAAACGCACGAAGTCACCGCCCAGAACGAACCCGCACCGCAGGCAGGTAGTCCATTAATTCTGGTGGTGGACGATTCGCCAGTCAATCTGGCGCTCATCAAAAGCACGCTGGAGCCGTGCGGGTATCGCGTGGTGACTGCCGGTACAGTCGATGCCGGTCTGAAACTGACGCGCCACTATTCGTTCGACTTGATCATATCCGACTTACATATGGCGCCGAACACAGGCTTGGATTTTTTGACTCTGGTGCGCGCCACGGAGAAGCTCAACACGGTCGCTTTCCTCTTGTGTACTTCGTCGCGTACAGATCCGAGTGATGGGCTGGAGCAGCACGCAATGAAGCTGGGCGCGGACGTCTTTTTTTCGCGGCCCATCGTGCCGGAACAGCTGCTCGAGCATGTGGCTATCTGCCTGAGAAACCGCGGATCAGTGTCAACCCAGCGAGAGGTTCGCACTCATTCCTGACATGCACCCGAAGCAAACAGCTACGGCTTTCAAGGCAAAAGCAATGCGGCGATGGCGTGGGCACGGCGGTCTCTAAGGAATCCAGCACCGGCAGAATTGCGCGTTCGAACGCGTCGCAGGATCGAAAGGCGAAAAATGGCAACCATTCTGGTGGTGGACGACTACGCCGAGAACCGTGCCGTGCTGGTCGAACTTCTTAGGTACTACGGTCATCACATGCTGGAGGCGCAAGACGGCGTGGAGGGTCTTGCGGCGGTAGAGAATGGTCATCCCGATCTGGTCATTGCCGACATTCTCATGCCCACCATGAATGGGTTTGAGTTCGTTTCCCGCCTTCGCCAACATGACCCGGAGAAATGCACTCCGGTCATTTTCTACAGCGCCACTTTTATCGACAGCGAAATGCAGGCGCTGGCGCGCGCGTGCGGCGTTTCGCGACTGATTCCCAAGCCCGCTGAACCCGAAGAAGTACTGCGCATTGTAAATGAAGCCTTGACCACGCCCGATCCCTGCGACACGCGGGAAGCCACGACCCACCCGGCCGTGGAAGTCGTGCAAATCCTGAACAAGAAGCTTTTTGAAAAAAACCAGGAACTCGTATCGCTCAACGAGCGCCTCGAGGAACGCATTTCGCAGCGCACTGCCGACCTCGCCAAAGCCAATCAACAGCTCCAGCAGGAGATTCAGCAACGCGAAAAGGCGCAACGCGAACTGCACCAGTTGCAGCGCCTCGATGCGATTGGCAGGCTGGCTGGCGGCGTAGCGCATGACTTCAACAACCTGCTGGGCGTGATCCTCGGGCACAGCGAAATCCTGATGGACCGCGCGCCCGATCCGGGAACGCGCCGCGGCCTGGAGGTCATCAAATCGTCGGCGAAACGCGGGGCTACGTTGGCTCGCCAACTGCTTGCCTTTGGCCGGCGGCAGGTGCTAGACCCGCGGGTACTGGATGTACGCGCCGTGCTGCGAGACCTGGAGAAGCTGTTGCACAGCATGTTGGGAGAAAACATTGAGCTGGAATTCCGCTTCGACGAAAAGTGCGGGAATGTGGAGGTCGATCCCAGCCAGTTGGAACAGGTGATCATGAATCTGGCCATCAACGCCCACGATGCCATGCCCAACGGAGGAAAGCTCACTTGCGCCGTGTGTGATGTCTTTCTAGATGAGTCGTACGTGGCGCGGCGAATCGTCGTTGCGTCAGGCTCCTATGTGCAGCTTTCCGTGGCGGATACCGGCTGCGGCATGACCGAAGAGGTGCAGGCCCATATCTTTGAGCCGTTCTTCACCACCAAGGAATTGGGCAAGGGCACGGGCCTCGGCTTGGCTACCGTCTACGGAATCGTGAAGCAAAGCGGTGGCTATATTTGGGTTTACAGCGAGGTTGGCCACGGCACGATCTTCAAAATTTACTTTCCCATGGTGGTGACGAAGAGTCGAGCCGTCAGCCTGGTAGCGCCGCTCGAAGAAGATGGCTGGCGCGGGTCGGAGATAATCCTGCTGGTCGAAGACGACGCTTCCCTTCGCGACGTCACGACGGAATTTCTTCGCGCGAGCGGCTACACCGTGCTGCCGGCGGCCTCGCCGGAAGAAGCCCTGCAGCTGGCCGACAAGTGCGCCGATCAGATCGATTTCCTGCTCACCGACGTGGTCATGCCCAAGATGAATGGCCGCGAGCTGGCAAGCAGGCTGAGCGCCAGACAACCATCGCTCCGGGTCTTGTACGTTTCCGGATATACCGATGGCATCATCCGCGAAGGCGCTCGCGGCGTTCTCGATCCGGGATTGGCGTTTTTGCAGAAGCCCTATACGCGGCATTCGCTCACGCGGAAGATCCGTGAAGTGCTCGACTCCGAGGTAGCCAAGGCCAGCTCTACGGAAAGCCGCTCCTAAGGTCGGATCTCGGGGAAGATGACCTGCACTTGAACCTGGCTTTTCTAAGCTGGAGTCGTGGCGCGTGTCTCCAGCAACCGCCCGTCGGACCCAAGCGCACACCCGGGCTGCGGAAAGAGGAACCCGCTTTTGAAAAAGGAAAACGGCCTTCAGGCAAACCTGAAGGCCGTTTTCGAGTTAGTCGCCGAACTGCGCGGCCATCGCCAAGGGACGCTCGGCGATTTCCGCTCTGGAGTGAGCCTTGGTACTGCAACAGACGCGGCGAAGCCGTCCCGCAACGGACTTCACCGTGAGTGCTTCACCGCAGGAAGGGCAGTTGGATGACCACTGGCTCCCGCAGGCTGGGCACTTTGTAAGGACCTGTTGGAGCCTATTCAAAGAACTGCCGTTGATGCGACGATCAAGGACAAAACAGCACTTCGCGTTGGCACAGACGAGGAACCTGTTCATGCCGGTTGCCTCCTTGAGGGTTGAAGAGGAATACGCTTATCGCAATATACCGTCAATACAGCATTACTACGCGTACGTATTTCCACGGACATATTGAGACAAGCCATACCTTCCGTGCGGGTCTACACGGGCAGGTTGCGAGATTGGTCAAGGTGGAGCGGAAAATCAAGCCTGGACAATGTTGTTGCGAATGGCATAGCGGACTAGTTCCGCCGTCGAGTGTACGCCCAGTTTGCGGATCAACCGGGCGCGATACGTTTCCACGGTTCTAGTGCTAATGCCCAGGCCTAGGCCAATTTCTTTGTTGCTCCGCCCAACGGCCAACAGCCGCAACACTTGCAACTCGCGTGGACTGGGATCGTCAAGCAGCGCGAAGGCCTCCGGTTCGGCCCCTGCTGGGGGCTCGGGTTCGGCTCGCTGGAGGACAATCTGGTCGGAAGCTGGAACCAGCATCGGGGTTAGAGGCGAGGCCGATCGGGAGCCCGTTAGGCTCAAGTAGAGGACTAAAGGCATGAGGCCGATTTCAAGCTGGACCCCAGCCAGCGGAGAGCGGGGACTTAAGGAACTTCGCAAGCGCCGGATCGAACGGGTAGAAGACTGCAGGGAACGGGCCAGCACTTCCGGAAAGCTTGCGCCGAGCAGGCACATCGCGGTCGGCAAGCCCAGCTGAAGCTTGCTCACCAGATTGGCGAGATGAAAATCCAGGCTGGAAGATTCACCGACAGTCGCCGCAATCACACGCACGCGTCCCGTATCGTCGGCAACAGGATAAAGATTCATGAACCGGAGGCCATCGGAATTGTCTGCAACGGGGGCCTGCGCCCAGTGCAAATTGGCGGCTATGGCGCCGCTGGAACGAACGCGTTCGAAGACTGAGTGCAGTTTTTTCGCGTGTGGACCGATGGACCGCAGCAGCGTCTTTCCCAGGAGCCTATCCGCCGGAAGTGACCATGTCGCGGCAAACGCCCGATTCAGCGCCTGGCAGCGCAACTGCTGATCGAAGAAAGCGACGCCGAGAGTGAAGTTTTCGAGAGAGGAGCTGAACTGCTCCAACGCTTCAGCAAACAGCGTCCAGAGCGCGCTCCAGTCAGTTTGCGCGGACGCCTTGGATACGTTTCCCGCTCGCTTGGCCGACGGCAATGGCCCTCCTGTCGTCGCAAAACAAACCGCCAAATTGTTAGCCCACGCCAGTGAAACTTGCCCGGACGTGACTTTTGAAGCTGCCGCAAGTACAACGGGCAGACACGTTGACCCGGACCGAAACGGAGTACGTAGCAGAAATGGGGCGCTGAAAAGGAGCAAACAAGCGTCAATGAGAAGGGATTCCGCCGAAAAATCCTCAGCGCGCCATGCGATGAGCAGCGCGTTCCGGAAACCCAGACCAATCACGGCTCGCGCCAGCCGCGTGCCTCCAGAATGCTGCCACTCCGCCCCCTGCCGCATCCAGTTATACCCAATGATGTCAAGCAAATCAAGACACTTTCTCTTTACGCTCCGCGAATAGGGGAAAAACGAATTGGTTCTCGACGTAATAGGTGTGGTCCTTGCAACCAGACTTGTTTTTGGACTACCTTCGCGAGCGATTTTCGTGTGATCGGAGGATCGACCATGGAACGGATGCTCTACACAGCAACGCCAGACGGCACGGTAAATTTTACTCTGAGGAAGACTTTAGTTATCGCCGCAGCGGCTCTCGCGGCTTTGCTGTTGCCGTCGGCCTGGGCCCAATCCACACCAGTCGCTTTGACCCCGCCGATGGGTTGGAACAGCTGGAACCATTTCGCCGAGAAGATTGACGATGCGACCGTGCGCAAACAGGCTGACGCCATGGTTTCCAGCGGGATGCGCGACGCGGGGTACGTTTACGTCAACATCGACGATACCTGGGAAGCTGGCCGTGACGCTAAAGGCGAGATTCAGAGCAATTCGAAATTTCCCGACATGAAAGCGCTGGCCGACTATGTGCACAGCAAAGGTCTGAAGCTCGGCATCTACTCCTCGCCGGGGCCCAAAACCTGCGCAGGTTACGAAGGAAGCTACGGCCACGAAGAGCAGGATGCCGGGACCTACGCGAAGTGGGGGATCGATTATCTGAAGTACGATCTATGCAGTTTCGACGAAATCATGAAAAAGGCTGGCTCGCCGGAAGCGGCACATAAGTTGATGCTGGATGCCTACACCAAAATGCACAACGCGATTGTGAAGACCGGCCGCCCGATGGTCTTCAGCCTTTGCCAATACGGTGCGGACCATGTGTGGGAGTGGGGCGCTTCGGTGGGCGGGAATCTGTGGCGGACAACGGACGATATTTCGGACCGCTATGGCAGCATGAGCCTGATTGGCTTTCAGCAGGCGGGCTTGGCGAGATTTGCCGGACCTGGCCACTGGAACGATCCGGACATGCTGGAAGTCGGCAACGGCAAGATGAAGCCCGACGAGTATCGAACACATATGGCACTGTGGGCGTTGTTGGCGGCGCCGCTCTTGGCCGGAAATGATTTGACGACCATGTCGCCGGAAACGATTGCGATTCTGACGAATCGAGAAGTCGTTGCCATTAACCAGGACAAGTTGGGGAAGCAAGGCGACCGCGTCTGGGCCGAAGGAAGCCAGGAAATTTGGTTGCGGGAGCTGGAAGGCGGAGCGAAAGCGGTCGGGATCTTCAACCGCTTCGATTGGCCGCAGGTGATTCATGTCGATTGGGCGAAGCTGAGACTCAAAAACAGCGGGAAAGCGCGAGATATTTGGGCAGGCAAGGACCTGGGCACCCTGCCGGCAAATTACGCGGCGCAGGTGCCCGGGCACGGAGTCGTATTGTTAAGAATTACTGAATAGAATTCGGAGATAAGATACGATTGCGACCCGGCTCGCTGGGTCCAGCCTAGCGCGTCAGATGCCGACCTGGTTGCGGGAGCGGTCGGTGCGGACTTTGCGCGTGTCTTGGATAGGCTCGGAGTCGCACTCAATCGCCAACGTAGTAACGGGAAGGTCCGGCGCATCTACGGGTAAGCCGGTGAAGCGGACGCGAAACGTTTCCTGGTCAAATTTCACTTCGCGGCCAGAGGCGAGCAAGCGCGCGGATTTTACTTTGCTGGTGAGGCCGCCGAGCGCAATCGTGTCGCCGGGCCAAAAGTGGACGTGCATATACAGCGTATTGCCCTTTCGCGTAAAGCCGGCAAATTCGGAAGCGTGCACGCGGCAGCTGTCGGTCGTGTGGATGCCTTCGCCGTTGCGGCTTAGCCACTGGCCAACTTCCGAAAGCACACGAACCGAATCCTGCGGAATCGAGCCATCGCCGCGCGGGCCAATGTTGAGGAGATAGTTGCCGCCGTCACGCGAACATTCGACGAGATTGCGAATGATGGTTTTGGTGCTTTTCCAATTGTCGTCAGCGGCTTGGTAACCCCAACTATCGTTGAGGGTCATGCAGGATTCCCAGGCGCGAGTTCCCTGCTCGGCGTGAATTTCCTGCTCGGGGGTCGAGAAATCGCCGGGCAGCCCGTTGCGGTTGTTGACGATGATGTCCGGCTGCAGTTCGAACACCATTTTGTTCATACGCTCGGATTCCCATTGCTGGGCGTTTAATGGCCAGTCCACGTCGTACCAGAGCACGTCCACTTTGCCGTAGTTGGTCATGAGGTCGCGGACGAGGCCGTGCGTATATTCGACGAAACGCTTGCGGGCGTCGGGATCGGTGGCACATTTCGCGCCGTCCGGGTGATGCCAATCCATTAGGGAATAGTAGAAGCCGAAGCGCAGGCCCTCGGCGCGGGCCGCTTCGACGTATTCGCGAAGCAAGTCGCGGCCGGCCGCTTGTTTCGGGGCGCAATAATTCGTGAACTTGGTGTCGAAGTTGCAGAAGCCTTCGTGATGCTTCGAGGTCATCACCATGTACTTTTGGCCGGCGGCCTTGGCGAGCTTGGCGAAGGCTTGCGGAGAGTTAGGCTTGGGATTGAATTTTTTGGCGAGCTGTTCGTACTCGGAGACGGGAATGCCTTCTTCTTCCATGGCCCACTCGTGGCGGCCGAGGACGGAGTATAGGCCCCAGTGAATGAACATGCCAAAGCGCGCTTCGTGCCACCACTGCATGCGGCGGGCGCGCGAAGCGTCGGAAGCAGCGGCAGCCTGGGGCGGCTCGGGAGCAGTGGAGTGGAAAGGCGCAGTTGACGCGATGCCGGGAGCGGCTGCCAAGGCGGCGAGAGAAGCACTCGTGCCAAACAGCCAATCACGGCGTGGGATACGTGTCGATTTCATTTTGAACTCCTTATGCCCGCGAGCGCTGCCAGCTGAAGGCAGCGCTGCAACATCGCGCGGAATGATGGAGGCAAAGACCCTATTTTTCAAGCTGGAAGATGCACTCCATGAGCTGCCATTTCTCGCCGGGCTTGGCGGTGGGGAGCGGCTGCTGGAATCTCCACATTAGCTTTTCCCATTCTTGAACCTTGGGATTGTCACGATCGGCCCGAGCCTTGGCCGGGAAGCTGAAGGCGTCGTTGACTTCCATGATCATGAAGAGGCGCGTTCCGAGAAGATAGATTTCCATGTGTTCGATGCCGGCGGCTTTGATGCTAGCGGTGATTTCGGGCCAGATTTTCTCGTGATACCGCCGATACTCCGCGATGAGCGCAGGGTCGTCCTTCAAGTCGAGAGCGAGACAGTAGCGTCGCGGACCGCTGCGATTATTTGTAGTTTCGTTCATTCGCGGATTGCTCTCAGTCCGCCTCGATTTGTGAAGGTACTGCAGATTCGGCGAAGGCGTGCACTGGCGCGGGCCGGTACCCGCGGGCGGCAAAATAAATGATGAACAGATAGCACAGCAGCGGCACAACCAACGCCTTCTGAATGTTGCTGAGATCGGAAATGCGGCCCATTGCCGCCGGAATGAGGCCGCCTCCGATGATGGACATGACCAGGAAAGACGAAGCGCGCTTGGTGTAGGGCCCGAGGTTCTTCAGGCTCAACGCAAAAATCGTGGGAAACATAATGGAGTTGAAAAAGCCCACCAAAACGATCGCGAGGACCGCAAAGAACCCGGAGAAAGCGACACCGAGAAATGTGCAAACCAGCGCGCCGATCCCGAAAATCGTGAGCAAGCGCGCGGCAAAAACGCGTTTCATCATCCAGGAGCCCGAGAAGCGTCCAATCATGAAGCCGATCTGATGAATGACCAGAAACAGAGCAGCCATTTTTTCGGGCTGATCGGGAATCAGATGAGTGAGGAAGCTGGCGTTGGCGCCTTGATGGCTCACATCGAATTGTGCTCCCCAATTGGCCATGCGCAGCAACCCCTCGGGCATGGTCTGTTTCGTGAAGCGGATCAAAAAGCTGGCGACGCCCACCTGTGCGCCAACATAGAGGAACTGGGCAAAAATACCTTTGATCAAGTGAGGATGGGCGAGGAGGCGATCTTTTTTCACCGCATCACCAGCAGAGCTGCGCGGCGGCTTCGGTGCGTGCACCTCTGGAAGATGCGCGAAGTAAATCAGCGCGGCCACCGAAAGAAAAATGGCGGTAATGACCAGGTACGGCACCTTGACCATATTCAGTTCGGATGTGACGTAAGTGTGCAACTGCTGCGAGGTCATGGCCGCTCGTTGCGCGGCCGTATATTCAACGCCGGAAAGAATAAAGGCGGCGCCGAACAACGGAACCAGCGTGCTGCCCACCGCATTGAACGATTGCGCCAGATTGATGCGCCGCGCAGACGTCTCGGGTGGACCGAGAATCGTCACATAAGGATTCGCGCCCACTTCCAGAAAGGATTGGCCGGAGGACATTACGAACAGGGCGACGAGGAAGAAGACGTACTGCTGCGAACTCGCTGCGGGAAGAAATAAAAGTGTGCCGACCGAGCAGATTAACAAGCCAACTAAAATGCCGTTGCGATAGCCAATTTTCTCCATCACCCGGCCGGCCGGAAACGCCGCGAGAAAATAGCCGCCGAAGAACGCTACTTGAATAAACGACGACTGAAAGTCCGACAGGTCAAAAGCTTTTTTGAAGTGCGGCACGAGCACATCGTTGAGATGAACGCCGATGGCCCAGATAAAAAAGAGGCTCGTCACCACGACAAAGGGAAAGACGTACTTCTTTTCGGTGAGCGGAGCGGATTGGTGAGTGCTGGTCATTTCGTCGGTTTCGGCGCTTCAGGTGAGCGCGCGATCGAGGTGCGTGTAGCCGCCGTCGACAAACATGTGCTCACCAGTAATGTGCGAAGCTTGGGGCGAGATAAGGAAGAGGGCCATGGCGGCAATTTCGTGCGGCTGCGTCATTCTGCGGCCAAGGGGAATCTTCGAGGCGATGCGCGCGAGCTTTTCTTCGGGATTCGGAAACTGATTGACCCACCATTTGTACAGCGGCGTGAGGACTTCGGCAGGAACGAGCGCATTCACGCGAATGTTGTAAGGAAGGAGTTCGGCGGCCCAGTCGCGCGTAAGGGAAAGAATCGCGCCCTTCGCAGAAGTGTAACCGGAAGTGCCGCCCTGGCCGGTAACGGCGACCTTCGATGCGGTGTTTAGGATGCAGCCTTGTGATTTCTTCAGCGCAGGAAGCGCGTAATGCGCCATATTGTAGTAGTGAAAAAGATTGAGGCGAAGCGAAGCAACATATTTTTCAGGCGAGCCACTTTCCAGGCCGCAGTTATCGTTCGCGCCGACGTTGTTTATCAGCACGTCGATGCGGCCGAATCTAGCAAGCGTTTGCTCGACGATCGCGCGGCTGTTTTCGGCGGGAAGCACGTCGGTTTCGAGAAACAGGCAACGAGCACCGCCGGATTCGAATTCAGCCGTGAGGCGACGGCCGGCTTCGGCGTCTTTGTCCACAAAAACGACCATCGCCTGCTCTTTTGTCGCTCCGCGGGAGATCGCCTCTCCGATGCCCTTGGCTCCGCCAGTAATGAGAATGACTTTGTCTTTAAGCTGCAAGTCCATGATGACCTGCCTTCAATTGATAGAAGCGCGCGGCGTTATCACCGAAGATTTTTTCTTTGTGCTGCGGACAATTACGGCCGACATAATCCGCGACGAGTTCTTTGACTCGCGCGTAGCTCCCGGCCAGCAAGCATACTGGCCAATCCGACCCGAACATCAGGCGCTCCGGACCAAACGCGTCAAAGACGACGTCGAGGTAGGGACGAAAATCTGCAGGCTTCCAGGCGTGCCAATCCGCTTCTACGACCATCCCTGAGAGTTTGCACTGCACATTTTTGCTCTGCGCGAGAATGCGCATGTGCGTGGCCCACGGTTCCAGACACCGCGCCTTGATAAAAGGCTTCGCGAGATGATCCAGCACGAAAGGCTGATCGGGAAGATGCGAGGCGAGCTCGATTGCGGCAGGAAGCTGCCGTGGATAAATCAGAATTTCGTAGACGAAATTGAACTGCCGCAGGAGACTGATACCATCGAGAAAAGCGCGCTGTACGAGAAAGCGATCGTCGGGTTCCGCTTGTGCAATATGGCGAAAGCCGTGGAGTTTCTGAAACTGCGAGAAGTATTGCAGGCGTTCGGCAAGACTCGGCGCAAGCAAATCGATCCAGCCAATCACGGCAGCGATCCGCGGATACTGTTCCGCGAGTTGCAACAGAAAACGGGTCTCGGCTTCGGTCTGGTCTACTTGGACGAGAACGGAGGCATCGACGCCGTTGGCGACACATTCGGATTCGAATTGGGATGGCAGAAAGTCGCGGCGAATCGCGGACATCGCGTCCGTGATCCAGCCGTGACGCTGCGGATCGTAGTGCCAAAAATGCTGATGAGCATCAATGACCATTTTTCGCGACCAGCCGCAGGAAAAAGGCCCGACGGACAACCGCTCTGCGTCAGCGCCGTGGCAGCGTACGGCGAAAGTGAGCGTGGGTCAACCGCTGCAGTGTGGCGACGTTGCTGTTAGCGGTGCCCTGAACTGGACGAGGAGCTTTGCGCGGGCGGCGCGGCGGGCGCCGCCTCTTTAATCAGGATGGGCCAGCGCGGGAATGCGAAATTGCCGGAGACATCATCAATCACATTGACTTGGCAGATGTACAGCCCCGGCTTGAGCGGCTGCAGCGGCAAGTCCATTTGAAAAACGACCGCCTTGCGATCCGGATTGGTCAATTCCGTAGCAGCAATCTGCTTGGACTCATAGACCTTCGCGCCACCCTGCAGAAACTCGATGCTGGTGAGGACATGAATGCTTTCACGCGTCTCTTTCGCTGACGCTTCTTTGCCGCCGGCACCCGTTGCCGGCGCGTTGGCACTCGCGCCAGCGTTAGCGGCTGGGGCAGCTGACGCGGCGGGAACCGTCACTTTGCCCTTTGCAGCGTCATAGATTTCGTACTGCAGATACAGATGCTGGTCGCGCGTAAAAACATGCGTCACATTAGGAACGAGCTGCGTCTGATCCTGAATCAGCGGATTGGCATTCTTCTTCGGCACATTGCTTACCGGACTGCGCAGACTACTTAGCACCACTGAACTCATGCGCAGCGGCGCCTTCCGCAGGTCCGGAATCGTCACGTCCGTTTCGAACGAGCCCATGCGCCCGGTCTGATTCTCCCGCACAATAAATTTCAGGTGATAACTTCCCGGCGCCAACAGAAAGCTTGAGTTGTACTGCACGTTCTTGCGCCGGACTTGTTGGGTGCTGTCCACTGCCAACTTTACGGTGTCCCGCAAATTTCCCACCGGCACTTTGCCCTTTCCGCTCAGCAGCACCACTCCGATGATGTCAATCGTGGCGTTGTCTTTGTCTTTCTCGGTCACGAACGGAATCTGCGAGCCGGGAACCACCAGTGAAACGGCCAGATAATAGTGCGACTCGTCGTGGCGGAAATAGGCGGTCCCCGCATAGAGCGGCACGTCAGTCTGCGGCAACTCCGCCGCCAATTCGTCTTGCAACTGCTGCTCGCGATCCGCTCTTTTCAAATGCAGATAGTCGCGGCCGGCGTAGTAGCCGGGACGAAAGTCCATTTTCACGTCAGGCCGATTCACGCTGACCTTTAAATGGCGGTACTTGCCATCCTTCGCGGGATTGGTGCTGGTGAAGCCGAGCACGTAGTACGCAGACGTGTCTTTTTGCACTTGCGAGAAGACGCCGCTGAAATCGTTCGTATCGAAGAACGCTTTGCCGCCAGTGTCTGCCGCGAGCGTGGAGAGCGTTTCCTGCGACGCGGCGTTGTTGTTCAGGTCGTTCAAGACAGCGTTACCGTTATAGGCCGATTGGCCATGCAGGCTCGCGTTCTGTGCCTCTCCGCCGGGAGGAAAAGCCTGCAAGCCCCGTACGTCGACCGGATAGATGGAAACATTGTTCTTCACGGCGGCCGCAGTGGCGGCGCGCAACGCGGACTGATTGTCATTGCCGGTCTGGCTGATGCCATTGCTGAAGTAAACCAGCGATTTTTTCTGCTGGATTTTTCCAAGCGCTTGCATCGCGGACTGCAGCGCTAACAGCTTCCAGTCGGCGCTGAACGTGTTGTAGTCCGTATCGTCCGCAGTAAAGGAGCTGCCGGTTTCCGCGGCACCCTCCGCGCTGCCGGTGTCGCCCATCTGAAGCCCTTCCCCTTCGCCGGAGTTGTACGCGCTGAGCGTGGAGAGAATCTTGGCCTTGTCCTCCGTAAAGTCCAGGTCCACGCGCATGTTCGTGGAGAGCGAAACCAGCGCAACGATATCCGCCGCCTGCATCTGCTTGTCGATGTATTTCTTCGCGGACGCAACGCAACGATCGATCTGGTCCGGCTCCATGGCGGAAAAGTCGAAGAACAACACAATGACGCGGCGATCGCGCGCGTCCATGATGGGCCCGGAAGATTTTTTCAGCACTCCTGCCGGTACTGCACCGGCCCTGCCCGTAACGGTTGCTTCTGCACCGCCGGCGGTGGCCAGTTCATCCACGCTTTCGAAGTCGAAGGTAGAAATCTCCTGCTTCTTACCATCTTCGTAAAGCGTGAAATCTTCTTTTTTTAATCCGCGCACCAGTTTGCCGGACTTGTCGCGCACTACGACGTTGGCCAACACGAGTTCCGACGTGACCCGAATCGCGGAGACCGGCTGCTGCGGTTTGTCTTCCTTGGGAGGCGCTGGTTGCGGTGGGGCCGACTGCTGTGCGCGGAGCGGTACTGTAGTTGGCAAAAGAAGCGCAGCCAAAACCAGAGCAGCAAATTTTCTCAGTGCGGCCAACATCCTGCTCACCTCAGAACCGGAAGCGCGCCGTAAACGTAACGCGCCTCATCGTCCCGACGCTGGTCACTTCGCCAAAGTTGATCGAGTTCACCGTGGTTCCCAAGCCGCTGTAGTTCACAAAGTTAAAGACGTTGTTCGCGCTGATGCGCAAATCCAGCGAGCGATACTCTTTGATCGGAATCGTCTTGTTCAGCGACATATCCATCAGCACCTGCCCGGGACCTTCCAGGATGTTTCGCCCGGCATCTCCGAACCCGGAGGCGCCTGGATTCACGCAGGTGGGATTCACGGCGGTGGCGGTTTCCGGCTCGCAGAACGCGGCGATGTTGAACCATTCTTTGGTCTTGGGATTCGCGACATAGAATGGCTGGCCAGGCACAAGATTGGCGCGCAACGAGCCGCTGACGCCGCGCGAAATATCCAAGGCGCCGCCGAGCACGCGCACTGTGAATGGCAGACCGCTGGCAACGGTAAAATTCCCGTAGTACTGCCAGTCCCCGAAAATGTGCGACAGGACGCCTTTTTGCAGAAACCGCCGGTTTTCCCCGAAGGGCAAATCGTACGTCCAGTTGCCAGTGAACTTATGGCGCTGATCGAAACTCGAGAGACCGGAGTCCCCGGAAATATCGAAGGGATTCTGTGCGACAACGACACCGCCTCCACCGATCGAGGAAGCGTCGTCGATGGATTTCGAATAAACGTAGGTCGCGCTCAGGCCGATGCCTTTCGCCAACCGCTTGCGAATCCGCACCGAACCGGATTCGAAATGAGAGTTCCCTTCCGAGGATTCATAAATGAAGGGCTGTTGACCCGCCACCAGCAGCGCGCGCTCGGTATCCAGGCGCGTGCCCTTTGAACCGTTGTAGTCCACGTTGAGCAGCCAGCCGCCGGGCAATTCACGCTGAACGTCAAGGTTCCACAACTGCACATACGCCAGTTTGTAGTTGGGGTTCACCGCGAAATTGTTGGTGATGGTTCCGGCTGGCTGTGTGGGAAACGCATTCGCCAAGTCCAAGAAATTTGCAGTCGTCGCTATGTTGGTCGCCGTTTCCGCGAACGGCGGCTGAAACGCAAAATTTTGAATCATCGTGCTGTACTGCGCCAGGTTGTAGTTGATGCCGTAGCCCGACCGCACCACCGTCTTGTTGAACGGCTTCCAGGCAATGCCAATGCGCGGCGCCCAGTCGTTGTGGTCCGGCCGAATCAATGACGCGGGAAACGCGCCATTGAAAGGACCGCTTTGCCCGGGCAGAACGGGCACCGCGGTAGCAAAGCCCGGCCCAACATCCAAATTCGCGATCAGATTGTTCGCCTCGCTGTATGGGCTGTTGTACTCATTGCGCAGTCCCAGGAGCAGCGTCAGACTCGGCCGTAACCGCCAGTCGTCCTGCACAAACACGTCAAACGAATTGGCGCTGAAATTATAAGCGTTAGTGCCAAACTGCACGCTGCTCTGCTGTGGCAGACCGAGAAGAAAATCCGCAAAGTCGCTGCCGGTTCCGGGTTGTTCCACTCTGCCGACGTAGTCCGCAGTGGCAAATCCCGTAAACGTGAACGCGCCTTCTGCATTGCGAGCGGAACGGAAACTTTGCAACATCCGTCGATAGTCCGCACCAAAACGCCAGTTGTGCTTGGCATGGTTCCAGATCACCGTGTCGGAAATCGTGTAGGTCTGGTTGAGCACGCGGCTCGGCGAGGGATCGCTCAAACCGGAAAATGAAGTGAAATTGATCCCCGGCAAGCCCCAGTCGAAAGGATCAGTAGAAACGCCGCCGATCTGCGTGAGCGCTGGAATATTCGTGATCGTCGAATACAAATTGGTGGTCGAAACGTGGCTGTGGTTGTACGTAAATCGTAGATTGTTCGTTTTGCGGTTTTTCCCGTAAACCCAGCCAACGTTGGCGTTCAGTCCCTGCGTGCCGGTGCCTCCGGCCAGCGATGGAAACGGATTCACGATGTCGCTGGTCGTGCGCGTCCAGCTTAAGCCGGCGTTGAGATTATTTTGCGAGCGGCCTCTTCCGCCGCCTCCGCCGCGTCCGCTAGCGCCCGCTCCGCGTTGGCCTTGTGCCGGCACCGGGCCAAAATTGTGAACGAGCCGCAAGCTGACGGAATCCGAGTTGCTTTCGGACGACGTGACGTAGTGGAAGTTCTGCGTTAGGCCCGGAGCGTTGGGCAACGGGATGAATCCCAGCAGAGCTTGGGCCTGGGGAGTGATCAGCGCCGGATTGATCACATTGAGTTGACCGTTGAAAGCGAACTGCTGGCCAGTGGCGGGATTAAAGATGGGCGTCCCAAGCGCGGCGAAATTCCCGTTGCGCTCATCCGGTGTGGGCACCGTAGAAAGTGCATCGAACGCGGTGCTGCCGCGCGTCCCGTTCCAGCCGGCAAAGAAAAACGTTTTGCTGCCGCCGTTAAAAAGTTTCGGAATGTTCAGTGGACCGCCGACGTAGGCTCCAAAGCGCAACTGATTGTAGTCCGCTTTGGCCAGCGGGATCCCCGTGAGCGAGTAAGGGCGCGCGTCGAGCGTGGACGTGTCGTCGTAATAATAAAGGTTGCCGTGCGGCTGATTCAGATTGAAGCCGCCGCGGCCAAAGCGAATCGAAACGGGCCCACCGCCGGGTCCTCCGCCAAAGCCACCACCCGGGCCGCCAGGACCACCGAAGCCAAAGCCGTTCTGCATGGCGCGGTCGCGAAACTCCTGAATTCGATCCTGCAGTTCCCCCTCACCGCCTTGCCCAAAGTCCTGCGTGCGTCCTTGCGCGCCAGTAATACTGACGGATTCGGTTGCGGCATCGGCGCCAGCACCACCAAGCGGCAATGTAGATAGATCACTGGCGCTCGGATTTTGACCCGCCCCAGCTGCGCTCGAGTCTCCGCCAGTCGACAGCGAAGATTCCGTCGGACTCATCGACAAGTTCTGAAAACCGCGGCGAGCCGCCGCGAATTCGGTCGCCCGGTCGGTGGTTTCCTGTTGACGCGAGGCGAGAATCATCTCGAAGTCAGCTTTGCCGCTCGCGTTCTCCGGATTCAGCACGACTTCCTGCGTGAGCGTAGCAAAGCCCATAAATTCGGCGCGGAGGACGTAGCGTCCGCGCGCCAAGCCAGCGAGGCAGAAGGTGCCGTCGGAGAGCGTGGCGACGGTGTACTTCTTGCCCGTCAGCGTATTCGCTGCGGTGATGGAAACACCAGGCAGCGGCGTCTTTCCGCTGTGCGCGCTTCCCGTGATGACATACGTCGCGGGCGCAGCAGGGGCTGTACTAGGTTGAGCGTTCGTTTGCGGTGGATTTTGCGCTTGGGGCGCTCCGCTGCTTTGTGCGGGCGGCGGATCCTGTGCGCGCGCCGCGCCAGCGATCAACGCGCAACTGCCGAGCAAGCCCAGAGCGAAAACAGTCCGCACAAACAAGTTCAACGAGGCTCCGAAGGGTTTTGTGGCTTGCTATTATCCTGCGGTTGCAGCGGTTTCGAAGCGGGAGGGTTCGCGCCGTTGCCGCCGCCCATCATGCCGTTTTCCTGCATGCGCTTCCACTGCTCGGGAGACATCACCACAACATTCTTAGGCTGGAAGGAATTGTTGACCATGCCGCCGCGAATAAATACGTGGTCGCCGGCCTGAATGTCCGCCATAGTGATGCTCTCGCGGCCTTTGCGCAGCGAGGTGTTTTCATCGAGCGCCACGGACTGCGTGACATTGTCGGGGCGAAGGATCGTCAGATTCGGTGCGTCGATGGCTTTAATCTCGCCCACGACATAGTCTTGTCCAAGCACACCGAGTTGCTGTCGCATCCCGGCGCCGCCCGGTCCGCCGCGCCCTTCGCCATTGCCCGCGCCTTGACCGCCGCCGAAGCCGCCGTTCGAACGGGCGCCGATCATTTGCGCGGTCCAGGTGTGATCGGGGTTTTCGTCGCCGCGGATGCCAACCATATCGCCGACTTTGAAGTCGCTCAGCTTGGCAGCTTCGCGGTCTTTGCGGAATTGTGTGTCGCCAGTGATTTTTACCGTGATGGTCTCTCCGTCACGCGTAGCGATCTGGAGCGTTTGTCCATTGATGGCGGTGATTTTGCCGAACACGCCAGGGCGGCCCATCCCACGACCGCGGCCATTTTCGGGAGCGCCCGCCTGCTGGCCAGCTTGTGGCGGCGGTGGAGGATCCTGCGCAACGGCGTGCGTGGCCAGGAAGAGCGCGAAGCAGAGTGCGCTGGTGAGGGATAAAACTAGCGTGCGTACGTTCATATGCGGACCTTTCGCTGTAAGTTTGCGCCTGCCGATTCGCTGAGTTTCTGCTGCGACGTGCGGAATCTGTGAACTTAGACGGCGGCCAGACGGAGTTACGTTTCCTGCTCCCATTTACGACGGAGGGGCACGATTCCTGCGGATGCCAAGCCCGGGACCTCGTGCCCCTACGGATGCGGAGTCGGTTTGCCCTCATGTGTTCATTCTAAATTCCGGTTTCGGCAGGGGTTAGTTCCCATAGGAAAGTGATAGTGAGCCGTGAGAAGTGGCAGGCCGGATTTTGAGCAAACTTCGGGCTCTTGCAGAGCTTGGGTCGGGTCTAGCCTGTCTCTGCGATTCGGTTTTGAAAAACTGGGGAGCTATTTGCCAGAACAGAAGAAACCAGCCGAGAAGCTTGGCCCCAGAAGGGCGAGGCTTCCCGGCTAGTGAGTGGGCTTAGCCGAGCTTCGCGCGGGTGGGAGCGTGCTCGCGGCGAAGACACGCCGTGCATTATTTGGTTTTGTAGGCGAATGTGAGTTTGGTTTCCTCGTCGAGTACGAGCGGGCGAACGAAGCGATAGGAAGTGCCGGCCCGCGGAACGTCAATACGGACGGGGAGGACGCCGGAGACGCGTTGCTGAAGATTGACAACGTTGCTCGAAGGCACGTTGGCTTCGTTGTCTTTCTGTTTCTTCAGATCGCGTTCGATTTCGCGCGAAGTTTGTAGTTCGTCCCCAGACCTTACTTCAACGGTTTCGCTGACGCTGCCGAGCCGCATCGACATGTTAAAGGTCGTCGGGTTGTTGGCATCGTATTGAACGGCGGACATTTTGGATGGATTGAAGCCGGGCGCCGCAGCGTTGATCTCCACGCGGCCCGAGGTCATGCCATAGATGATCCACCGGCCGGAGGAGTCGGTGACCGTGGAGCGCTGCGCGCCAGTCTCGAGACTTTTCACGGTGATGCGGGTATTGGGCACAACTGCGCCGGAAGGATCGACGATATATCCGCCGATCTGGTTGGGAGCAAGATTCAGCGGCAAAGGATTGACGAGCCCGGCGGCGCCGACGGCCCCAACTCCAACCCCCGATTGGAAGCCGGAAGCATAGCCAACTGCGCCCACCATCGTGTTGACTGGAAGAATGTTCGCGGAAATCGCGTCGCCGCCAAAGTCCTTCACCTTGTATTGTTCCGGCAGAAAGACTTCCCACTGCAAGACGGTGATGGGCACGTCCATTTTGGGTAGCGAGATTTCCGAGCCGCCTTTCTTCGCAAAGGGCGTGCCGGCATGCATAAAGACGTAAGAGACTTGGTACGAGCCAACGGGACGGAAACCGGGACGAAGCAATGGAACGCGGCTGCCGTCGGATGCTTCAACCGGCTTTACTTTTTCACCGGCCACTTCCGCAGAGACAATGCTGCCGCTGGGAAGTTCCACTTTCAGAAATGGCTGCGCCTGATTTTTCATGGTGAGGCGCACCTCGGTGAGCGAGCGGCCTTCGTTGGTAACAAGTGTCGTCACGACAGCGTTTTCTGCGACAGCGGCGAGAACACTGGAATCCGGGAAGCGCGTCCACGCCAACGCCAGGCTGGGATTTTCGTTGGGCTGGCGATGATAGCGAAACGCGGCCTGCATTGTGGAGCGAGCGAGGGAACGCAGCGTGGTGTTGGTTTCCTTGAAGTCCATGCGCTTGAGGCTGCCGCCTTCGGTGGCGGTTAGTTCCATGGTGCCGACGCCTTCCACGAGCACTTCGCCAGTTTCCCGCTGCGAATTTTTCAACGAGACGAAAGGCACGTCGGCTTGTGTGGCGGTGCTGGCTTTTTCCAACGAAATGAGGAATTGCTGAGACTTTTGCGTCGCGTTGTTGAGCTTGAGGATCAGTATGCCGTTCTGCGCGTCGGTGTCGGTCGAGTACAACGTAGGACCGGTCGCGCCGGTCACTTCGTAACCCAAAGGAATAGCCAGTTCGAACTGGGTCGGCTGGCCTTGCAGCACCGTCACATCCGCGAGAATAGCGAGACGAACGTCAGTTTCGCTGACCGAGACCAGCGTTTTCATGCTGGAGAGGAAATGCACTTCGCGCGGCACGACCGGAGCGACGACTTCCCGCGTCGTCCACCAGATGTTGGCCAGCTGGCCTGGTACGAGCGTGGCTTCGATGAGGGTTTTGCCATTCTGCGACTCGTGGCTGGTAATAAGACCGGAGCTGAGATGGACCGCCGTACGATCGCCCGGAACTTCGAGCGTGAGTTGCGCGCTGCCCGCAGCGGGAACCATCAGATTGAAGGAAGCGCGGCCCGTCTCGATCGCCAGTGGCAAGCCGGCTTCGAGATAGACGGAAAAATCGGAGGGACCGGGCAGAACCGCGGTTTGCGTGCCGTTTTCGAGTTCGAGCGGCAGCGGTTTGCCCTCCTGACGGGCGTCAAGAATGATCGGGCCGGACGTGAGTGCGACTTTGGTCTCGCCTTTGTTGAAAGTCTCTCCCTGGAGTTGAATCGCTCCCAAAACGGAGTCGCTGGTGGCGCGCAGTTTAAGTTCGGCGCGCTTCAGGACGTACGGAATGGGCGCGGTTTCGATGTGTTTGGGCTGGCGGCTGGCCAGTTCGACCAGGTGATTGTATTCCTCGAGGGTCAAAGTGACGTTTCCGCTTGGCGGAACGGGCGGCACGACTTTATCGGCTTGCGCGAAGAGTGGAGAACTTAGAGCAGACGCGATGGCGACAGCGAAGAAGAAGTGTTTCATAACGCTAGTCGTTGTATTCCCGAGTTTCGTGGCGTTCATTGTGCACTTCCCTTCTTGTCGCGCTGAAAGTTGAAAGCCGCTTCGGGCGCCTTGTTTTCGGCAGTGAGTTCGGAAACGAGAAAGAGGGAAGGGCCGAGTTCAGGGAAATCTACTCGGATCGGGAGAATGCCTGAGGCGCGACCGCCGCTAAGGCGAACATTGTCGAGGTCAATTCGCGGGAGCCCATCCACTTTCTGCTCCTTCCTTTGCGCCATCGAGTCGATGCTGTACTCCACTCCGGGCGGTGGCGCAGGTGGCGCGACAACGGAACTGGGAACAGCGCGCCCTTCATCTGCGAGACCCGTGCCACTCCTGTACCACGCGACCGGTTGCGATGTAGGAGGATTCAACGCGCCCGAGGTGGGATCAGCGTAGGTTTCGACGTGAAAAACACCGGGCTCAGCATTGACCTTGAATAGCGGTGGATGGAAGACGGCCATGCCCGTGCGCGAAACGGGCAGATCGAGCGCAGGGAGAGCTAGCTTGAACTGGCCTTTGTCGTTCCACGCCGAGCCATGCGCGATGTAGACAAGCTCAACGGCAAATTCCGGCGCATCCTCACCAGCGTGGGCCTTTTCCAGTGGGAGCAGTACGGCGCCGTCCGGCGATTGGCCTGGACGCACGGGTTTACCCGCCAGCGCCGCAGACCAAAGCGTGGCGCCCTGCGGCAGCGTAATCTTCAGAAAGTTGCGCTCATTATTGCGAACGGCATAGCGCGCCTGTACCAGGAGCTTCCCTTCACCGGTGATGAGCACGTTGTAGCGCGCTTCAGAAACGTTGGCCATAAGGATGGCTTGCGGCGTGTAGCGCGCGACGTTAACGACGAGCGAGCGCTTCGTTTTGGCGTCGCCACCGCGGAAACGAAACGCAGAGAGTGAGGTCGACTGGCGCGAGGAAACCAGCTCGCCGAGATCGCTCGCATCCGCGTTCTCCAAGCCCTCCGCTTTGAACTCCTTGATTTCGCCGGCGCCCAGCACCTCCACAGCTAAGCCACCGTTGTCGCGCTCCGCATTCAGCAGCCGCAGGATCGGAATTTCGATCTGACCGTCGCGCGAACTGCGCATTTCAGCGGCTATGGTGAACTTGGCGGTGTGTTCGATAGGTTCGAGAAAGGTGACGCCGAGTTGGCCATCTTTCACATCCCAGTCGCCCACCATCGCTCCGGAGACGGAGTTGATGGTGAGCTTTTCCGGCAACGTAAGGTGAACTTCTTTCGCGGCACCCTGCGTAACTTCGACATTGACGTCCGCCATGACCGAAGTGGTGTCTTCGCTCAGCCCGGTCAGTTCAGTGAGCGAACCGCGAAGGCGCAGCGGCTGTGTGGCGCGGTGATCCTCAGTCTTGCGCTTCCAAGTGAGCGTCAACGGCTCCGTACCGCGCGCGTAGGCGACCCACTTGGTGTCGTTGGCCGATTCGGATTTATCGGCCAGCAGACCGCCAGAAAGCCGAACGTCCACACCTTGTTTGGGAAGGTGAACGGTGGCTCGAGTGACGCCGGATTCGGTCGAAGGCAACGTGATGCTTTCTTCGCCGGTCACGGACTGCACGGGAAGCGCGATTTCTAGTTGCAGAACCGCGCGGCCAGCGTGCGAAAGCAGCGCCGCGAGATGCGTGTTGGTGTTTGGCGTACCCGGGGCAGGCGGGACTAGCGAGATCAGTTTGCCGTCGAGCTTGGCTTCGCGAACCAGCAAGCCGGCTGGTATCGGCACGCGCACCCAGCCATCTTTGAGCACGTCGACCGTAAGAGCCGCGCGGCCGGTGGCTAGTTCGGTGTCAATTCGCAGATCGTAGTCGACCCGGGTCAGCGTAGCATCCACGGGCAGCGGTTCGGGTTCGTGCTCGGGAGGATAGGCTTTGGCGTGCAACGCGCGATAGTCAGACACAGAGATGACGACCCAGCCGGGTGCGGAAGATGAAGCGGGAGTCGCGCGAGCGGCAGTTTGCGCAGAGGCAGCGTTCGCTGTGAGCAACAGGGACAACATGGCCGTCGCGAACAGAGCACCATGAAGAACTCTGAGGAATCGCAGCGGACTAGCGATCCGTGATTGTGACTTTCCTTGCACACTTCCTTGGGAAATGGACTTCGAATGGAGACACACCACGATGGATGTACTCACGGTAGACACCTCCAGCAATTCGAAATTGCCTCGGCCTTTTTCTTGCGTGAACCCGTCTTGCGCAACCCGGGGAAGGAGCGTCCAGAGTAAGCGGGCACCGCTCTTCGCGAACAGCGGACTTACTCGGATGTGTTACCTCCTTAGAGGTAGCTGGATAGACACCAGGTTGCTTATAGCCGCAAAGTTAGAACGAATCAGGCGGCGCAGCTTGCACAAGGAGAGAGCCGGTCCTAGCGCCCCGGAATGGGCTGCGGTACGCCTGGAGGTGGGGCTATAATCTCTCAGTCCGTTGGGTGCATAACGGTTCGCGACGAGAATATTCGCGTTTTGATAGCGGCGAACCCGCTGGTGTTCCCAGTACCCGCCTAGTACTACGCACACGTGGAGGTCCCCATGATCGCCTTCGAAACCACCGAAGCTAAGAAAACGAGCAAGAGACTTGAGAGCGACACAGCAGCACTGACGCGGCGTTCTTTTTTACGCGTAAGCGCGATTGCCGGTGGAGGGCTGCTTCTTTCCGCGTACATCGAACCGCTCGGAAAAGGCGCGGCATGGGCGCAACAGCCGGCCGCGGCGCCCTCCCTCAATCCGAATGCTTTCGTAAAGATCGCGCCAAATGGCATTGTGACCATCATTGCGAAGAACCCCGAAGAGGGGCAGGGCGTACGCGTGATGCTGCCTATGCTGATTGCGGAAGAGCTCGACGTAGCCTGGAAAGACGTGCGCATCGAGCAAGGCGACGTGAACTTCGCAAAGTACGGCTTGCAAGTAGCTGGCGGCAGCACGGCGACACCCAACAATTGGCTGCCCATGCGCCAGGTCGGTGCGGCCGCACGACAGATGCTGGTGGCAGCCGCGGCGCAAACGTGGTCCGTGCCCGAAGCGGAGTGCAGCACTTCCGAGAGCCACGTGCTGCACAAGCCTTCGAATCGGTCCGTGGGCTACGGCGAGATTGCAGCCAAAGCGGCTGAAATGATGCCGCCGGATTTGTCCACCGTAAAGCTGAAGGACCCCAAGGATTTCAAGATTATCGGCACATCGATACCGAACGTGGACATCGGCAGGATCGTGACCGGTAAACCGCTCTACGGCATCGATTTCAAGCTGCCAGGAATGCTTTGGGCTGTGTTTGTGAAATGTCCCGTGTTCGCAGGACGGGTGGTAAGCGCGAATACGGAAGACATTAAGAAGATTCCCGGCGTGAAGAATGCGTTTGTAGTGGAAGGCGGAAGTGATTTAACCGGCTTGCTCTGCGGCGTGGCCATCATTGCCGACAATTGGTGGATCGCCAATTCGGCGAAGAAGCAGTTGAAGGTGCAATGGGACGAAGGCAAGACGGCGACACAAAGCAGCGTGGGGTTTGCGCTGAAGGCTGCCGAACTTTCGAAAGATAAGCCGCAACGTACACTACGCGCCGATGGCAACGCCGAGGCAACGCTGGCGTCGGGTGTGAAAACGGTCGAAGCAGCGTACGCGTACCCCTTCCTGGCGCACGCGCCGATGGAGCCGCAGAACTGCACCGCGCGCTTTGTCGACGGGAAACTGGAGATGTGGGCGCCCAGCCAAACGCCGCAACGCGGCTTGCCCCAGGTGGCTAAGACGCTGGGCATCTCGGAAGGCGACATCACCATTCATCTGCCGCGTATCGGCGGCGGATTCGGGCGGCGCCTCACGAATGACTACATGATCGAGGCCGGCTACCTCGCGAAGCAGTTGAACGGCACGCCCGTCAAACTGTTATGGTCGCGTGAAGACGATATGCACCACGATTTTTATAGGCCTGCGGGATTTCATTACTTCAAGGGCGGAGTGGATGCGTCAGGCAAGCTGGTGGCCTGGGAAAATCACTTTGTCAGTTTTGGCGAAGGCGATCGCTTTGTCGCCAGCGCCGGAATTTCTGCGGATGAATTTCCCGGCCGCTTTGTTCCGAACTACGCATTGCAGAGCTCGGTCATGCCGCTGGGCGTGCCGACCGGTGCGATGCGCGCGCCCGGCAGTAACGCTATCGCCTTTGTCATGCAGTCCTTTATTGACGAACTGGCGCACGCGGCGGGCAAGGATCCGGTCGAGTTTCGGCTGGCACTACTGAGAACTCCAGCCATGGAGGCGGCGCCAGTTCCACAAGGCGGACAGCCCACACCAGCAGCGTTCTTATTCAATGCGGAGCGCATGCGTGGCGTCCTCGAACTCGTAGCGGAAAAATCTGAGTGGGGCAAACGGAAGTTGCCCAAAAACACCGGCATGGGCGTAGCGTTTCATTTTAGCCATCGTGGTTACTTCGCGGAAGTTGCGGAAGTGCGTGTGACACCCGGACCAAATGGAACGAAACTGCGCGTGAATAAAGTTTGGGTGGCGGGTGATATCGGCAGCCAGATCATTCATCCCAGCGGTGCGCTGAATGAAGCACAAGGGTCGGTGATCGAAGGTATGAGCCATTTGATGGGCTATGAAATCACGATTGACCGTGGGCGCGCCGTGCAAAGCAATTTCCACGAGTATCCGCCGCTACGGATGAATCAAGTGCCGCCGGAAATCGAAGTGCACTTTCTGAAGACGGACAATCCGCCGACCGGGTTGGGTGAGCCGGCGCTGCCGCCGGTGTTGCCTGCGATCTGCAACGCAATCTTTTCAGTGACCGGCAAGCGCATCCGCACGTTGCCGCTGGCAAAGCAAGGCTATTCCTGGGCGTGAAAGTGGCGGCGTGTTCCGGCTCGGTCGGCGGAATTTGCGTCGGCGCGCGGCTCGTGAAAGAATGCGCCGCATGACAACAAACAAGATCACCCACTCCATTCTAATGTTTCTGTTTGCGCTGCCCTTCCTCGCTTCAGCCGATGCGCAAACGACGCGGCCAGAGGCCGAGAAACAGCTCGCGCACGACATCTACAAACAGTTCGTGGAGATCCAATCCGGGTTCACGACCGGTTCCACAACGCCTGTTGCGGAAGCCGCCGCCGCACGGCTCAAAGCGGCTGGATTCGCGGACTCCGACATTTTTCTGGGCGGCGCGATTCCGAAGAAGGGCAACCTTGTGGTTCGCTACCGCGGCACCGGCGCAAAGAAGCCGATCCTTTTGCTGGCACATATAGATGTCGTGGAGGCGAAGCGCGAGGACTGGAGCATGGACCCGTTCCAGTTCATCGAAAAAAACGGTTTCTTCTACGGCCGTGGCACCGGCGACGACAAAGCGCAGGCCACGGTGTGGATCGCTAATCTCATCCAATACAAGAAAGAAGGATTTAAGCCGGACCGCGACATTATTGTTGCGCTCACCGCCGATGAAGAAGGCGGCGGCCCGTACAACGGGGTGGATTGGCTGCTCAAGAACCACCGCGACTTGATCGAGTCGGAGTTTGCGTTAAATGAAGGCGGTTGGGGCGAAGAGGCCAAAGGAAAGAAACTCTCGAATGATCTTCAGGTAAGCGAGAAGTACGTGTTGAACTTCCGCTTCGAAGTGCGCAACAAAGGCGGCCACAGCTCCATGCCGGTGCACGACAACGCGATCTATCACCTGGCGGGCGCGCTCTCTCACCTCGGTGACTTCGGCTTTCCGCTGAAGACCAACGAGGTGACTGCGGCGTACTTTCAGCAGATGTCCAAGATCGAGACCGGTCCGATAAAAGACGATCTCGCCAAAGCTGCCGCCGGTTCGCAGGAAGCCATGGAGCGGGTAGCCGCGGCATCGCCAGCCTGGAATTCGACCCTGCGCACGACGTGTGTGGCCACCATGCTCGAAGGCGGCCACGCCATCAACGCCCTGCCGCAACTCGCTGCGGCGACGGTGAATTGCCGCGTGCTTCCCGAGGATTCGCCCGAATACGTGCTCAGCACATTGCAGAAGGTCGTGGCGGATGATCAAGTCACCGTCAAACGGCTCAGTGACGATTTCTCGAAAGCTCCGGCATCGCCGATGCGACCGGATGTGCTGAGTGCGGTGACCAACCTCACGTCACGGATGTGGCCGGGCGTGCCCACAGTGCCGATCATGGTGATGGGCGCGACGGACGGACGATACCTGCGCTCCGCAGGGATTGCCTGCTACGGCGTGCAAGGCTTCTTCATGGATCGTGACGACATTCGCTTCCACGGACGTGACGAGCGCATGGGCGTGCAGTCGTTTTACGAAGGGCAAGAATTTTTGTATGAGCTTGTGAAGACTCTCGCGAAATAAGAATCTATAGCGACTCGCCAATCGTCAAGCGGCGCCGGTTTCGCTGGCCCGATGCAGCCGTGCGATGAGCCGCTCGACGCTC
>Ga0335079_10000423_pt1 | contig 48355 bp, 45 predicted proteins | sample Lox_Sample_33_FD_206719 | JGI IMG/M metagenome (GOLD analysis project Ga0335079, IMG submission 206719) | Soil microbial communities from Loxahatchee National Wildlife Refuge, Florida, United States - Lox_Sample_3.3 | ecosystem: Environmental > Terrestrial > Soil > Wetlands | place: USA...
ATGACGCGGACCATAGCCAGTCTGAAGCGATTGAACCCCTGGCATTTCATCTGGGTGTCCGCCGTGATTTCCGAAATATTCACGGCGCTGCTCAATGTCGTCCAGAGCTATCTTTGGTTCGGCAGTGTATCCGGGGACCTGATGCTGATAGGCGCCATCGACGCGCTGTTCGTGCCGTTGATCGCGGCCCCCATTGCCATTTATTTTGTGAAGGAGACTCGTCTCCAGAAGGAAATCAACGCAGGGCTGGCGCGGGAAATTACGGAGCGCAGGCGCGCGGAAGAGGCGCTGGCGCGGAACGAAGCCCGGTACCGCGCCATGATCGACGCTTTTGACGGGTTCATCTATATCTGTTCTGCAGACTACCGGATCGAGTTCATGAACGACCGGCTCAAGGTGCGGACCGGTCGTGACGCCACCGGAGAGTCCTGCTTTACCGCGCTGCATGAGAGGGACTCGGTCTGCCCCTGGTGCGTCAACGAGAGGGTCCTCAAGGGAGAGACGGTCCGGTGGGAGGTGAAAAGTCCCAAGGATGACCGCTGGTACTTCATCACCAACACGCCCATCAGCAACGCTGATGGAACGGTATCCAAACAGGCCATGATCATTGACATCACGGAGCGCAAGATCATGGAAGAAGAGCTGCTGAACGCGCGAAAGCTCGAATCCGTCGGCATGCTGGCCGGCGGGATCGCCCATGATTTCAACAACCTGTTGTCGGGGATCCTGAGCAATATCGAGCTGGCAAAGATGCATTCAGTTCACCTGAACAAGGTCTATGAGCGGCTGGAGGAGGCGGAGCAGGCGACGATCATGGCAAAGGACCTGACCCAGCAGCTGCTGACGTTTGCGAAGGGAGGAGCTCCCGTCAAGAGGACCCTCGCACTGGGAGCACTCATCAGGGAATCGGCCCGGCTTGCCGTGCGGCGGAGAGAGATAAAATGCGAATGTTCGGTCCCGGAAGATTTGTGGCCCATTGACGCCGACGAAGGGCAAATGAATCAGGTCTTCAGCAACATGATCATGAATGCGGACCACGCCATGCCCGAGGGCGGCACGATCAGCGTTCTCTGCGAGAACCTGATGCTCGGCGAGTCCGATGTCCCTCCCCTGCCGGGAGGGAGCTACGTGAGGATTTCCATACGGGACCAGGGCATCGGCATCGCACAGGATTTTCTTTCCCGGATATTCGATCCTTACTTCACGACCAAGAACCGGGGGAGCGGTCTCGGCCTGGCGACGTCATACTCCATCATCAGCAAGCATCAGGGACATATTACCGTTGAGTCGGAACTGGGGAAGGGCACCGTCTTCCACATCTATCTTCCGGCTTCCGAGGCAAAGAACCGGAAAAGCGGGGAGGAACAGGAGTGGCTGACGCCCGGCGAGGGGCGCATCCTGGTCATGGATGACGACGACATCATTCGGGATGCGATCGAGAAGATCCTCCAGGCGCTGGGATACGAGGCGGTCCTCACCCGCGAGGGAAACGAGGCGCTCGCGGTCTACCGGGAGGAGCGGGAATCGGGGCGCGCCTTCGAAGCCATCATTCTGGATTTGACGGTGCCCGGCGGCATGGGCGGCAGGGAAACTGGTGAAAAGCTGCTCGCCCTCGATCCCGCAGCCAGGATCATCATCTCGAGCGGCTATTCAAGCGACCCCGTGATGGCAAACTACCGGAGCCACGGCTTTCACGGCGTGGTGGCAAAACCGTACCGGATCAAGGACCTGGGCGAGGTTCTGCACCAGGTCATCCAGGAAGAGCGGTAGCGTTCGCAGGTCGCATTTTTTCTTGATTTTTTCCCCTGTTCATACGATAATGTCCGACTTGAAACACCCATTCCAATTCATGCTGATGAGGAGGTTAGTTCCATGCGTATCATCTTATTAGGCGCTCCGGGCGCAGGCAAGGGAACGGTCGCGAAGCTTTTGACGGCGCTGGACGGCTCGGTTCAGATATCCACCGGCGACATCCTGCGCGGGGCGGTCAAGGCGGGAACGCCGCTCGGCAGGGAGGCGCAGGGCTACATGGACCGGGGCGACCTCGTCCCCGATTCCCTGATCATGGGCATCATGGAACAGCGGCTCCAGGAGAAGGACTGCCAGAAGGGGTTCCTGCTCGACGGATTCCCGCGCACGATCCCGCAGGCCGACGCGCTTGGCGAGCTGCTGAAGAAGATCAACATCAAGCTTGACCTCGTGGCGAGCATCGAAGTGCCGCGCGATGTGATCCTCGACCGTCTGACGACCCGCCGCACCTGCTCCAACCCCGCCTGCCAGGAGATCTACAACGTCAAGAGCAACCCGCCGGCCCCCGGCGACAAGTGCAAGAAGTGCGGCAGCCCCGTGGTCCAGCGCGCCGACGAGACCGTGGAGGCCATCAGCAAGCGGCTCGACGTGTACAACGAAAAGACCGCACCGCTCATCGGCTACTACGACAAGAAGGGCATGCTCCTGACGATCCGGGAGACGAGCAGCGACGGCGTGGTCAACGCGATCAAGAAGGGCATTGCTGCGAAGAAGTAGCGCCTCTCCGGCGCGGTCCTGAGCCGACAGGATCTTCAGCAGGCATTCGTTGCGTCACCCAGATTGGAATCAGACAGGCGGGATGAAGCCATCCCGCCTGCGTCATCTCGACGCCCGCCGGGATGCTAAACTTGGTTAAACGAGGTTGAAGGAATCGGATCATTATGTTTGGTTTTCCCGGCAAGTCGATACTCGTCGTCGATGATTCGGCGATCATGCGCATGTTCCTCGTCATGAACCTGAAGCGGATGGTGAAGGTGAATATCGTCGAGGCCGTGAACGGGCTGGATGCGCTGGTAAAATTGAAGAGCGGAACCTTCGATCTGCTCCTCACGGACATGAACATGCCCGGGATGGACGGCGCGCAGCTGGTCAGGCATGTGCGGATCGGCTTGAAAAGCGACATGCCCATCGTGATCATCACGACCAAAGGCGAGCGGGGGGACCGGGAGCGGGGGATGTCGATGGGCGCGAACAGTTATCTCACGAAACCGGTCAATCCCGCGGATTTGATCAAAACGGTGCTGAAGCATCTCGGAGGGTACCAGCTGTAGATAGGACGGCGCGGCAGCACGATGAACGGACGCGCTGGATCCTGAAGTCGGTATTCTTTCTGCCTAACCCAGACAAGCCGGATCAAAACCAGAAGCTAAAGGCGTCTCTCGCGGAGCACGCGGAGGACCCGGAGTTTAAAACCAAAACCCGAAAGTCTTTCATGGCGAATTATTTTTTGATTTTCTCTGCGAGCTCTGCGCCTCTGCGAGATATTTTCTTGCCGTTTTGTAAAGAATTTTATTTGTAAGTAACTACGTTACAATCTCACGGGCACTCCCCGCTCCCTTAAATAATCCTTTGCCTGCCTGATAGTATACTCCCGGAAGTGAAAGATCGATGCCGCGAGCGCGGCGTCCGCCTTGCCCGCGGTCAACCCCTGATAGATATGCTCCAGGTTCCCGACGCCGCCCGACGCGATGACCGGGACCGACACCGCCTCCGCGACGGCCCGCGTGAGTGAAAGGTCATAGCCGTTCTTCTGGCCGTCCTGGTCCATGCTCGTAAGCAGGATCTCGCCGGCTCCGTACTCCTCCATCATCCGCGCCCACGCAACCGCATCGATGCCCATGGGCTTTCTGCCGCCGTGGGTGTAGACCTCCCATTTACGTTCGGCGCCTGGAGTTTCGAGTTCTGAGTGTGAGAGGAAGAGCTGCCTGTATTTCGGATCGTCTGCCCACGCAAGCGGGGGCTTGAAGTCCCGGTCATGGGCAACGACCTGCTTTGCGTCGATGGCGACCACGATGCACTGGCTGCCGAAGCGCATGGAGGCCGCCTTGATGAACTCGGGGTCGTGGACCGCGGTGGTATTGATCGAGACCTTGTCGCAGCCGGCGAGGAGGAGGTTCCTGATGTCGTCGAGGGTCCTGATACCGCCGCCGACCGTGAGCGGCATGAAGACCTGCTCCGCGGTGCGGCGGACGATGTCGAGTATGATGCCGCGTTCCTCATGGGACGCCGTGATGTCCAGGAACGTGAGTTCGTCGGCGCCCTGCTCGTCGTAGACCTTCGCGATCTCAACCGGGTCGCCGGCATCTCGCAGGTTCACGAAGCTCACGCCCTTGACGACCCTTCCCGCCTTCACATCGAGGCAGGGTATGATTCGTTTTGTCAGCATGATGAGTTCTACTCCAGAAAAGTAAAATCCCGTTTCTCGCGGAGGCGCGGAGGACGCCGAGAACTGCAAGAACCTTTTCGAGCTTTCAACACAAAGGATTCTTGACGGTCTTCGCCTTGCTTTTCTCTGCGAGCTCTGCGTCTCTGCGAGAAAAAAGGTTTATCTCACGCACCGGTTATCGTTCATCTTGATGAAGAGGATCGCCTCCCGCAGGTCGAGCGAGCCGCTGTAGATGGCCTTGCCGGTGATCACCCCGCTCACGCCGGAATAGCGCACGGTCAGCAGGTTTTCGATGTCCTTCATCGTATGGACGCCGCCGGACGCGATGACCGGGATGTGGAGCGCTTTTGCCAGGGCCTGCGTGGCCTCGATGTTCGGACCCGAGAGCATGCCGTCCCGCCTGATGTCCGTGTAGATGATGGCGATGACCCCGTAGTCCTGCATCTTCTGCGCGAGTTCCACGGCTTTCACCTTCGTGACCTCCGCCCAGCCCTTGATCGCGACCAGGCCGTCCTTTGCATCGATCCCGACGATGATCCTGCCCGGGAATCTTTTGCAGGCATCCCGGACGAAGTCCGGATTTTCGATCGCGGCCGTGCCGAGGATGATCCGGTCGATCCCGATCGACACCAGGGTCTCGATAGTCGCGATATCGCGGATGCCGCCGCCGACCTCGATCGGCATCCTGACCGCGGAGCGGATGGCCTTGATCGCCTCGAGGTTCTTCGGAATGCCGGCGAATGCTCCGTTCAGGTCCACCACGTGCAGGATCTCGGCGCCCTGGGACTCCCAGTGCTTCGCCGTGGTCGCCGGGTCGTCGGAGTAGACCGTGGCCTTGTCCATGAGCCCCTGTTCGAGCCGGACGCACTTGCCTTCTTTCAGATCGATAGCCGGGATAATTAGCATGAAGACCTTTATTTACCACGGAGGCACGGAGGACACAGAGAAGAGCGAGAGACAATTCTATCTTATCCGTGAAAATCCGTGTTCATCCGTGGCGAAGAAGAGATTTGGTTCTCTCCGTGTCCCTGTGTCTCCGTGGTGGATGTTACGCCTTTTGCTCTCCGAAATGCTTCAGGATCGACAGCCCCAGCGCCTGGCTCTTCTCGGGATGGAACTGGACCGCGAAGATGTTGTCCTTCCAGACGCTGGACACGAAGTCGATGCCGTAGCCTGTCGTGGTCGCGATCACGGATTTGTCCTCGGGCACCACATGAAAGGAGTGGACGAAGTAGACGTAGCTGTTCTCGGGCACATCCGCGAGCGCCGGCGGACGCCGCTTGACCGTTATCGAGTTCCAGCCCATGTGAGGAATCTTGAGGTCGGAGAACTCCGGACCCTTGAAGCGGATGACCCGGCCCTTGATGATGTCCAGTCCCTTCGACAGCCCGAACTCCTCGCTCTCGGTAAAGAGCAGCTGCAGTCCCAGGCAGATGCCGAGGAAAGGCTTGCCGGAGCCGATGGATTTGAGGACAGCCTCGATCAGCCCGTACTCCTGCAGGTTGCGCATGCAGTCCGGGAAGGCGCCCACGCCGGGCAGGACGACCTTGGAGGCGCTCAGGATCGTCTTGGCATCGCTCGTGACCACTGCCTCGCGGCCCACGCGTTCGAAGCCCTTCTGGACGCTCCGCAGGTTACCCATTCCGTAATCGATGATCGCTATCATTGATAGACCTTAACCACAGAGGGCACCGAGGTGAGGCCGGCAAACAGCTGCTCTGTGAACTCCGTTAAACCTCCGAGTCCTCTGTGGTGAATAATTAAATTTTCCCCTTGGTCGAGAGCACGCCCCTGATCCGCGGATCGATGCTCGTCGCCTGATCGAGGGCGCGGCCGAAGGCCTTGAAAATGGCCTCGAGCATGTGGTGGACATCGCGGCCGTAGTGGAGGCGGACATGGAGGTTCATCCCTGCATGGTTCACCACGGACTGGAAGAAATCTTCCGCGAGCCCGGGGTCGAAGTCCTTCAGCTTGTATTTCTTCGGCAGTTCCACCTGGTAGGCGAGATAAGGCCTGCCGGAAAGGTCCATGACGACCTGCGCCAGTGTCTCGTCCATGGGAACCGTCACATCCCCGTAGCGGCGGATGCCGCGGCTCTCGCCGAGCGCCTTCTTGAGCGCCTGGCCGAAGGCGATGCCCAGATCTTCCACCGTATGATGATCGTCGATCTCCGTATCGCCCGTTGCCTTGACGGTCAGGTCGAAGAAGCCGTGTTTCGCGATATGCGAGAACATGTGGTCCATGAAAGGGACCGACGTCTTGATCTTGTATGCGCCGGTGCCGTCGAGGTCCAGCGATATCTTGATGTCCGTTTCCTTGGTTTTGCGTTCGATCGTCGCTCTGCGTTTCATAGAAAATCCTCTTTATTAACCACGGATGAACAGGGTAAAAAGAATAGCCACGGAGAGGTTCTCAATCTGCGCTCATCTGCGCAAATCTGCGGCCAAAATGGTTTTCAGTTTATTTAAAAACTCCCGATTCTCTTCCGGCGTGCCGATGGTCACGCGCAGGCAGTTTTTGAGCGGACCCGGCCTGTCCAAGTTCTTGACCAGTATTCCGGACCGCTTTAATTTCTTATGGATGGCCGTAGCGTCCGATTTGCTTCGTATCAGGATGAAGTTGGTCTCAGACGGGTAGGCAACGACCCCCGGCATACGCGAGAGTGCATTATAGAGCTTTTGACGCTCTGAAATCAACAGGCCTATCTGGCGGTCGATGACATCCCTGTGCTCCAGGGCCGCAACCGCGACCGCCTGGGACAGGCTGTTGATGTTGTAGGGCAACCGGATTTTGTTCAGCTCGTTTACGATCTCTTCGGACGCGGTCAATACGCCAATCCGGAGCCCGGCGAACCCGATCTTGGAGAGCGTCCGGAGAATGATCAGGTTCGGATACTTCTTCATCTGCGCCAGCCACGTCCTGCCCGAAAAACTGTAATAGGCTTCATCAATGACGACAGCGGCTCCGCTTCTCTCCATGATCGCTCGGACCGCCCTGTCAGAGAACCGGTTTCCCGTGGGATTGTTCGGGACGGCAAGGAAGATCAGCCTGGCCCGGCTCTTCTTCGCCGCCCGGATCATTGCGTCGGCGTCAAGGTCGAAGTTTTCATCCAGGGGGGCCGTGACGACGCCTTGTGCCAGTGCCCGCGAGGTGATGTCGTACATTGCGAAGGTCGGAACCGGGACCAGCACCGGACCGCCGAAAGCGAGGATAATGGTCTGGATCAGCTCATCGGACCCGTTGCCGAGGATCATCTGTTCCGGCTTCATACGCCAGAGCGACGCGATGGCCTTTTTCAGATCCTTTGCCGAAGGGTCGGGGTACAGGTTGATCCGCGCGTTTCCGGCAACAGCGGCGATCTGTTTCCGCACGGTATGCGGCAGAACGTAGGGGTTCTCCATCGCGTCGAGCTTGATTCGGACCGGCGTTTCATCCACGTGGTATGCTGCGAGCTTCCTGACCGCTGGCCTCACGAGCCTCAGGATATTGCCTGTTCTTGTCGATTTTGTGCTCATTTTCCGATAATATACAGTAAACATGCAGCAGGTACAAGGAGAAAAAATGGCGAAACGCCTGTTATCGCACGCCATTATGCTCGGGATCTTCATCATCGTGCTTGCTCATCAGACGTCCTTTGCCTCGGATTTCCGGTTCTCGCCAAGACCTAACACGGCTCATCTGGTCCAGTGGAGAACCTGGGGCAAGGAAGCACTGGGCGAAGCGCGGAACAGGAACAGGCCGATCCTGCTCTCCCTCAGCGCGGTCTGGTGCCACTGGTGCCACGTGATGGATGAGACAACGTACTCCGATGAGGCGGTTATTCGGTATATCAACGACCACTTCATACCCATCAGGGTCGATGCGGACCTGCGGCCCGACATCGACGGCCTGTACAACCAGGGAGGCTGGCCGAGCACGGTCTTCCTCACGCCTGAGGGCGAGGTGATCTCGGGCGGCAATTACATCCCTGTCGATGCAATGAGGACGCGCATGGAACAGGTGGTGGAGGTCTTCACGAATGACAAGGGGAGGATCTCGAAGAGGATCGAAGCCTTCCGGGAGAGGCGATCGTCGCCGGTATTCAGCGAAGGAGAATTCCGGAGCGCCGATGTCATCGACAATATCATCCAGAAAACGAAGAACTCCTTCGATGAAGAGCACGGCGGTTTCGGTTCAGGCCAGAAGTTCCCAAGCCCCCCGACGCTGGACCTGTTGCTTTCGATCTTCGTGAAGACCAACGATCGGGAAGTCAAAAAAGTAATGACAGCGACCCTGGATCACATGGCTGCGGGAGAGATCCATGACCGCGTAGAGGGCGGGTTCTTCCGGTATGCAACGGAGCCGGATTGGAGCAAGCCTCACTATGAGAAGATGCTCGACGTGAACGCCGGGCTCATCAGGAACTACGCGGATGCAGGGCGTGTCTTTGGCCGGGAGGATTACCGCCGCATCGCGGACCAGACCATTCGCTATGTCAGGGCCAGCCTCTTTGACCGGAGATCAGGGGCTTTCTATGGCAGTCAGGACGCCGATGAGGAATACTACCGGCGCCATGACCGGAAGGGCCTGAAAATTCCCGGGATAGACAGGACCGTATATGCTGATTCCTCTGCGCTTATGATCACCTCGCTAGCAGCGGCCTCGTCATCGACGGGGAATGGCGACTATCTGGCAATGGCGAAGCAGGGCGCTGACTTCCTGCTCGACAGGCTGTATTCCGTTGACCAGGGGGTCTTTCACTCGTACCATGACGGTCACCGGGCATTGTCCGGACAGCTTCTGGACAATGCTCTCGTCGGTTCCGCACTGCTCGACCTGTACGAACTGACCGCGGAAAAACGATATCGTGCGATTGCGACCGCGCTGGGAGTCCTGATCCTGCGGAAATTTTTCGATCCCAAGGCAGGGGCATTCAAACCGAACCTCGGGACGACGGGCGCGGAGCCGGTCACTGCAGGCATCATGGCGGACGTGAGCCGGCCGGCCGCCAATTACCGCGCCCTCCAGTTCCTCGGCAGGCTGCACCATCTGAACAGGGACAAAGAAATGAAGCTCGTGGTCGAAAAGGTTGCCGCGATCTTTTCCGGCGAATACAAGCGGTATCCTCCATACTCCGCGCTCTACGGCAACGCGGTCCTGTGGGTGAATGAAGACATCCCGGAGATCACCATCATGGCGGAGAAGCCACATTTCGGGCCCTACCTGAGGGCATTACAAGGGGTGTTTTTCCCGCTCAAGACTGTTCGGTATCTGTCGCTCTCCGATGATGAGCAGGAGATAAAGGCACTGGGATATCCTATGCAGGAAGCGGCCTATGTCTGCCGGGGAAAACGATGCTCTGCTCCCGTCAGGAAACCCGGGAGGCTCAAGGATGAGCTGGGGCTGGTCGTGCGGCAGGGGGGCGTACCGTGAAGAGCATTCACGTGGCCTGCGCGATCATAGAGCATGACGGAAGGGTACTCTGCACCCAGCGAAGCGAGATCATGAGCCTGCCCCTGAAATGGGAGTTCCCGGGCGGAAAGATCAAGGAAGGAGAAACGCCCGAGGAATGCCTCAAGCGGGAATTGCGCGAAGAACTGGATGTGGAGATCACTGTCGGCCGGGCGCTCACCCTGACGACTCATCGGTATCCGGAGTTCACGGTCACGCTCTATCCCTTCCTCTGCACGATCATCTCGGGAACGATCACGCTGCATGAGCACGCGGCGCTCGCCTGGATGCGCCCGGAGGAAATGCCTAAGCTGGACTGGGCTGAAGCGGACTGGCCGGTGATCGAGGAATACCGGAAAAGAAACCTGACATAGACGGGCGGCGACGGAAGAACTGAGAAGAAAAAAGGCGGCCGTTGGGGCCGCCTTTCTGATTTACGGGATGACTTTGTTCAGGGGATACTCGATGATCCCCGAGGCTCCCCGGCGCTTGAGCCGGGGGATGAGGTTCCGGGCCTGCTTCTCGTCAAGCATGACCTCGAGGCTCACCCACTCGGGGTCGGCCTGGTGGGAGATCGTCGGCGAGTGCATCGCCGGGAGGATGCCGCATATCTCCTTGAGCGCCTTCTTCGGCACGTTCATCTTGAGGCCGACCTTCTCCTCGGCAGCGAGCGCTCCCTGGAGCAGCATGGCCATGTTCTCGATCTTTTTCCGCTTCCAGGGATCCGCCCAGGCCTTCCTGTTCGCGATGAGCCGCGTGGTGGACTCGAGCATCGTCTCCACGATCCTGAGCTTGTTCGCCTTGAGCGAGCTGCCGGTCTCGGTCAGCTCCACGATGGCGTCGGCGAGCTTCGGCGGCTTCACTTCCGTGGCGCCCCAGGAGAACTCGATATCGGCGGTCACGCCCTTGGATTTGAGGTAGCGCTTCGTATACCCCACGAGCTCGGTGGCGATACGCTTGCCCTTCAGCTCCTTGATGGTCTTGATAGGCGAGTCCTCGGGCACGGCCACGACCCAGCGCACCGGGTTCAGCCCGCCTTTGGCGTAGCGCAGCTCGGCGACTTCGACAACGTCGGCGTTCTGCTCCAGGATCCAGTCCTTGCCGGTGAGGCCCACGTCGAAGATCCCGTTGTCCACGTACCGGGCCATCTCCTGGGCGCGGACCATGATGCATTCTATGTCCGCGTCGTCGATGCTCGGGTAGTAGCTCCGCGAGCTCACCTGGATGCGGTAGCCGGCCTTGCCGAAGAGCTTGAACGTCGATTCCTGGAGGCTCCCCTTGGGGAGGCCGAGCTTGAGCTTGGGAGCAACTGGCGCAACCACGGTTTTCGGTGATATTACTTTCGCTTTTTTCGGCATGCAATGCTCCTTCAACCGCTGCTAAAAAGTGACTTCATTTAACCACAGATGAACACGGTAAAGCAAGAAGCTTTTGAATTTTTAAACCGTGTTTATCCGTGGTTACAATCTATTTTTTCGCCATCCGCACCCGGATCGTGTTCCCGTGCGCTTCGAGGCCCTCCACGTCGGCGATCTGCATGACCGCCTCGCTCACCTTGTCCAGCCCGTCCCGCGTATAGAAGATGAGGCTGGACTTCTTCATGAAGCTGTCCGTGGACAGGGGAGAGAAGAACCTTGCCGTTCCCCCGGTGGGCAACACGTGGTTCGGTCCGGCAACGTAATCGCCGACCGACTCAGGCGTGTAGTGGCCGAGGAAGATGGCCCCCGCATTCCTGATCAGTCCGAGCAGCTCAAAGGGCTTTTCAACGGCGAGTTCGAGGTGTTCCGGAGCGATGGAGTTCGAGACTTCGGCGGCCTGCTGCAGGTCCTCGACCAGCACGATGGCGCCGAACCGGTCGATGGCCTTGCGGGCGATCTCTTTCCGGGACAGATTCGCGAGCTGGCGTTCGACTTCGGCGTTGACCTTCTCCGCGAGCTCCCGCGAGGTCGTGATCAGGATCGACGAGGCAAGCTCGTCGTGCTCGGCCTGTGAAAGCAGGTCCGAGGCGACGAACGCGGGGTCTGCGCTCAGGTCCGCGATGACCAGGATCTCGCTGGGTCCCGCGATCATATCGATGTCGACCTGGCCGAAGACGTAGCGCTTTGCGGTAGCAACGTAGATGTTCCCGGGTCCCACGATCTTGTCCACCTTGGGGATTGTGGCGGTCCCGTAAGCCATGGCCGCGATGGCCTGAGCGCCCCCGATCTTGTAGATCTCGGAGACGCCGGCGATGTCCGCCGCCACCAGGATGTAGGGGTTCAAGGTGCCGCCCGGCACCGGCGAGCACATCACGAGCTGATCAACACCGGCCACCTTCGCGGGGATAACGTTCATGAGGACCGACGACGGATAGCAGGCCTTTCCGCCGGGCACGTACACCCCGGCGCTCCGGATGGGGCGCGCGAGCTGGCCGAGGATCACGCCGTCCGCCTCCTGGCTGACCCAGGAGCTGAGCTTCTGCTTCTCATGGAAGGCGCGTATATTCCGGGCCGCGAGCTTGAGCGCCTCAACTTTGGTCGCGTCAACCTTCGTGTAGGCGTCCCTGACATCCTCGGCGGAGACCCGGATATCCTTCAGCGTGAGCCTGACCTTGTCGAACTTCTCCGTATATTCAAGGACGGCGGGGTCGCCCTCCTTGCGCACGCGCTCCACGACATCTTTCACAGTGACGGCCACTTCCTCGGTCGCGGTCTCGCCGCGGTTCACGATGCGCTTGAGCTCCGCCCCGATGTCCTTCTGCTGCGAGTCAATGATCTTCATGATAATACCTCAAATCAGTATGAACCACGGATGAACACGGATAAGCCTTAACTTCTTGTCTTGTCATGAACCGTGAGAATCGGTGGTTGACTAAACTCTCTTAATATCCGCTCCCAGCGCTGACAGCTTTTCCTCGATGCTCTCGTAGCCCCGGTCGAGGTGGTAGATGCGCGATATCTCGGTCTGGCCTTCCGCCGCGAGCCCGGCGAGGATGAGCGATGCGCTCGCGCGGAGGTCCGTTGCCATCACCGGGGCCCCGGACAGTTTTGCGACGCCCTTGACCACGGCGCTCCGCCCCTCGATCACGATGTTCGCCCCCATGCGCCTGAGCTCCGCCACATGGGTGAACCGGTTCTCGAAAATGGTCTCGTTGATCACGCTCGTTCCGCCCGCCAGTGCCATGAGGCTCATGAACTGGGCCTGCATGTCCGTCGGAAACCCCGGATAGGGAAGGGTCTTGACGTCCACCGGTCTGATATCCCTGTTGCCGCGGACCGTGATCGTACCATTGCCCGGCCTGATCTCCGCGCCCGTTTCGCTCACTTTCGTCAGCAGTGCGTCCAGGTGCCCGGCATTGCAGTCCCTGATGGTAACAGCCCCGCCCGTGATGGCTGCCGCGATCACGAAGGTCCCCGTCTCGATCCGGTCCGGCAGGACCCGGTAGTTCATGGGCTTCAGCGTTTCGACGCCCGTGATCCTGATGACATCGGTCCCGGCTCCCTCGATCTTCGCCCCCATCTGGACCAGCGCGTGCGCAAGGTCCACGACCTCGGGCTCCCGCGCCGCGTTCTCGAGGATCGTTTCACCCTCGGCCAGCGTTGCCGCCATCATCAGGTTCTCGGTGCCCGTTACGGTCACGATATCGAAGTAGATATGCGCGCCCTTGAGCCGTTTTGCCCGGGCAACGACGTAGCCATGCTCGATATCGACAACGGCACCCATCTTCTGGAGGCCCATGATATGCAGATTGACGGGCCTGGCGCCGATGGCGCAGCCGCCGGGGAGCGAGACGCGGGCTTTGCCGAAGCGGGCCACGAGCGGGCCGAGAACGAGTACGGACGCCCTCATGGTCCTGACGAGGTCATAGGGCGCCTCCGGGCTCGCGAGCCTGGAGGAGTCGAGGACCGCAGCGTGATCCGTGAGCTCAATGTCCACGCCCATGTTCCGCAGGATCCTTGCGAGCGTTTTCACATCCACCAGCGAGGGCACGTTCGCTATCCGGTGCTCGCCCTCGCACAGCAGGGATGCCGTGATGATCGGCAGCGCCGCGTTCTTGGCCCCGCTGATCGTGACTTCGCCTTCCAGTTTTTTGCCGCCGTTGATGATGATAGATTTCATGGTTTAACCGCAGGGACGCGCGGATGAGTACAGGAATGCTCAAAACCTGTTGATCCGTGCTTCCTACTTCTTTTGCATTCTCATGACCCGGTCAATGCCGGCCAGGTCCTTCAGTATCTCCGTCCCGGCATATGCTCCGGATCGGGCAGCCATGGCGATCAGCGTCTCGGCCTGCCCGATACCCATTTCCATGATCAGCGAGCCATGCCTCTTCAAAAAGGGAGAAGCTTCCGAGATGATCCGTTCATGAAATTCGGTACCATCGGGGCCGGCGATCAGCGCCTGCTCCGGTTCGAAATCCCTGACCTCGGGCTGCAGTGCAGGCATATCCTTTGTCGGTATGTAAGGCGGATTCGCTGTTATCAGGTCAACCTGTCCCCGGATATCGAGCTCTTCGAGAGGTTGGAACAGATCTCCCTCCAGGAAGCGGATCCGTTCTGTTACACCGTGCATCCGGGCATTCTCCCTCGCGATGCCGAGGGCTCGATCTGATGTATCGCTTGCGAAGATGCGCGACGCCGGAAATTCTTTTGCCAGGCTGACCGCAATGCATCCCGATCCCGTGCAGAGATCGATGATTGCCGGCTTGGGAATGTCCTGCAGCGAACGAATCGCCGTTTCCACCACGAGTTCCGTTTCGGGCCGCGGGATCAGGACATCGCGGGTAACAATGAATTCCAGCCTCCAGAACTCCTGTCTGCCGACGATATACTGGAGCGGCTCCCTCTGCGCCCTGCGATCAACGAGCTCCTGATACAGCCTTTCCTCCCCGGCATCCAGGACGTCGTCAATGTGAGTAAAGACCCAGGCCCGGTCCTTGACCAGGATATGGGAAAGAAGGAGCTCTGCGTCGAGCCGGGCTGTACTTATGCCGCTCTTCAAGAAGACCTGTGATGCGTGATGGAGTGCGTCAGCGACTGTCAAAGGATTAAAGGGGACACGGATTCATGCGGACAAGGCGAATAAAAAATGCCTGAAAAAATCAGTTCTGCTCTGCCCGAATGTTCAGACCTGATCCGTGTCCAAAGGGTTCTTACAGGTTCTTCAGCCGTTCCGCATTGTCCGCGGCTGTCAGGGCGTCGATGAACTCGTCGATGTCACCGTCCATGACCGCGTCTATCTTGTACAGCGATACGCCGACGCGGTGGTCCGTCACCCTGCTCTGCGGAAAATTGTAGGTCCTGATCTTCTCGCTGCGGTCGCCGGTGCCGACCTGCAGTTTGCGCGCTGCAGCCTCTTCGGCATCCTGCTTTTCGCGCTCCTTTTCGAGCAGCCGGGACTTCAGGATCTTCATGGCCTTCTCGCGGTTTTTGAGCTGAGACCGCTCGTCCTGGCAGGCCACGACCTCGCCGGTCGGGATGTGGGTGATGCGGACCGCGGAGTAGGTGGTGTTTACGCTCTGGCCTCCCGGGCCGGAGGAGCAGTACGTATCGATGCGAAGGTCCTTCTGCTCGATCTGGACGTCAACATCCTCGGCCTCGGGGATCACGGCAACGGTGACCGTCGACGTATGGATCCTGCCGCTGGCCTCCGTCGCCGGCACGCGCTGCACGCGGTGCACGCCGCTCTCGTACTTGAGCTTGCTGAACACGCCCTTGCCCTGGATCTGGGCGATGACTTCCTTTGCGCCGCCCACGCCGGTCGTGCTCATGTCAAGCAGCGTCACCTTCCAGCGCTTCTTCTCGGCATAGCGGGAATACAGGCGGAAGAGCTCAGCCGCGAACAGGGCGGCCTCGTCGCCGCCCGCGCCCGCGCGGATCTCGAGGAAGATGTTCTTGTCGTCCCGCGGGTCCTTGGGCACGAGCATGAGCCTGAGCTCATGCTCCATGGGTTCGACCTTCGCGCGGAGCTCCTTGAGCTCGGTATCCGCCATGGCGCGGAACTCGGGGTCGGCCTGTTTGTCCTGGACGATCTCCTCGGCATCCCTGATCTGCTTCAGGACGCTCCGGTAGGACCGGTAGTGGGTTACCACGTCCTCGATCTCCGACCGCTCCCTCGAATACTTCTGGTACTGCTGGTGGTCGGCGGCGACGCCGGGATCGGAGAGGAGCCTCGTCAGCTCGTCGAATTTTTCTGCGACAGCGTCAAGTTTGCTCAGCATAATTACGAGAGTTAACCACAGATGAACACGGATGAACACAGATTGAGGCAATAAATAGACTGTTTGGTTTAAACCGTGCTAATCCGGGGTTCAATTGATCTGAACTGTTATTGTTTCCCCAACAAAAAACCCCGCCTCAGCGGGGTTCCATCGCAATGGCTTCTTCGAGGGCCTTGAGGGCTACCTCGATCTGGTCGTCCGACGGTTCCCGCGTTGTCAGCCGCTGGAGCCAGAGCCCCGGCAGCATCAATCCTCTTATGGCCGGGCTGGCGCAGTGCTTCGCGCTGTACTTGATGAACTCGTATCCCAGTCCCGCGATGACCGGCAGCAGGGCGATCCGGGAAAGGGCCTTTGCCCAGAGCGGCCAGGTCCCCGGGATGAGCGAGAAGAGCAGGATCGAGAGCACGACGACGGTCAGCAGAAAACTCGTGCCGCACCGGGGGTGAATGCGGGAATAGGGGCGCGCGTTCTGCACCGTGAGATCCACTCCGGCCTCGAATGCCGCGATGGCCTTGTGCTCGGCACCGTGGTACTCAAAGACCCTGCGGATGTCCTTCATGAAGGAGATGCCGGATACGTAGCCCAGAAAGAGGGCGACCCGGAACGCGCCGTCGGTAAGGTTGAACAACAGGCCGTTCGTACCCACGGCGCCGTACTTCGATCCCAGGAGATTGGTGAGCAGGAGGGGGAGCGCCAGGAAAAGACCGAGGGCGAAGGCGAGGGCGACGACCATGGTGCCTGCCATGGCGAGCGGGCTGATCTCCTCCTTCTTGCCATCCGTTTCCTCCAGCGCCTCGTTCGCCGAGAAATTGAGCGCCCGCATGCCGAGCCACAGCGCCTCGAAAAGCGCGGCCGAGCCACGGATGATCCTTTTCTTGAGCAGCGGGAACCGCTCCCCCAAGGGCTGGAGCGGCTGCGTGTACAGGGCGATGCCGGCTTCGGGCTTTCCGCCTTTTCGTACGGCGACCGTGAAAGCCCGCGGAGAGCGCATCATCACGCCCTCGAGCACGGCCTGGCCGCCTATGGTCAATTTCTCGGACAAGACAACAACCTCTTGTTCAGCCGGAACGCAAATGTCGGATGGTCAGATGACGGACTGGATTCAGAGCCGCGGTCTGCGATCGGGCATCCGTATCCGGTCTGCTCTCGTTTGTCTTACGCCTTGTTGTATTTCTTCCGGAACTTGTCCACGCGGCCTTCGGTGTCGATGAGCTTCTGCTTGCCCGTGAAGAAGGGGTGGCAGACCGAGCAGATATCGAGCCTGATGTCCTGCTTGGTAGAGCGCGTCTCGAACGCTTCCCCGCAGGCGCAGTGAACTTTTGTTACCTTGTAGCCGGGATGAATATCCTGTTTCATGGTCCTGTCTCCTTAGTCCGGTCATTCTCGAATAGAAAAGCCAAGCCACAGCATTCAGCTGTGGCTTGCGCGGTCGAGGCCGAAATAATATACCAAAGGCTCTTAAATTACAAGAGAAAAATTTACCGATGGGACGCAGGGCAGCCACAAGGGACTGCCCCTTGCTCATGGAATCGAGGATGCAGGGCAGCCGCAAGGGACTGCCCCTACTTGTTCATGGAATCGAGAAAATCGCGGTTGGTCTTGGCCTGTTTGAGCTTCTCGAGCAGGAACTCCATGCTTTCCACGGTGGAGAGGGGGTTCAGGACCTTCCGGAGAACCCACATGCGGTTCAGATCGTCCTTGTCCACCAGCAGCTCTTCCTTCCGCGTGCCGGACGCGTTGATGTCGATGGCCGGGAACACGCGCTTGTCCACGAGTTTCCGGTCGAGATGGAGCTCCATGTTGCCGGTGCCCTTGAACTCTTCGAAGATCACATCGTCCATGCGGCTTCCCGTGTCCACGAGAGCCGTTGCCAGGATGGTCAGGCTGCCGCCGCTCTCGATGCTGCGCGCCGCGCCGAAGAATCGCTTCGGCCGCTGGAGCGCGTTGGCGTCGAGGCCGCCGGACAGCACCTTGCCCGAGGCCGGGATGATGGCGTTATGTGCGCGAGCGAGCCGGGTTATGCTGTCGAGCAGGATGACCACGTCTTTCTTGTGCTCGACGAGGCGTTTTGCCCGCTCGCTCACCATGTCGGCCACCTGCACATGCCGCTGCGGGGGCTCGTCAAAGGTGGAGCTTATGATCTCGGCCTTGACCTGGCGCTGCCAGTCGGTGACCTCTTCGGGGCGCTCGTCGATGAGCAGCACGATGAGCTTGATGTCCGGGTGGTTCTTGATGACCGCCTTGGCAATGGCCTGGAGGAGCATGGTCTTTCCGGTCCGGGGAGGCGCCACGATCATGCCGCGCTGGCCCATGCCGATCGGCGTGATCAGGTCCATGGCGCGGGTCGTGTAGTCCGTGGGGGCATGCTCGAGCTTGATCTTTTTTTCGGGATAGTAGGGAGTGAGGTTGTCGAAGAGGATCTTTGACCGTGAGATCTCCGGGTCTTCATAGTTGATCGCGTCCACTTTCAGCAGCGCAAAGTAGCGCTCGCCTTCCTTCGGCGGGCGGATCTGGCCGGACACGGTGTCCCCGGTCCGGATGTTGAAACGCCTGATCTGCGAAGGCGATACATAGATGTCGTCAGGGCCGGGCAGGTAGTTGTAGTCCGGAGCCCTCAGAAAACCGAAGCCGTCGGGGAGAATCTCCAGCACGCCCTCGCCGAAGATCATCCCGTTCTTTTCGGTCTGCGCCTGAAGGATGGCGAAGATGAGCTCCTGCTTTCGCATCCCGCTGACGCCTTCGACCTTCAGATCGTCAGCCATGGATGTCAGCTCGGCAATGCTTTTGCCCTTCAGTTCTACGAGATTCATGAGATTTGCTCCTTGGCCCGCGGTGTTCATGGGCGGATGAGGTCACTACCGTCCAGGGGAGGGGTGATCCGTCTTCAACTCCTGTAGTAATGGCGCAGTAAGATTAAGATAGTGTTTGATAGGCGAGTAGGTTCCTTGACGATGTCCTGTCGCGTGATTGTTAACCGTGGCGCTGCCTAAGGTCGTGATTTATTCCGGAGATCGATGTCCTTCTATAATTCGGTGTCAGTTACGGTATGTTTTCAACCTGGTTGCGTACGCTGGGTTTGACGATAACAGGAGTTGTGTGGTCAGGGTTTACTGAATATGATTCATTTATACCCGAGAAGAGGGGGTTTGTCAACATTTTCTTTCGCGCCCGTGCGCGCTGACCCATTCCCCGATGGCCGCCGCACCGTCTCCGGCGCAGCGACGCCAGACAAATACCGTTGACACTCCCCTGTCCGCTGGCGTACTATGGCGTTCCATGGAAACGAGCAGACGGAAGTTCGTGAAGAGATCGCTGTACGCCGTGCTTGCGCTCTTCGGAATCGGCTATCTGGTCCCGGCCGTGTCCCTCTTCGTTCCCGCGGAGCGCCGGGCCCGGGAGCTTGCTTACTTCCCGCTGTTATCCGAGGACGAAGTTCCCCGGTCGGGAGTGAAGAAAGCCGAACTGGTCTATACGGTATCGGGCAAGGAGCGGAAAGCCCGGGTCTTCATCGTTTCCTCACAGGAAGGCATGATTGTGCTGTCTGCCGTCTGTTCCCACCTCGGCTGTCTCGTGAACTACAATAAAGAGAAGGGGGAGTTCATCTGCCCCTGCCACGGCGGCCGCTACGACCGTACCGGGGCCAACATTGCCGGTCCGCCGCCGGCGCCCCTGAGCCGGCTGCCCGTAAGGACCGTTGCGGGTATGGTCATGGTCGGGATCAAGGCATAGCGCGGATCCGGCACTAACCCATGATGCGCCTATTCGACTATATCAATGTCCGTCTCGGGTTGACGAGGCGGCACCGAAGGATCATTGACCGACCGCTGCCTGCGGGACTCAATTATTTCTTTTGTCTGGGCGGTATAACCTTTACGCTGTTCCTTCTTCAGGTGCTGACCGGACTCCTGCTCTCTATCCACTATACCCCCTCCGAAGCCGAGGCATACCAAAGTATCCAGCGGCTGCACCACGCGGTGCCGCTCGGCGAGACGCTCCGTTCCCTCCATCATTGGGCTGCAAACCTCATGGTCGTCATGGTCGTGCTCCACATGCTGAGAGTGTTCGTCACCGGGTCGTACAAGAATCCCCGGGAATTGAACTGGATCGCGGGAGCGGCCCTTTTGCTGCTCACCCTCGCGTTCGGGTTCACCGGCTACCTTCTGCCCTGGGACCAGAAGGCGTACTGGGCAACGGTCGTGGGGACCAACATGCTGGGGTCCGTGCCGTTCGCCGGTCCCGCTCTCTCCGGGCTCATCAGGGGCGGCGCCGACGTGAGCGGTCAGACCCTTCTCCGGTTCTACAGCATACATGTCCTCTGGCTCCCGCTCCTGACGGGCCTCTTCCTCTGGGTGCACTTTCACATCCTGCGGAGGGTCGGGATCTCGGGAGGGCTGTGATGAGGGCGGAACGAAGAAGAAAGCGCTATAACAGCGAGAAGCTCCTGGCCCCCTCTTGCAATGAATTATGTTGCGCCGCGGACGCCTGATGGCTACTACCGAAAAAAATCAGAAAAAGTTCTTTCCCGATTTCCTGCTCGAGATCTCGGTGATCTCGCTCTTCACCCTGGAGGCGGTCCTGATCCTTGCCGTTCTGTTCCCGTCGTCGCCAGGCAGGGAGATCGATTTCTCGGCGCCATACCAGCCGCGGCCTGAATGGTACTTTCTGTTCCTGTATCAGTTGACCAAGTATTTCCCCGGGCAATGGACCTTCGTGGGCGCCGTGCTCCTGCCCGGTCTTGCCTTCAGCCTGATGCTCCTTGCGCCGTTCCTCGATACCGGACCCGGCACCGAGCTTCGGCAGAGAAAGGCCGCGGCTCTCACCGGCTTCGGCCTGCTCATGGTGGTGATCGTGCTGACGGTCCTCTCGCTGCTATAAGTTCATCGGATGTGCCTATAATGAACGTAAATAGCCGTGTTTCCTGATTTCTAATCTGCGAAATCGCAAAAGGAGTATTGACAGGGAACCGGGATTTTGATAAGGTAACTCACCTTTTCCTCAGGTTAAGGTTGCATCCGCTTTTTGTTCCTCATTGTTACGAACTTACTCACTGGAGGTGATGCTCCGGCACAGTACGTGAGTGAATCTTTTTCGTCATCCCCGATGCAAAGAGGCGGGCTCTTCAGCCCGAATTTGTAGCTATCATATTCCCAAGGAGGATTAACCATGTCAGTCAAGACCGCATCGCCCGATCAGACCCTGGACACGCTCGGAAGAGTTTGCCCCTATCCGTTGCTCCTCACGAAGAAGGCCCTCGAGAAACTTGCGAGCGGTCAGACCCTCAAGGTCCTCTGCGATGCTCCGGCATCGGCCGAGGACAGCATTCCCCGGTATGCCGAAAAGCAGGGCTACAGCTTTGAATCAGTGAAGCTCGACGACAAGGGCTACTGGGAGCTCTTCATCAAAAAATCGTAATACCGGAACACCTGTGCTCAGAAGCCAGATCGTACTTGCAGGAAACCACTGAGGGGGGAAATTTCAAGGAGGGAGAATGGTTTCTACAATTGCGTATATTGTGTCCGGCCTGCTGATCGGAGCGGCCTTCGGGTTCGTTCTGCAGCGCGGACGGTTCTGCGTGAACTCGGCGTTTCGTGAGGTGCTCTTCGAGGATTACACGATGTTCCGTGCGTATCTGCTCGCGGTCGCTGTCGCTATGATCGGTGCCAACCTGATCGAAGACATGGGCTGGCTTGGACATTACGAGAGCGGTGCCTTTGTCGCGGGCCAGCTTTACCGCCAGGGCTTTGCGCCCTTCGCGAACGTCATCGGCGGATTCATCTTCGGCATGGGCATTGTGCTTGCCGGTGGCTGCGGCAGCGGCATCCTGTACCGCGTGGGTGAGGGCAACCTGGCCTATGTGCTGGCGGTATGCGGTTTCTTTTTCGGCATCGCCATGACGAAGTTCGGCATCCTGAAGCCCGTGTACGATGCGCTCACCTCCTACCAGGTGTTCGTGGGCGAGGATACGGTCCCGACGCTCAACAACATCATCGGCATCAACAAGTGGATCGTGATCGCGGTCGCAGCTGCGATTATGCTGTACTTTGTGTTCCAGGGGAAACCGTTCCAGAAGGCAAAAAAGGGATATTCCTGGTCCCTTGCCGGCCTCCTGGTCGGCATCCTTGCCGTCGCCGCCTTCTGGGCCTCGGACTATTTCGGCGGCAGGGCGCGCGGCCTTTCCTTTACCGGTCCGGTCCGTGAGTTCTTTCTTGCCGTGTTCTTCGGAAATTCCCAGGCCGGTGCATCGGACAGGACCATGACGCTCCTCGGGATCACGTTCTCCTGGAGCTCGCTCTATGTGCTGGCCGTGCCGATTGGCGCTTTTATCAGCGGCAAGCTCTTGAACGAAGTGAAGCTCAAGGTGCCGCCGGCCGACGAGCTTCTGAAGGTCTTCCTCGGCGGGGCGGTCATGGGAATCGGCGCGCAGATCGGCGGCGGCTGCAACATCGGCCACAGCCTTACCGGCGTGTCCACGCTCGCGGTTTCGAGCTGGGTGGCGAACCTCTTCATCATCCTGGGGAACTGGACCATGGTTTATTTCCTGCTCATCAGACCCATGCGGGAATTGGAAGCATAGAGAAAGATGTTCGGGGGAGCCGGGCGGGACATCCCGTTCGGCTCTCTTTTTCGGCCAAGGCGCCAGTAAAACAACTGTTAGAAAACCAACAAGGCCGGATTCAGTTGTCCGATCACATTGCGAAAGGAGGTGAGGAGAATGGCTGAGACATTGGGAATCATGATCACCCGTTATGATAACCTGGACCACATTGCCGGAACCGTCAAGGCCGCACGTGCGGCAGGGAAGTCCGTGATGATATTTATGACCGACGAGGGAGTCCGTTTCACGCAAGACCCCAAGTTCCTGGAACTGCTCAAGGTGGAGGGCGTTGATTTCTCGTGCTGCGACCACAGCTGCGAGCGGGTCGGGCTCCATGAAAAGACCGACGGCATTTCGTATGGCAGTCAGTACAATAATGCCGGCATGCTGCATGACAGCGCGCGCGTGCTGGTGTTCTAATCTCATCGGAAAGGAACAAGGGGCTACATAATGGGAGATACGAAAAAAATCGCTGTTATCGTGCGGGACCGTCAGGGCGAGGCGCTCCGCGTAGCCGGCGGATTGACGCTCGCCGACGATACGATCGAAGTCTTCGTGCTGGACAACAAGCTCGACAAGGGCAATCCCGAGATCGCACAGCCGCTCGAACTCGTCACCGAACTGGACCTGAAGGTCTATTCCAACAATCCGGACAATGGCTTCACGATGATCACGCTCGAGGATATGGCGAAGAAGCTGCTTGAGTATGATATCGTGGTGCCTTACTAGCAGGGAGGACATGGTATGAAAATTCTGTACCTGTTAAAAAAAGCGCCTGACGCGAGCACGAAGAAGATCATCGAGGTCCAGGCCGCGGGGAATCAGGTTAAGACAATAGAGCTGTACAAGGGCGGCGTGGCCTATGACGCGCTGGTGGCGGACGTGTTCAGCCACGATAAGGTGTTCTGCTGGTAAGCGGAGCAGCTCCGGCGGCTCCTGAGGGCGGGGCTGTCTCGGAGCGATGAGGGGACCGCTGTTTGCGGGGGATGGAGAGCGGTCCCGTCTTTTTTTTCAATAGGATTGTCTGAACATAACTAGACCTCTGCAGAGCAGTTTCAAGGTGGGCATTGCATGCTGCGACCGTGCTCTCCATGATCGCCTTCAGGCAGTTTGGCGGACGGGCGCACGTGCAGGTGCAGGTGGACCAGGTCAGCCGCGCCTTGTCGGGCCGCTGCTGCGACTGAACCGGACGAAGATCATCGTGATATCTTCTGCGCGTTTCGAGGCCTCTGTCTTTTCTCCTGTCCCGTCTGTATCAAATGACACAGCCTGCTCTACGGGCAACATTTCATCTCTTTGTTTTTCCTCATGATGCTTATCTGGCAGGGTAATTGCAAACTATAATAAATAATTATCGAATTATCGAGCCCTGCAGAAGATGTCCTGCCTGGCATGAGGAGGGAATCTAATGCTTTGCCCACAGTGCAAAATTGAGAACGAACCTGATGCCCGGTTCTGCAGTGAGTGCGGCTCCGCCATGCAGGAAGGACCGCAGGCGCCGTCAACGCTCAAGACGCGGAGAGTCTATCTCTATGCTCTCCTGCTCGTCCCTGTTCTCGCCATTGCGGGCTGGATTGGCTACTATAAATATATTCTGCCCGGCGGAGTCGCGGCCGTTGTGAACGGAGAGACGATCAGCCTCCGCGAACTCGATGCCGAGGCGGCCCGCACAGCAGGCAGCCGCGAAGCGGTGGATGCCAGGCTCAGATACGCGGTCCTGAACTCGCTGATCACCCAGCGGCTGGTCCTGCAGGAAGCGCGCAAGGCAGGGGTCTCCGTCTCGCGCGAGGAGATCGCATCAACAGCGGCCCGAGCGCGGTCGGCGTCGGGTTTCGATGAGGCAGTGTTCAACCAGCGCGTGGTATCGCAGTACGGCAGCATGAAGGACTTCGAGCAGGCGGTCGAGCGAGGTCTGCTGGTCAACAAGTTCATCGAAGAAAAGGTTATCCCGGTGAGCGCCGATCCCCGCACGGGCCGGGCAGCCCTGGACCAGTGGCTGCAGGATCATACTGCTGCGGCTTCGGTCCGCGTCACGCTGGCCGAGCAGTGGTCCGGAGCAGGGTGCGGATGCTGCGGCAGCGGGGCCGGGGCTTCAACAGCCCCCCGGGCAGGGAGCGGCGGATGCCGGACAGCGAGGAGCGGGTGCGGCATGGCGAACCGGGGAGCGGCCCGTTCAACGGACCCGTTGAACGCGGGCGAGGCCGCGGACGCAGCGCTCCGGTACTGGCATGAAAAGCACGGGGCGGAGGCCGTATCCGCGAAGGTCATTGATTTCGGCTGTCATATGCAGGTGGACATCATCAAGGACACCAGAATCATCAGCTCCCTCCGGTATCAGGGGGGAAGCATATCTGAACTGTAGGGGAGGAAATGAAGCATGAGCACGTGTGGAAAATGTGGTGCAGAATTAAAGGAGAGCGCCAGGTTCTGCAAGTCCTGCGGGACCGGTCAGTCGGGCGCATCGTTGCATGATAAAAAGGCCCGCGTCATGGGCCGGGAAAAGACCTGGGTGAAGCCCACCGTGATCGCGGCAGCCGTGGTCGCGGTCGTCGCGGGTGGCATCCTGTTCCAGCAGTTCCGTGCGGCGCGCATGGGAGGTCATCCCCTGTTCCCGCCCCATCGCGATGCATCGGCAAGGCTGACAAAGGCCGTGATGGTCACTCCCCAGAACGGCGACGTGCGCATCCCGATCGCGAGCGTCGAGGACGGCAGTGCCCATTTCTTCGCCTATGCGACGGGAGGCAAGACCGTCACCTTCTTCGTGATGAAGGCCTCCGACGGGAGCATCAGGACCGCCTTCGACGCCTGCGTGGCCTGCAATCATGCCAAGCTCGGCTACCGGCAGGAGGGGGACCTCGTGGTCTGCAACAACTGCGGCATGGGATTCACGCCCGCGGACATCGGCAAGCTGACCGGAGGCTGCAACCCTATCCCGGTTGAAAAGGCCGCAGACGGCCCGATGCTGGTGCTGAAGGCGAAGGATCTCGACTCCGGCGTGCAGTATTTTTAAATGGAACGAGTCAAGGCAAGCTCTTAAAGAGACTGAAACCTGCCACAGAGCACACCGAACGCACAGAGTAAAGAATAATAAAATTATCTCTGTGTCCTCTGTGGTTAATAAAGTGGAGGCTTATCAAGGATAGCATATGAAGCTAATCGACATCTCGCTGAACAACCTCCTCCGCAAGAAAGGCCGCACCTTTTTCCTGGTCTCGGGACTCGCCATCGGCATCGGTGCCGCCGTTGCCATGACCTCGGTCGGCGACGCCATGAACCGCGAGGTGATGCATGCCTTGGACGAGTTCGGGGCGAACATCCTCGTGCTTCCGGCATCGGAGGGCCTGCCGCTCTCCTACGGCGGCCTTACGGTCTCGGCAGTGAATACCGGCGGCAGGGAACTGACCACGATCGACGTGGACAAGATCCGGACGATCAAGAACCGGGAAAACATCAGCACCATTGCGCCGAAGCTCCTGGTCCAGACCGAGGTGAAGGGCACGAAGGTGCTGCTTGCGGGCGTCGATTTCAAGGCCGAGCGGAGGCTCAAGAAATGGTGGCGCATCGCGGCGGGCTTGAATCCCCAGGAGAGCGGCGAGGCGCTGATCGGCAAGGACGCGGCAGCACGGCTGCAGCTCGCACCCGGCGACCGGATCGCTCTCGGCCGGAATGGGTCCCTTCGCGTGGCGGGCGTGCTCGGCGCGACCGGCTCGCAGGACGACGGCCTGATATTCGCGGACATGCAGTGGGTCCAGAAGCAGTTCAACAAGGGCAATTCCGTCAGCCTTATCGAGCTTTCGGCGCTCTGCAGCGGCTGTCCCATCGAGGACATGGTGACGCAGGTGAACAACGTTCTGCCCGGCGCCCGGGCCGTGGCGGTCAAGGAGACCGTCGAGCTCAAGATGCAGGCCATGCATTACTTCCACAAGTTTTCGCTCGGGATCTCGGTGCTGCTCCTGATCGTGGCGGGCATGATCATCTTCTTCGCCATGACGGCGTCCGTGAAGGAGCGCGTGCAGGAGATCGGCCTGTTCCGCGCCATCGGGTTCCGCACCGGGCATATCATCCAGGTGCTGCTGATCGAGGCTTTTATCGTGAGCCTGCTGGCCGGCTTCGCGGGCTCCGTCATCGGGATCATCAGCCCCCGGTTCGTCGCGCCCTACCTCATGAACGCGTACAACCTGAAATTCGAGTTCGACCCGATGCTGGCCGTGGCCGCCCTTGCCGCATCGGTCTCGGTCGGGATCGTTGCGAGCGTTTACCCGGCGGTCCGCGCAGGCCGGCTTGATCCGGTCGAGGCGCTCAAAACGCTCTAAGAACGCGCCAGTTCAGGGCACAGAGTAAAGGAACCGTCATGCCATTCATAGATCTGAACAATGTGAAGAAAATTTTCCACGCCGGCGACGAGGAATACGCTGCGCTCAAGGGCATCTCGCTCGGCATCGATACGGGCGAGTTCGTGGCCGTGATGGGGCCGTCGGGTTCGGGCAAGAGCACCCTGCTTTCGATCATGGGCGGCTTGAGCCACCCGACGTCGGGGTCCATTATTGTCGACGGGATCAGCCTTGGCAGCCTCGGGCAGAACAAGCTTTCAGACTTCCGCCGGGAGTACCTGGGTTTCGTGTTCCAGTCGTTCTATCTCGTGCCCTATCTTACGGCCGCCGAGAACGTGATGCTGCCGCTGGCGATCCAGCCGGGCCTGAACGGGGCCGCAAAGGCGAGGGCGATCGAAGCCCTCTCCCGGGTCGGTCTGGAAAGCAAGGCGGGACGGCTTCCGTCCCAGCTCTCGGGCGGCGAACAGGAACGCGTGGCGATCGCCCGGGCCATCGTGAACAATCCGGCGCTCATCCTTGCCGATGAACCCACGGGCAACCTCGATACGAAGACCGGCGACAAGGTGCTGGAGATGCTGGAGGGCCTTCACGCGGAAGGTCACACCATCGTCATGGTGACGCACAGCAGAGAGAATGCGAAGAGGGCGGGAAGGACCATCGAGATCAGGGATGGGGAAGTGGTGGATGGAACGTGAAGGGGAAGCAGGATGATTTCTTGCTCAGTGGAGCCCCCACCGGCAGGAGCCGGGCGATTGCGAGTCGCGGGATTCGCGCAGCATGAAGCCTGAATTACATATCGTCGTCTAAAACTCGAACAAAAATCCCGCGAGCAGGCTCTTCCCCCCGATATTGATTGACTGGCCTTGCGTGCTCGTCGTACCGGCAGTATCGACCATCACCCGCGTATATTTCGCCTCGAAGAACAGGTAGGTGTGATAGATCCCGTAGTCGCGGACCATGTTATTCGCCGCTTGCGGATCGAGGCCGTCCAACAGCAGCTGAAGCCCGCCCCTGACGTGATAGCCGTTCTCGGCCCCCCGGATAATTTCCTGATCCGTGATATCTTCCCGGTAGAATATCCTCGTCCAGCCTCCTCCTGCATACGGCACCAGCCACTGCTGCTCACTCAAAACGCCGCGGGCGAGCACAAACACATTCAGCGGGTAGAGGTCATACTTCACATTGCCGGAAAGAATGCCATGCACGGGAGCAAAGCCCTGCCCCGAGCCATGAACGAACGAGCCCTCAACACCTGCTTCCACCTGCCTAATTATTTTGTATGCAAGGGTGCCGCCGAATTCGGTCATATTCCTGCTGCCGTAAAACAGGGACCAGTTGTCAAGAGCGGGAATGAACCACCCGCCTTTCATCTCGAGAGACCAATGGGGCCGTTCGTTCAGTTCATCTGCTGCGAAGGCGGCCGCGGGCAGAGCAACGAGGATCAGGACCAATACGAGCTTTTTCAACGCGCGCCTCCGCTTCGTAACGAATTTCTCCTCCGAATGATAAAGACCGGCAGCAGAACCAGACAGAACAGCGTCGCCATCTGGATTGGCAGCGGCGTATAGAGGAGAAAGTAGGCGCCTCCGAGCAGCGGCAACAGTGCGGCCCGGACCACAGGTTTGAGCCAGGGATGATTCGTTATGAAGGAAGCCGCTCCGGGACCGACGCGGTAATACCACTGGACAAAGGCCCTGCCCGGGCCGTTCGTCATCAGGAACCGGTCCCGGAACTCGCGCAACACCTGCACCTGGGGAGCCGAATAGTAACCATAGGCCGCCGTCGCGATGAAACAGCCCTTGTTCGGCAGGTTCGGATAGGGATTAATGCCTTCGGGAAACTCGCTCAGAACGTTTGATATTAAGCTTTCCAGGGGCGAACCGACGGTAAACGGAATATCCGTAGAAAAAACACTCTCGTAGCTGATTCCCGGAACGGGTGATCCGCCGCTGTTGGTCGACGTCATCGCGATATGGTAAGTCGTCTGAGCAACGGCCGACACAGCCACATAATAGGTTTGTAAATTTGTCAGGCCCGGCAAGGTAAAGGGGCTGACGGTAGCGGGGAAAAACGGGGTCGTCGACGTGGGCGCGGAAAACGGCGCGGTATCGTAATAAATTTTATACCCCGATGCTCCCGACGACATAACCCAACTGACCAGGAGGCTGTTGTTCATCGGGCTGAGCGCGAGAATCGTCGGTGGATCAGGCGTCGTCACTGCCAGGGAAACCAGGTTGCTTAAGGTCTGCGATGTCGTAGTAGCGCCGGAAACGGTGATGGGAGACGTGCCTTCCGCGGCGTTGGTGCCAGTGTAAGTGGTGTCCGTTCCATAATACACATGATAGCCGCTGACCAAGTAGCTGTTATTCTGGATCCAGTTCAGAGAGACGGAAAACGATCCCGTCGTTTCCGATTTAAGACCTGCCACGGGGAGCGGCACCGTATCCGTGTCCGGACCGCCAAAGGCGCCCATGTCGAAGGTGCTGCTGTCAAAGAAGTTGGGGTAGCTGGGATTCCCACTGGGATTCCCCGAATTTTTGATGCAAGGTGATGCGGCCAGGAGATGGAAATCGCCGTTCAAGGCATCGACAAAAAGAGGGTCCGTATTCTGCACCTGGGTGTTCGGAAATGAATGAGCATCCAGCAATACCCCGTCAGTCGTATTATTGAAATAATCATTGTACGTGACATTGGCAGTCGGGACACCGGCCGGATTCGATATTGCCAACTGATTGCCGGAAAAAATATTATTCGTGACGATGATATCCTGGTCCCTGGTGATGGCCGAGCCGGCTTGATAAAAAACGTTATTAATGATTGAAGAATTCGGCGAGGCTGAAACCTGAACGCCTGTCGTTAGTCCGGTCCCAAATACATTGTTCGCAACTTTTACCTGGGAATTGTTCAATAAGCTGATGCCTGTATTTGCATTCTTGAACGTGAAATTCTTGATGGTGATGTTGCCCGTCACTCCACTGGCCGTAATGATAGGCCCGCTGCTGGTTCCGATCAGGATCGTCCGCGATGTTTCGCGTCCAATGAGAGGAACATTGCTGATGAGCGTGATTGGGCCGCTGTAAGGAGTAGAGTTATTCGATTCAACGATGACTCGAAACGTGGTTGTCGTGGGGGTCGGACCGGTCAGCAGGTTGTTTGCGTAAGTGATCGCCGATTGAATCGTCGAAAAGTGGGTATTATCAGTCGTGACGTTAGGATCAACGAAGAGGTCAAGGGCCAGTGCTGTGACCGGAGTGAATGCGGCAAGAATAAGGACTGTAATTAACGACCGCCTGAATAGAGTCATCTTCATGAGCCCATCCCTTTTGTGCCAAATTTCCCTCACGATATCACAACATATGATAGAAAGTCAAAAAATTCCCCTTGGAAAGCCGACTATAAACATAAAATTATGTTAAGAAAAATAATTTGGGTATTTGGTACTTTTGTGGTACAATGAATGTGCTTATAACTTATCGAATGTCTCCGGCAGGAGGAGTGACCGGTCGTCACGGTTCTTTTCCCTCTGTCACTTCGGAGGAGCACATGAAGTGGACCACATTCAAGCGCAGCATTCCCATTTTTCTCATCCTGTTCCTTTCCTCACGATCATACGCCTACCAGCAGATCGAGTTTATCCGTGAGGGCGGCGAGCTCGATAAAAAGACAAGGCAGCACCAGCTGAATGAGCCCCGGGCCGTAGCAATTTCCGGAGACAGGCTGTACGTGGCGGACTCCGACGCCCATCGCGTGGTTGTCATGGACCAGGCCGGGAAGACTGTCCTTTCCTGGGGCGCGAAAGGCGACAAGCCGGGCCAGTTCAAATCGCCGGCTGGCATCGCGATCGACGAACAGGGACTCGTCTACATTGCTGACACCGGGAACCACCGGATCCAGGTGTTCGATGCTGAAGGCAGATCCATCCGCAGTTTCGGCGCAAAGGGGAGCGCTCCCCGCGAGTTCAACAGCCCTGCAGGGCTTTTCGCGCAGCGCGGCCTCCTGTACGTCGCTGACCGGGGGAACGGCCGCGTGCAGGTCCTGACCACCAACGGCATATTCGTGAGGCTGATCGAGGTGAAGAACAAGAACGAGATGAAGGCTCCGGTGGCAGTCGCAGCGGATGTCCAGAACAAGATCTACGTGCTCGACCGGGACGGAAATTCGGTCAGGATCTTCGACCATGACGGCGTGCAGCTGGAGCAGTTCGGCACGAAGGGCAAGGGAAGTGAGGGCTTTAACTATCCCCAGGGGCTCGCCGTGGACCAGACCGGCAGCATCTTTGTGGCAGACACCGGGAACTATAAACTGAAGAAGTTCGATCCCCAGGGCAGGCTCGTGGCCTCCCTCGGCTCCGAGGGCAGCGGCCCGGGCCAGTTCCGCGAGGCGGCCGGCCTCGCCGTGGACAAGGACGGCAAAGTCTTTGTGCTCGACGCGGAAAAGCACACGTTCCAGGTGTTCACCTGCGAGATCGAGGGCAAGCCGGTCGTGCCTGCCTCTCCGCCGGCGATCGTTGAATTCGCCCGGGAGATCCCGGGAGAGGTGGCCGCCTTTGGCATGGACAAACGCGTGTATGGCCTGGCCGCCGATTCGATCATCGCGGTCGGGGTGAGCGCGGGGCGCAGGATCGGGTCGCGGGGCAGCGAGCCGGGCATGTTCAACAATCCCCGCGGGCTTGCCCTGGACGCATCGGGAAAGTTCTGGGTCGTCGATACGGGCAATGGCCGCCTGCAGAAGTTCAGCATCGAGGGGAACCTCCTGCAGGTGATCGGGAAGCCGGGTTCAGGGGAGGGAGAGTTCGATTCTCCCGGCAGCGTCGCCATCAGCCGCAAGGGTAATCTTTTTGTGGCTGACACGGGCAACAAGCGCGTGCAGGTGTTCAACGCCAGGGGCATGTTCCTCGGCATGTTCGGCAAGCCGGGCAAGCTCTCCGGCCAGTTCTCGGAACCCGCGGACATCACCGTCGACGCCGGCGAGCATGTCTACATCGCAGACCGCGGCAACAACAGGATCGCGAAATACGACAGCAACGGGACCCTCGTCTGGGAGGCGGGAAGGGCCGGGAAACAGGACGGCGAGTTCAGCAGCCCGTCGAATATCCTGGTCTCCCAGGACAACGAGGTCTTCGTGCTCGACGCCGGGAACGCGCGCGTCCAGGTATTCGACACGGACGGCAAGTTCCTTCGCGCCTTCGGCAGCGAGGGGAAGGGGCCGGGCGAGTTCAAGTCGCCCCAGGGCCTCGCCCTGGAGGGCGGCCTACGGCTCTACGTGGGCGACCGGGGCAACAACAGAGTGCAGGTCTTCACACTCCGCCAGACCCCGTCCGTGCCGCAGGACTTGATGACCCAGGCGCGCGTCAATGAGATACAGCTGGGCTGGAAGGGCGGCGGCGAGAGCTATCTCGAGCAGTATCATATCTACCGGGGCGAGTCGGCCGGGGGTCCGTTCCAGCTCGTTGGTACGGCCACGGACCCCTTCTTTGTAGACAGGGGCCTGCCCAGCGATAAGACCTTTTACTATCGCATCGCGAGCAAGGCAAAGGAGGGACATGAGAGCGCGGCTTCGACGATCGTCTCGGCCGTAACACCGAAGCTCATTCCCGCAGCTCCGAAAAAAGTTCGGATCGAGGCGCTCGAAAAGCAGGCAACGCTTTCCTGGCTCCCGAACCTCGAACCCTTTGTCGCCCACTACCGAATCTACCGGACCAAGCAGCTGGCGTCGGGCTTCGAGCTGCTCGCTCAGGCTGACAGCACCCTGTTCATCGACAGCCCCCTCGCGGACGAGACCGTTTACTACTACCAGGTCACGGCCGTCGGAAAAGAAGGCGATGAAAGCCCGGCAGGCGAGGTCGTGTTCGCGTCCACTCCGAAAGCGTCGCTGACCGTGCCGCCGCTCGAGATCGCAACCATCGAGGTGGGCGCGATCTTCTCATCATCCTACAAGTACTACGAGTCCCATCCCGCGGGCAGGGTCGTCGTCAGGAACAATACGGACAGCGCCTATCCCAAGGTCAAGCTGAGCTTCTCCATCAAGGATTTCATGGATTATCCGAGCGAGATCGAGATCGAACAGGTCCCCGCCAGGGAGCAGGTGGCGGTGCAGCTCAAGCCGGTGTTCAGCAACAGGATACTGGAGGTGACCGAAAACACGCCGGTCCAGAGCGAGATAGCTCTCACGTACTACATAGCGGGAGAAGCAAAACAAGTGACCCGGAGCTTCCCGGTGATGCTGTACGAACGGCATGCGATGGTCTGGGACCAGAAGGCCAAGCTGGGCGCCTTTGTGACGCCCAAGGACCCGCCGGTCGTTGACTTCAGCCGCGCCGTCATACGGCCCTACGTGGACACGAACCCCAATCTGCATCAGTCGCTGGTCTATGCGCGCGCCCTGTATGACGCGCTCGGCGTGCTCGGCCTCAAGTACATTGTGGACCCGACCAGTCCGTTCCAGGAATTCTCCGAGAAGCCGGCGAGCGTCGACTATCTCGCGTACCCGCGCGACACGCTTTCGCGGAAAAGCGGGGACTGCGACGATCTCTCGATCCTGTTCGCGGCGTGCATGGAGGACATCGGGATCTCCACGGCGTTCATTGATGTTCCGGGGCACGTGTTCGTCATGTTCAACACGGGCGTGACGGAAAAGGACAAGGCAACACTGGGCTTTGACGACCAGATGATCGTATCGTACCAGGGAACGATCTGGATCCCCGTTGAGATGACCATGGTCGGGTCGTCGTTCACCCGGGCCTGGCAGAAGGGCGCCGAGGAATACCGGGACTGGTCGGCCAGGGGCAAGATCGACCTCATCGAAACGCAAAAGGCATGGGACGTGTTCAAGCCGGTCACGCTGCCGAACGGGGACTCGAAATCGGCCAGGGTGCCCCGGGAAGCGATCGAGGCCGCGTTCCCCGAGGAGCTCGAAGCGCTCGGAAGCCAGCGGCTTGCCCTCCTGTCAGCAGCATATGTCGCGCAGCTCAAGAAGGATCCGAACGATGTTGCGGCCCTTGCCCAGCTCGGCATCCTGTACGGCGAGAACGGCCTCTATGCCGAGTCTCTCGTACAGTTCCAGAAGGTCCTTGCCCTTGATAAGAACAGCGCGCTCGCGTACAACAATATCGGCAACGTCAGCTTCCTGCAGGAGCGGTATGAGGACGCCAGAAAGGCCTATGAAGCATCCCTTGCGGACTGTCCCGATGACACGGGCATCATGGCAAACCTGACCCGCGTCCTGCTGCGGCTTGGCAGGAAAGAGGAGGCGAAGAAGCTGTTCCAGAACGCCGCGGCTCTGGATCCGCGTGTGCTGCGTCAGTGCGGCGATCTTGTCGCGAGTCTGGGGATCGTGCAATAGAAAAGTAGTGAGTTCGGAGCGTGGAACGAATCGGATGAAAAAGGAGCACTTTGCGGATTATTTTCTCCGGACCTCGAACTCCGAACCTTATGCAAAAAAACGGGAGGCTACTATGAAAAAAGTGTTTTTTGTCATTCTGATGCTCATCCTGTCCGGCAGCATGGTCCTCGCCCTTGAACAGGAAAAGAGATCGGGGTCTGTTATGACCGACTGGCTCAAGAGCCTGCAGCAGAAGATCGCCCAGCTTGTGCCGAAGAAGTCAATGCCGATGAGCACCAGCGTCGCCGGAGTGCGCGGCGGCAGGGAAAACAGCCAGGCGGCGCTCTACTGGAAGGGGAAAAAGGGCGACGAGGCCGTGAGCGAGGAGGAGCTGACCGAGTTTAAGGATGGGCTTGAAGCCATCGAGAAGGGCGATGGCCCAAAGGCCATCCATGAGCTGGAAGAATTTATGAAGCTGTACCCGGACAGCGTGCTGATCCCCGATGTCAAGAAGACGCTGGACCTGGTGAAGGCGGAGCCACTAAAACCGGAAGAGAAGAGGGAAGAGCAGAAGGAAGAGCAGAAGTAATAGAATTGCTTATGGGGAAGAATTCAAAAGGCAGGGACGTCATCCCTGCCTTTTTCTATGGAACTTTGCCGATCATTCTGCTACTCTTACGCCCATGACACGACAGCCCGCCTCCCGCAACCCCTGGACCTTCCTGCCCACGCTCTATTTCGCCGAAGGCCTGCCCTACGTGCTCATCAACACCGTGTCGGTCATCCTGTACAAGCGAATGGGCATCGACAACGCGCACATCGCCTTCTGGACGAGCTGGCTCTACCTCCCGTGGGTCATCAAGATGTTCTGGGGCCCCCTCGTGGACATCACCTCCACGAAGCGGACCTGGATCCTCTCGACCCAGCTCGCCATGGGGCTTTCGCTCTTCGTTGTCGCCTGGTCGCTGCAGACCTCCGGCTTCTTCGTTCTTTCCCTTGCGGCCTTCGTCCTCGGCGCCTTCATTTCCGCTACCTATGACATCGCCACCGACGGGTTCTACATGCTTGCCCTGTCGGAAAAGGACCAGGCGTTGTTCGTGGGGCTTCGGGCGGCCTTCTACCGGCTCGCGATGATCTTCGGGTCGGGGTTCCTGGTCTATCTCGCGGGAAGGTTCGAAACCTCGACGGGGAACATTCCCTTGAGCTGGTCGATCGTGTTCTCGATCGCGGGAGCGCTGTTCCTGATCGCTTTCGGCTACCACCGGCTCATGCTGCCTTATCCACCGGCAGACGGGCGGCGGACCGCTCAGGACCGTTCCTCCGGGGCTTCCTTTGGCGAGGTCTTTGCCGCCTATTTCAGGCAGGAGCGGGTCGGCGTGGTCATCGCGTTCATCCTTTGCTACCGGCTGGGCGAGGCCATGCTGCTCAAACTGGTCCCGCCGTTCCTGCTGGACAAGGCGGGCTCGGGCGGGCTCGGTCTGTCCACATCGGACGTTGGCCTTGTGTACGGTACCGTAGGCGTTCTCTCTCTCGTTACCGGCGGCATCCTGGGGGGATGGGTCCTCTCGCGCTTCGGGTTCCGGCGTGCCGTGTGGCCCATGGTCGCTGCCATGCATCTGCCAGATATCTTCTTCGTGTATTTGGCGTCTTCTCAGCCTTCGATCGCACTGGTGTATCCGCTCGTGGCGCTCGAGCAGTTCGGGTACGGGATGGGCTTTACTGTTTTCACGGTCTACCTCATGTACTCAGCGCAGGGAAACTATAAGACGTCCCACTATGCCATCTCGACGGGGATCATGGCCCTCGGCATGATGGTGCCGGGACTCGTGAGCGGCTATTTGCAGCAAATGGTCGGTTACCGGACGTTCTTCATCATCGTTTGTTTCCTCACCATCCCGGGCATGCTGACCATTCCGTTCCTGCCGAAGAAGGGGATGGAAAAGAACGGCTGAACCGGGAAAGGATAACGGAGGGGTTCTGTTGATCAGGGCGCTCCCCGCTTCATGATGTTCCGCGGTCCATCACGTTCCGTGGCATCGGCCTTCCCGCACAAGAAGGGACAACAAAAAAGGCAGGCCATGGCAGGCCTGCCTTTTTCCAGTAATACCGTCTGAAATCAGCCCTGCGACTCCCTGCCGAAACCCGTCAAGACGAAGCCGATAATGACGCCGATCACCGTACCGATGGTCTCCGCGTGCAGGATCCCGAACAGGCCGAGGACCATCATGAGCGGAAGGATCAGGACGATCGCCGCGAAATGAATGGTCTTGATGCCGAGTGTCGCGTTCTGCTTGATGATAAGGTAATAGATGCCTGCCAGCCCTCCCAGCATGATGAGCGCTCCGATTAATCCGATCCATAATTGCATGTGATATCCTCCCTGGTATTGGATTCATTCCCGGGATGTATGAAGTCCGGGACAGGCGTCATTATAGACAAGGCGGAAGTTTTTGTCAAAGGGATCAAAAAAAATCTTGGAAACTTTTATTGAAAGCGGCTACAATTGTCGGTAGACAGCTACCTTCGGAAGGGGCAGCGCGATCCGGCATCATGATCTCGGGGAGAACGTATCAATAAGGTCCTCTATTCATTCGGCCTGATCATCGCGGCCGGATACGCCTGGCGTTTCTTCGACCCCGGCGGCATCGACCGGCACCGCGTGCGCCACGCCCTGAGCGTAAGCGTGCTGCATTTTTTCCTGCCCGCGCTCGCCTTCGGCCTTGTGGCAACGGCACACGCCGACCGGAGCTTCATCGCCGTGCCCGTGACTGCTGCGCTCGTGACCCTTGCGTCGATCGGCGCCGGCTTCGCGTTGTATGCGCTGCTCCCCCGGTTCAGATCGATGGATCGCCGTGCCCTCGGCGTGCTGATCCTCTCGTCGTCCTTCGGCAACGTCACCTATCTCGGGCTGCCGGTCATCACGCAGATGATGGGGTCCCGCTTCGGCTATGTGGCGATCCTGTACGATCTCCTGGCGACGACACCGGTCCTGCTCACGCTCGGGGTGTTCATCGCCGCGCGGTACGGAAGCGGGGCGTCGGCCTCCCTGGGAGATTCCCTGGGCAGGGTGCTCAGGCTCCCGCCGCTCTGGGCCGTAGCCGGGGGGCTCGTCGTCAACCTCGGCGGCGTACCGGTGCCGGAGATCGTGCTTGATGCGGCGCAATTGATGGGCAGGGCGGTCATCCCGGTCATGACATTCACGGTCGGGCTGGCGCTCGACTTTCAGGACGTGAAACGGCTGCCGTTAGCGGCCCCGGCCCTTGGCGTCAAACTGCTCGCGTCTCCGGTCCTGGCATGGTGGATCGGCTCGCGGGCCGGTCTTTCCGGGGACGCCCTCAGGGCGGTCGTGATCGAAGGTGCGATGCCGGTCATGGTGCTCTCACTCGTGATAGCCGATGAGTTCGATCTCGACGTGCCCCTGGCCGCCGTCTGTGTCGCCGCATCGACCGTTGCGCTGTTCTTCACCCTGCCGGTGATGATGAAAATGCTCTTTTAGCCGCAGAGGCCACGGAGAGAATCAGAACAGGCTGCCGCCGATTTCACCCTTCGGCGGCGGTGCGGTCATCTTCCTTCGATCCGGCCTTTTTCCGTGCACCCTGTGGCAGAAGGAATCCGAGGTATACTATGAACGACAAACACGGTCATTCCCATGAGCACAACGAGCACTGCGGCCATAACGGCCACGATCATCATGATCACAGCGAACACGAGCACGGCCTCGTGGAGGTCACGATCGAGCTCGAGGACGAACACATCCCCGCGCTGGACGAGGTGGCGGCGGAGCTCACGAAAGAGCTGAAACAGCCCTGGGACCGGGGCGCCGTCATCCGCCTCGCGCTGAGCGAGTTCTTTTCGAGGCGCGGGAAGATCACGTAAAGCAAACGCGGAGATGGGAAGACGGGGGGACGCGGTGAGAAGTATGTTGGCCATGTCTCCGAGTCGTTTTTCTGCAGGAGTTAAGTATGGCCTATGTAAAGACGGTGGGGAAACACTATCTGATCGACATCCATGTGCACGGCGCCGATGACTGTGATACGCGCACGAGGAGACAGGACGACATCCTGAGGATGGCGGTCCGCCACGCCGAGCGCGGCACGGCGGCGGTCCTGCCCACGGTCTACCCCAATGCGCTCGAGCTCATGCGCGAGAATATGGGCGCGGTCCGGCGCGCCATGGAATCGCGGCGTCAGGGGGCCGAGATCCTCGGCGTCCACCTGGAGGGCCCGTTCCTGAACCCCGAGCGGGCGGGTTCCCTTGACGGAAAAAGCTTCGCCGACCCTTCGCTGGATGCATTGACGCGGCTGATCGAGGGGTTCGAAGACATCATCAGGGTCATCACCATAGCACCGGAGCTGCCGGGGGCGCTCAAGCTGATCGAGGCATGCCGGGCGAAGGGGATACTCGTCCACATGGGGCACAGCGACGCGTCCTTCGAGCAGGCGGAGGAGGGAAAGCGCGCCGGCGCAACGGGCATCACGCACATCTTCAACGCCATGCGCGGGTTCCATCACCGGGAGCCGGGTCTGGCCGGATTCGGGCTCATGGACGAGGACATCCACGTCGAGGTCATCGCCGACCTGGCCCATCTCCATCCCCAGAGCATAAAAATGCTATTAGAGATGAAGCCGCCCGGGAAGATCATCCTCATCTCCGACGCGATCAAGGGTGCCGGGTGGGGCAGCGGGCCCGTGCGGGGACCGGGAGGGACGCTTCTGGGCAGCGGGATCGCCCTAGCCGATGCGGTCAAGAACCTCATCACCCTCGGTGTTCCTCAGGAGCGGGCGTTCCAGTTCGCTTCTGACAATCCCCGAAAGTATCTGGGCCTGCCGACCGTGGTCTGATCAGGCTCCTTGCGTTCAATCCGTGATTTCAGATTCACCGAAACAGGCTGTTTCCGGCGCATCCGGTGGGAGCGTCTGCCTGGCCCCGGGACCTGTCTTTCTATGCTCTCCGTCAGCCTCTTCATATTCGACCTCGACGGCACGCTCGTGAACACCCTCGAGGACATCACCGCGTCGCTCAACTACACCCTGACAGCGCTCGGCAGGCCGCAGCTGCCTCCGGACACGGTGCGGCAGTACGTCGGGGACGGCCTCACGATGCTCCTGTCCCGGGCCCTCGGCGGCTCGCAGGAGTTGCTCGGCGAGGCCAGGGGCATCTACGCGGCCCATCACGGCCGGAACCTTCTGGCCCGCTCGCAGCTCTATCCGGGCGTGCGCGAGACGCTTGAGCATTTCAAAGCAGTACCGATGGCGGTGATCAGCAACAAGGCAACAGAATTCGTCGAGCCGCTGCTCCGGGGGCTCGGCATTGCGCACTATTTCAGGAGCGTGGTCGGCGCGGACCGCGGTCTCCCGCTCAAGCCCGCCCCCGATGCGGTGCTCACCATTATGGCCGCGTTCGGCGCGCCCCGGGAGCGGACGGTGATGGTGGGCGACGGCACCACCGACGTCAAGGCAGGCAAGGCAGCGGGCGTCATCACGTGCGCCGTGACCTATGGTTTCCGGTCCGAAGCGGAACTGCGGCAGGCCGGCCCTGACCATATTCTCCATGATTTTGCGGGGCTGATGGATTTGTTCCGGCCAGCAACGGGCTGAACGCATGAGACGGGCCGCTTCGCGATGAGTCCGGGAAAAATCCGGCGCCGGGATATTCAGGGAATGTGCCTGTTCTGCGTGTTTCCGGGCGGGTGCTGATGAGGTCGCCGCGCCAGGATCAGCGCCTGGCAGAGAAAGAGCGGTCGCCCCGTGGTCCAATCGGCAGGGTGAATGAAAAAATGCTTCCTTTGCCATAGGCGCTCGTAGCCCAGATCCTGCCGCCATGGTGTTCGACGATCTGCCGGGCTATGGCGAGGCCGAGTCCCGAGCCTTCTACTGTATTGACGAACCGGTCGCCCGACCTTTGAAATTTCTCGAATATCAGCTCAAGATCCGCAGCCCCGATCCCCACACCGTTGTCCGAGATCTCCACGACGATCTGCGAAAGGGGTGCCCGCTCTTCCCTGGCCGTGACATGGATCAAGCCGCCCGCTGGCGTAAACTTGACGGCATTGGAAAGGATGTTCGTCACAACCTGGACGAGACGGTCGCGGTCTCCGGTTACCGTGGGAAGGAGCGGGCTGATTGACGAGGTCACCTGGAGAACCTTGTTCTCAAACAGCGGCCCCATGCTCTCGATCGAGCCCTGGATGATGTCATCGACGGCGATCTCCTCGATCCGCCAGAGCAGGTCGCCTGATTCTATCCTTGCCAGGTCGAGGAGGTCGTTGATCAGCCGCGTGAGGCGGTCGGATTCGATCTTGATGGAACCCATCAGCTTGTCCTTCCTCTGCTGGGCCATTCCCGGCTTCATGATAAGAAGCTCGTTGAACGCTTTGATCGTTGTCAGGGGTGTACGGAGCTCGTGGGAAACGACGGAAATGAAGTCCGATTTGAGCTGGTCGATCTCCTGCAGCTTCCGGTTCGCTTCCTGCAGCTGCTCGTTGACCCGCTGCAATTCCGCGGTCCGCTTCACGGAATAAATGACGACCGAGGCGACGATCAGCGGCACCACGAGAGCGTCCACGGCGCCTATGATCAGGGTCTCGCGGGAAACACCGCCCCACCAGACGCGTCCCTGCGCGAAGCTCAGGACCAGCGTGATTACTTCCGAGCTCACGATCGATATCCAGATGAAATGCCAGGGGCTGACCTGCTTCAGTTTGTCGATCAATCCGGTCGTCATCGTCGAAACGTCCCGTCCTTAGTCGCGAGCGTCCATTCCCGAGAGGAGCCATATAGCCGTGCCTGCCGGGAGAATGGTTCATTATAGCAAAGTAGCACTGGTAAGGAAATGGAGATTGCAGGGAACGGTGGCGCGGCAGGGGACCGGGCGGGCCGTCAATCCCATTTTTCTTTGTCTTCAAAGTGGTCCGGGCGTGTACGCCGCCAGTCATGCCGGACCTCTCCTATTATGAACAAATTCCCCTCGGTGAGGAAGGGAGGCCGGGAAATGTGTTCGAACGTGATGGCTGGTTTTTACGACATCATTTCGGATGCGCTCCTTGCCGCTCCTGGGCAAACCCCGCCGGATATTTGTTGCGCGAACGCAGTTGACTATTCACGCCTGATTGGTTAATATGGTCCGATTCTGACCCCTGTCCTGTTCCGGCAAAGGAGCCCCCATGTCTCATCCTCATACCATGAAAGCGCCCCATGGCCAAGGCCATCCCGGCGGCGAAAAGAAATATCTTCCCCGGCTGATCGCCTGGGAGGTGACCAGGAGCTGCGTGCTGAACTGCGTGCACTGCCGCGCGGCCGCAAAATACGGTCCCTACCGGGGAGAACTCGATACCGAGGCGTGTTACCGGTTCCTGGACGATGTCAAGTCCTTCAGCGACCCCATCATCATCCTGACCGGTGGCGAGCCCATGATGCGGCCCGACATCTACGACATCGCTAAGTACGGCACGAAGCTCGGCCTCCGCATGGTCATGGCGCCCTGCGGCCTGCTCGTGACCGAGGAACTGGCCCGGAAGATCAAGGATGCGGGCATCATGCGCGTGTCGCTCTCGATCGACGGCCTGACCGCCGAGAGCCACAACGCGTTCCGGCGCGTCGAAGGCGCCTTCGAGGGCGTCATGAAAGCCATCGAGAACTTCAAGAAGGTCGGCGTGGAGTTCCAGGTGAACACGACCATCACCAAGCACAACGTGAAGGACCTTCCCAAGCTCCTCGAGATGGTGATCAAACTCGGCGCCGTGGCGTACCATCCCTTCCTGCTCGTGCCCACGGGCCGCGGCAAGGACCTCGCGGACCAGGAGATCCCTCCGGAAGAGTACGAAAGCACCCTGAAATGGTTCTATGAAATGCGCGACAAGGTGCCGATCCAGTTCAAGCCCACGTGCGCCCCGCACTACTACCGCATCTTCCGGCAGGGAGAGAAGGAGAAGGGAAAGACCGTGACCCCCGAGTCCCACGGGTTCGATGCCATGACCAAGGGCTGCATGGGAGGCCAAAGCTTTGCCTTCGTGTCCCACGTGGGCAAGGTCCAGATCTGCGGTTTCCTCGAGGAGGAGGCTGGCGACGTCAAGAAAGAGCCCTTCTCGAAGATCTGGGAGCACTCGACGCTCTTCAAGCAGATGCGCGACCTCGACCACTACCACGGCAAGTGCGGCATCTGCGAGTACCGGAGGGTGTGCGGCGGTTGCCGCGCCCGGGCCTTCGCCATCTCGGGCGACTACCTCGCGGCCGAGCCGTTCTGCACCTACGAACCGGTGAAAGCCCGCTTATAATCTGACCGCCCATGACAGGGGATGATGCAGTTCATCATCCCTTTCTGTGTGCTCGTGCGGGAACAACTGCCCACTACTCGGGATTGTCCGAGTTCATCTCCGCCAATCCGCGTCTCATTCCCGGAAAAGGACGTGTCTCATGATGGAAAGACCCAGGATCGGACATCTCCTCGTCAAGCTCGACAGGCTGCTCGACCGCTACGTGGACGGCGGGCCGGAGGCGCCCGCATTCCCGAAGAACCGGGCCTATGTCTGGGACGGCAAGCGGAAGAGCCTGAAGCCCGTCAAGCGGCCGGCCACCATCTGCCACGATGACCTGCTCGGGATTGACTCGATCAAGCAGGAGATCGTCAGGAATACGAAGAACTTCATCAAGGGGCTGCGCGCCAACAATATACTGCTCTGGGGCGAGCGGGGCACAGGCAAGTCATCGGTCGTCAAGTCGCTCCTCACGACCTTTGCCGGAACGAACCTGCGGCTGATCCAGGTCTACAAGCACGACATCCTGACGATCCAGGACATGTACGACATGATCGTCGGGAGCCGGGACTTCCGGTTCATCATCTTCATCGACGACCTGTCCTTCGAGGAGAACCAGACCGACTACAAGGAAATGAAGACGATCATGGACGGCGGGCTGGAGGAAATACCGGAGAACGTCCTGTTCTATGCCACCTCGAACCGGAAGCACCTGATCCCCACGAAATTTTCGGACAACGACAGCGACGAGATCAGGCCGTCGGACACGGTCGAGGAAAAGGTGTCGCTCGTGGACCGGTTCGGGCTGAGACTCGGATTCTACCATTTTTCCCAGGACACCTACCTCGAGATCGTCGCCTCCTACGCGAAGAAATACGGCGTCCGGCTGGAGGAGGGGAAACTGAACAGCCTCGCAATCCAGTGGGCCACCGCTGCGGGCGGCAGGAACGGACGCATCGCCGAGCAGTTCGTGCGGGCCGTGCTGGACGGCACGGTCTGATGCTTCCCCCGCCTTGCATTTTCCGCTTTCTTTATGCTATTCTATTTCCAGAGGCTGTTCTTGACGAGACGCGAATTCTGGCGTGAACTGAGGGAAAGGGGCTTGAGAATCATGAAAAAACTGCTTATAGCACTGGATGACTCCGCGAGCGCGATGAAGGCCGCTGAATATGCCGCGGCCCAATTGTCCGGCGACAACCTGCAGGTCGGGCTCGTGCATGTGCTTCCGAACCTGCCGGCCATCTTCTGGGACGAGGGGCATATTCTGAGCGACGCGGAGAAGAAGGAGCGGAAGAACGTGGTCGACAAATGGGTCGCTGACCGGAAGGCGAAGATGGATCCGATATTCAAAAAAGCCGTTGAGGTCCTGGCCAGAGCGGGCATCAAGGCGCAGAGCATCACGACGAAATCCATATCCGATTCAACGGACGTGTCGGACAGCATCCTGGAAGAGGCAAAGGACGGAGGATATCAGACGATCCTCGTCGGCCGGTGCAACCGGTCGGCGCGGCATTTGCTCGGGAGCGTCTCGGGCAAGATCGTGAACCACGCCGAGGGCATTGCCGTGACCGTGGTCGGGTAGCGATTGTAAGAACAGATGAGCTTCAAAAGGCTGGTGCTGTCATGACCTGCCTTTTTTTGTGCCTTCAGGCCCCTGTCCCCGTATTGTATGAGGTCGTACATTCTCGATATGGCGGATGTGCTGCGGACAACGGGCAGTACGAGAGGCGAAGAGGTCGACGAACATCCGGACTAAGCGAGCAGCCCGGCGTCGACGATGGGCTTATCAGACCAACTCAGGCGCCTGGAGATGCAAGTGCGGCTTCCACTGCGTCATGCGCTACTTCCGGACAGATCGATCGGACAAGCAACTCGTTCAGATGGTAGACCTTCATGCCGGAAGCCGCCTCCTTGGTGCCGTTCAACAGCCCCTGATAGCATGTCTGACAGGGGGTCACGATCGCTTCAGCCCCGGTTGCTTCGGCTTCGCGGATGCGCGCGGCTGCCATCTTGTGCTGGATCTCCGGACTGACCGCCTTCAGGCCTCCTCCCATGCCGCAGCAGGATGAAAAAGCCCGGTGCCTGGGCATTTCTACGAGATCGATGCCGGGAACGGACCGGAGCACACGCCGCGGCTGGTCGTAGACCTGGTTGTGACGGCCTAAATGGCAGGGGTCGTGATAGGTGACGAGGAGAGGCGTTTCTCTTCTGAAGCGCAGGCGCCCCTCCAGGATCAATTGATCGAGGTACTGGCTGAGATGCACGACCTTCTGCGCTCCCGGCCATAACCGGGCATAGTCCGAATGGAACCCCTTGAAACAGCCGGCGCAGGAGACGATGACCGTGTCGATGCCCATACGGGTAAACTGGTCGGCCCGCTTCCGCGCCTCGTCCGAAAAGGCGCCGTCGCCCATTCTCCTCAACTTGCTCATGCAGCACGGCTCATCCTCGCCCAGGATGGAAAAATCAACGCCTGCCTCCTGCAGCAACCGCGCCGTCTGGACGGCGACCGGCTGGAGCGAAGGCTCAAAGCTTGCCATGCAGCCCGCAAAATAGACGACCGGGGTCTGCCGCTCATGCCAGAGCCGCAGAGGGGATTTCAGCAGCCCTGCCTCCCAGGCCGAACGGGCCCAGCGGGACCGTTCTGCCTGGGGCTTGCCGAAGGGGTTGTTAAACTCCTTGATCGCGGAGAGCTGTTTGATCTGGCCCTCCGGCTGGGGGATGCCCGCATTCACGAGGGACATTCTCGCCTGCTCCCACAGGTCATGGGTATTGATGCGCACCGGGCAGACAACATGGCACTGCCCGCAGGCCGAGCATTCATAGAGGCTCTTGATGAAGTCTTCTCGTTCGGCTTCGGGAAGTGAGCCCTCCACAAGGCGGCGAAGCGAGTGCAGCTTGCCCCGCGCCGTAATGGATTCCCGGCGGTCCTGGGCATAGACGGGACACCACGCCTGGCACTCGCCGCACCGGGCACAGGCGTTCAGCTCGGTGAGCTGTCGCCGGGTCAGTCCCGCGGCGATCTTGTTGCCCTGTATTTTTTCATCTCGGGCCAATAGAGGTCCTCTCGGGTATGTTCTTCGGCGGCGTTGACGGCAATGATGACGGGAGCAAGCAGACTGTGCATCAGTTTGCTGTGGGGCAGATACCCTAACAGCGTTGCTACGAGCAGGAAATGAACGGTCCAGCAGGCCGTAAGCCACGGCTGCAGCTGTACCAGCGCATGCGCTTCCCGGGGCGTGAACAGGCGAGCGACATAAGAATAGCGCGCGATCTCAGCAGGCACGAGGGAGCAGCGCAACCCTTCCAGTGCGAACCCCGAGAGGGCCACTGATAAAAGCAGCGCCAGCAGCAGAGCGTCCATCTGATTGCTGGATTGCTTTGCCTCCCGCTGCACGATGCGCCGGATGCCGGCCAGAACAAGACCGAGGAGCAGCATCAGGCCGAAGCTGTCGCCCCAGACCTTCATCATGACATAGCCTTGCGGATGAATATAGAAGCGGGGGAAGGTGTCGCTGATCGCAAGATAACCCGAGCTTCTCAAGACAAAGGCGACTCCGGGAAGGACTGCGAGGCCGATGAATCCGTAGAATATCAGAATATGGATTAACCACCGGGAAAACGAGAGCGCGTACAATTGCCGGTGGAGAAGAACTTCGGCCAGCCAGATCTTTACCGCTCTTCGGAAATCACGCTCTTCCGAAACCGGCTCGCTGAATCCCCGGGACCATCCTTGCCATTTCCGGAAAAATGCAAAAGCCATGTACAGCAAGGACAGCGTCATTGCCGCGTAAAACAGAAGCCATGGTTTCGGGAAATCAATCAACTCGATCTGTGCCAAACGCTACCTCAGCATGGGGGATTCATGGCAGGAGACCTCATCGCCAAGGGGTCACGCATCAGGGCGTCCCCACCTGTTCTTATCGGCTCAAGGAGGAAATAACTATAGCTTACCCGATTCATCTCTGTCATGCAAGAGATGAATTGAGTCATAACCCGCACTGAGTCAAATCCGGAGTGCGGATCACGCCGGGAATAACGGCGGAGGCGAAGGGCCCTTTGCCCAGAACTCTGATACGTCCTTTAAGATGCTCCGGGAAACCAGTTCGTTCACGTTGGTCTCGAACCAGTCCTTTGGCATGGAACGGGAACAGGCGGATTGGACGAAACGGTTGTCCATCAGAACGATCAAGCCGCGATCGGTCTCGGAACGGATGACCCTTCCCGCAGCCTGGATCGCCTTGGACATGGCAGGGATCGCGTAAGCGTAGTCGAAGCCAGCGTTGTACTGCTTCTGGTAATATGTCCGCATCTCTTCGCGCTCGAGATCGAAGTTCGGGAGCGGCGGGCCGATCACGAAGGCGCCAATGGCCATCTCCCCCGGGTAGTCTACGCCTTCCGAGAACGTGCCCCCCTGGACTGCAAACAGGATTGTCGGGACGGTCCCGCCACGGAGTTGATCAAGGATCTCCTCGACGCGCTTCGCCTTCATTTCACGGTCCTGTTTCAGCACTCCGAAACCCTCAGGAGGCAGGAACAGCGCGAGCACCCGTTCGAGAAATTCGAAGCTCGGGAAGAAGGCAAAGTAATTTCCCCGCTTCAACGCCGTGATCCGGTGAATCCCCTCGGCTATCTTCGCGTAGTTACGCTCACGGTCCGAGTATTTCGTCGAGATCTGGGGAATGATCAAAAGCTTGCGATGCTCCCGGGGGAAAGGACTCTGGAATTCTGCTGTCTTCACCGTATCGGGATCGAGCCCGGAGAGTTTCGTGTAATAATCGAAAGGCTTGAGCGTCGCCGAGAACCCGACGACCTGATCGTACTCGTCGTAGCGGTCCTTCAGCATGGCCGAGGCATCGCAGCAGGTGATCTTGATGAGTCCGCCCGTGGGGTGGGGATGAAAGGTCGAGAAGAACTCATGATGATCGGGGTCGCCGATGAATTCGAGGGCGTCCGTAAATTCGGACCAGTATAAGCAGAGACCCATGACGACGTCCCGCGGCCGGATCTCGACGTCTGAATCAAGATACCGGGAAAGGAACGCCCGGAGTTTCGCGTCCTGCTCGAGAAAGGGGTCCCTCGGCGGGTCGATCTTTGAGGGCGTTGATATTCGCCCGGGGCTGCACGCGGCGATCGTCCGGATGCAGCCGTCGAGGAGCTCTTCCGCCTCGCGATGGAATCGGTCCGGCAGCTGGCGGATCCCGGCGCGCATGCTCTCGATCGTGATGCTCGAAAGAGCCGGGGAGTAGTAGCTCATGGCGCGGGACGGCAGGTTGTGGGCCTCGTCGATCACGAGGTTCGGCCTGCCTGACTGGTCGATCTCGACCCCCGTCATCCGCCTGAGGGCCGAGCGGGGGGCAAAGACATAGTTGTAGTCGCAGATCACGACGTCGGCATCCCGGGCGGCGTCGAGCTGCAGTTCGAAGGGGCAGACCTGGTACTGCTCTCCAAGGTTGCGGAACGAGCGGGCCGTCAGCTTCTTTTTTTTCGCGAGAAGGTCCAGGATGCCGTGCTCGCGGAGCTTGGTGTAATAATCGTCGCCGTATTCGCAGAAGCCGGGGTCGCAGAGCGGCTCGTTCTTGAAGCAGATCTTGCCCTTCGCGGTGATCGAGAGGGACGTGACCCTGGAGCCGGCCTCCTGGAGCCGCATGACCGCGTCCTCGGCAACGCTGTGCTGGCTGTTCTTCGGCGTGACATAGACCACCTGCTGACCACGGGAAAGCGCATCCTTCAGGACCGGGTGAAGCACGCCAGCGGTCTTCCCTAGGCCCGTCGGCGCCTGGATAAGCATTCTCCGTCCCCCGCCGATTCCCTCCTCCACGTTCTGCATGAGCTCGGTCTGTCCGGGCCGCGGCCGCTCGAAGGGGAAGGCGAATTCGGCTGAAATCTTCCTGCGCCGCGCCGAACGCTTCACTGCTTTTTTTGCCTCCTGAACGAGTTCGTCAAGACGGAGGTCCAACCATTGCTCATAAGCGGGGAGTTCGAGCGCGACTTCGAGGTCCTCGGAGCGCCCGTTCCGGGTCGAGACGAGATG
>Ga0335079_10000424_pt1 | contig 48354 bp, 45 predicted proteins | sample Lox_Sample_33_FD_206719 | JGI IMG/M metagenome (GOLD analysis project Ga0335079, IMG submission 206719) | Soil microbial communities from Loxahatchee National Wildlife Refuge, Florida, United States - Lox_Sample_3.3 | ecosystem: Environmental > Terrestrial > Soil > Wetlands | place: USA...
TGCCGGGAAACACGGTTGAAATTTTCAAACCCGAAATCTGGAGGTTTTTCCGGCGCGCGTAGCCGCGATCAATCCTCGCGCTTACGCGCCAGTATGTGAATCAGCGGCTCGTACGCAGTGTCGCGCGAGAAACGCAGGCATGCGATCACGGTTGAAAGCAGGACAAAGCCCAGCAGTACGGCTATATCGAGCGGAACCCCGAAATCCGGATGGAAGGAACTTTCCTGCAGTGCCGGCACCGCATGTTTAAGGAGATCCACGCCATAGGTGTAGGGATTGATGCTGGCGACAAATCGTAGCACGCTCGGTAAATGCTGCACCGGATAAAGCGAGCCGGATAGAAAAAACACCGGGAAAATCACCAGGTTCATCATCACCGCAAAATTGTCGAGCGTCCGGGTCCAGGCGGCGATCAGCATCCCCAGGCTGGCGCATACCAGCGATGTGCATACGATACCCGAAGCCAGAAGCGGCAGCCTTACGCCATTGCTCAAGTAGCCGAGCAAAAACAGCAGCACCAGAACCATGAGCGCCTGGAGCGCGGCGGCAAGCGCTGCACTTAAGGTCTTGGCTATCACAATCCAATAATGCTCGAACGGTGCAATCACCAGCATGCGCATCACCCCGGACTCCTTGTCGTAAACTGTGGAAAGAGCGGCGAGCATCGCGCCGAACAGCATGGACATTCCTAGTACTCCTGGAACGAGAAAATACTGGTAGCTCAAATTGCCGGAACGGCCAAGCATGGCGTCAAAGCCTGCGCCGATAACCAGCAGCCAGATCATCGGCCGCACCATCGCCGCGAGCAAGCGGGAGCGCTGGCGGAAGAGTTTCAACACTTCGCGTTCAATCACGGCGTAAACGGGGCGTAAAACCATTATCTGGCATTCCTCTAGGTTTTTCTGACCTGCCATAATTCAGTTTCATTGATCCATAAAAACACGTCATTCAGGTTTGGGCGGCGCCAACGCATGCTGATCACCTTGTTGCCCAATTCGATTTGCAGCATGACTAGCGGGCTGATGTCCTTGCCGGTAAAGCGGAAACAAGCCTTGTCGCCGTCGATGAGGCTCGGGCCCAAGCGCGGTGTCAGGCTTTCTACCAAAGCGCGCAGATTTTCACTCTCGATCTCAATGATGTAGGCTCCCAGCCCGTCAATCAGATCATGCGGCGGCCCGATCTTGACGATGCGCCCCTGTTTGATAAATGCCACCTTGTCGCAATCCGCGGCTTCTTCCAAGTAATGGGTGGTAAGAAATACCGTCACGTTAAACTCCGCGCGCAGGCGTTCTATAAAGCGCCATATTTTGCGGCGGTTGGGAACGTCCAGCCCAATGGTGGGTTCGTCCAGGAACAGGATTTGCGGGCGGTGAATTACGCCGCGCGCGATATCGAGAGCGCGGCGTTGGCCTCCGGAGAGGGTTCCCACCGCTTGGTTGCGTTTTTCCTTGAGACCGAAGAGTTCAAGCAACTCGCCGGAGCGCTCCCTGATTTGCGCGACGGGAAGATTGTGCAGCAGCCCTGCAAAACGCAGGTTTTCCGCAGCCGACAAGGTGCGATCCAATGCGGATTCTTGAAACACCACGCCAATCGCAGCGCGCACCTGCAAACCGGCGCGCCTGACATCATGTCCTACGATCTGTGCGCGCCCCTGGCTGGGGCGGATCAGCGTGGAGAGCATGTGAATGGTGCTTGTCTTGCCCGACCCATTCGGGCCCAACAGGCCGAAAAACTGACCGGCAGGGATTTCGAGGTTTAATCCATCTACCGCAAGGGTGCTTCCGTAACGCTTGGTCAAGCCCTCCGCCTGGACGGCTGGCACTGCGTCAACGATGTCACGCCTCATGGCAGCGCGACAGCTTTTTCGCTCAAGGCGCGCGAGTTTTTGTCGTCGCGGAACAGTATTGGGTGTGTAGTTGCCGGTTTAATGCTGGCCCGCTGTGCTTTGGCGACAGCTTCGGCAATCAGGTGGTGGTGGGGCGATAGATCGCAAACCGGGTCCGCATTACGCGCGTCACCCGTGAGCATATAAGCCTGGCAACGACAGCCGCCGAAATCCTTCACTTTTTCCGGGCAAGAGCGGCACGGCTCTTTCATCCATTCATCACCGCGGAAGGTGTTAAAGCCTGGCGAGTCGTACCAAATCCACTTCATGTCATGTTCGCGTACATTGGGGAAGGTGAGCCCCGGGAGCATGCGCGCTTCGTGACAGGGAAGCACCACGCCGTCGGCGGTCACCGTGATGAAAACCGAGCCCCAGCCGTTCATGCAGGCCTTGGGCCGGGTTTCGTAATAATCGGGCACCACGAAGTAAATCTTCATCTTTTTGCCGACCCGCTCACGAAACTTATTGGTGACCTCTTCAGCGCGCTGCAGCTGCTCTTTGCTGGGCAAAAGCTGGTCGCGGTTCACATACGCCCAGCCGTAATACTGGGTGTTGGCGAGTTCGACATACTCCGCCTCCATCGATTCAGCCATTTCCAGGATTTGCTGGACGTGGTCGATGTTGAGCCGGTGCAGTACTACATTGAGCACCATCGGGTACTGGTATTTCTTGATAAGCCCCGCGGTCTTCGACTTGAGTTCGAAGGTCCGAGTACTTGTCAGGAAGTCATTGAGCTCGCGGGTGGAATCCTGAAAGGAAAGCTGGATATGGTCGAGGCCGCCTTCCTTAAACGCCGCGATGCGCTTTTCGTTGAGCCCGACGCCGGAGGTAATCAGATTGGAGTAATAACCCAGCTTGTGCGCCTCGGCGACCATGATCTCAAGATCATCCCGCCCCAGCGGCTCGCCCCCTGAAAAACCGAGTTGCGTTGCGCCCAGCTCGCGCGATTGACGCAGCACGCGCAACCAATCGTCGGTGGATAACTCCTGTCCATAGCGCGTGTAGTCCACCGGGTTGTAGCAAAACACACAGTGCAGCGGGCACTTGTAAGTGATTTCGGCAAGCAGCCACAGCGGATTGCTGACCGGTTTAGCTTGCTTGCTTGGGGTGGATCCAACCGCGTTCATAAGCGACCTCTAGAAAATTTATTACATCTTGATGCAAGTTCGCATTGGGAAATGCTCCTTCCAGATTTTTGACAATTCCGGCAACCGAGAGTTTTCCATCGATGCGTTTCAATATTTCACCTGCGCTCTGCGACAACTTGATCATGCCTTCCGGGTAGAGCAGTACGTAAGCCTGCTGCGCCTGTTCCCATTGCAAACGAAACTGTCGGCCGAGTTCCATCACATCATCCAGACCGAGCGACGTTGCTCCAGTCATGGTTTAAGTCCGCCCTCGCAATAGTTTATCTGCATCGCGTCCAGCATTGACCAAAGCACATCCAGCTTGAATTGCAGGATTTCCAGGGCCCGCTCTTGCTGCTCCCGCGTCGTGTACTGACCAAGCGTGAAGCTTAGGGCGAACTGAACGTCGCGGCGCGCCTGGGCCAGGCGGTTGCGGAAATACTGATAGCCCTCCAGGTCGATCCACGGATAATGCTGCGGCCAGTTGTCGAGCCGTTTCTTGTGGATTTCCGGGGCAAAAAGTTCGGTGAGCGATGACGTCACCGCCTCCTGCCACGGGCGGGACCGGGCAAAGTTGACATAGGCGTCGACCGCGAAGCGCACGCCCGGCAAAACATGCTTTAATGAAGTAATTTCCTGCCGCTTCAAACCCACCGCCTCGCCGAGACGAATCCACGCCTCAATGCCGCCTTCGTCGCCTTTTGTGCCGTCGTGGTCGATGATGCGCTGGATCCATTCGCGGCGTACTTCGCGGTCCGGGCAATTGGAGAGAATCGCGGCGTCCTTGATCGGGATGCTGATTTGATAATAAAAACGGTTGTATACCCAACCCTGGATTTGCTCTCTATTCAGCTTGCCGCTGTTCATCGCCAAGTGGTAGGGGTGATTAATGTGGTAGCGGTCGCCTTTGGCTCGCAGCTGGTGCTCAAATTCCTCTTTACTCCACGGTAATTTTTCAGTTACGCCCATCGTTAACTCCTGATTTTCACAAATCGATCTCCATACCATCATACGCCACTTCAATCCCGTTGGCGGTCAGTTCGGCGCGCTCCTTTGAATCTTCGTTGAGTATGGGATTGGTGTTGTTGATATGGATCAAAATCTTGCGCGGTTTGCTCAGTGCTTTCAGCAGTTCGATCATGCCGCCTTCGCCGCTTTGCGGCAGATGCCCCATATCGCGCGAACTCTGTTTTGAGATGCCGAGGCGGATCAGTTCGTCGTCGGTCCAGCAGGTGCCGTCGACCAGTAGGCAGTCGGCGTTTTTAAGAAACGCTTCGAGATGCGGCTCAATTTTGCCGAGGCCCGGAGCGTAAAACAGGTTCCTGCCCGTGCCTGGGTCCTCGACGCGGATGCCGATATTGTCGCCTTCATGAGGATTCTCGCGATGGGGCGAATACGGCGGCGCCTTGCTCTTCAGCGGTACCGCGGTGAAGCCTAAGCGCTGTGCTCCAATAACCGTAAATCTATTTCCGTTTTGGGTGGGCAATTTGTGCCAATTAGCGGTGCAATAGTGCTCAAGAATATTGAACAGAGGGTTCCCGGTTGTAAGGTCTTCGCGCGCCATTTCGGTGCAGTAAATCTCCAGCGGTTTCCCTTCCCGCAGCATTAGCAAGCCCGTGGTGTGATCGATCTGACTGTCGATCAGGAGGATGGATCGAATTGCGGTATCGCGAATTGAGCGTGCCGGTTGCAACGCGGGAAATGCTTTGATTTGAGTCAGAACGTCCGGTGAGGCATTGAATAGTATCCAGTCCAGGTTGTTTTCGCTGACTGCAATCGAGGACTGGGTGCGCGGCTTGGCCTTGATTTTGCCCTTGCGCACGCCGTCACAGTTAGCGCAGTTGCAGTTCCACTGCGGAAATCCGCCGCCGGCCGATGCTCCAAGAACACGAATTTTCATGTTTTATCACTCTAAACCAATCCCGCCGCACGCGCCTGCAGCGCACCCGCTCATGTTACTTTATCTGATTGGAAAACGCTGTAGGACTCTTGACCTTAAACCGGGGCCGCGTCGCCGCGGCCCCCGGTGTAGCATGATTAGCGATTTGCAATATACATCGTTACTTCGAAGCCGAAGCGCATATCGCTATACTCTGGTTTGCTCCATTGCATGACAGTCTCCTTTAATTAGTAGCTCTACTGTTTCCAGGTACTTTAACCTGACACGATTCCAGACTGATGTTTAAACAAATACCGTCTGAAAACCTTGCTACCATTGTGAACTCGAGCTGATTGTCTAACATCGGAATAATCAGCAAACCCGGATCATGATTATCATGAGTTTGAAATGCATCAATTGCATAACGCTGCGGTTTCCATTAACCTTTAATTAAGGTTTTTTTACCTCTCAATTGTCCCGTGGTTAACGCCCAGTTTCGTATCGAATGGTACAACCAGCGCAGGGTCGTTACGGCCCTGGTGCTTTCGATGCTAATCCATGCGACGGTGCTTTCTCTCGTTCCAGCATGGCGTACCAATCGTTTGCAACCGCAACCGGTCCTGAGCGTTCAGTTGCCGCAATTTGTGCGCCCACAGCCTGCCCCTGTTGCACCACCCGCCAAACCTCAGCCCAAACTCACGCCGGCTCCGATAATAACTGAGCGCGCACCGAGCGCATTCAAGCTTCCGCAACGACCGAGAATTGAAGCCAATGCCGCACCACGCCCGAAGAAGATACCTGCTGAAACCCCTCCCGTAGCCCCGCCGCAGACAACCGCACCTGCTGAAACTGCTCCGCCCGCACCGGTACCTACCGCACCCGCGCCCGTGGCCTTGGCGAAAGCCGTTCCGGAAAGATCATTGCTTGACAGCTACGGAAAGGAACTTTCGAGTTTAATCTCCAAATATCAACGCTATCCGTTTATTGCGCAGTTACGCGGCTGGCAAGGCACCGCGCAAGTTCAGCTGGTCATTTCAGCAAACGGCAAAATGGACGATGCCACCATCCTGCGCTCGAGCGGGTATGAAGTGCTCGACAATCAAGCGCTGGACATGGTACAGCAGGCGGCGCCCTTGCCGTTGCCCCCGGAAGCCTTGCGAGATCGCAAATTTACTGTAGTGGTGCCGATTGTTTTCAAGCTCAACGACTGAGCGAGAAATAAACCGCGTCGTAATCTACCCCTTGTTGCTCGGCTTCGGCCTGTTTCCGGCTGCGCACGGGCGCGAGCTGGTGCCGCAGCAGGTCACCCCGGACGTTTATGCTTTCATAGGCAAATGCGAAGCTCTAGCCCCGGCAAACCGCGGGAACATTTTGAACAGCGGATTTATCGTCGGCGCGACCGGTGTAATCGTAATCGACCCCGGTCCGAATTATGCGCACGCCAAACTCATGATGGCGGCGATACGGAAAATTAGCCCTAAACCGGTGCGGCTGGTGATTGACACCCACCCCCATCCGGAGAATGTTCTGGGTAACGATTTTTTCGCTCGGCGCGGCGTAACTATTCTTGCGCAAAGTCAAACGCTGCTGGCGATGCGCAATCGCTGTGAGAAGTGCTACGAAAATATGTCAAACGTGTTGGGCGACACAATCATGGCCGGCACCAAAATCGCATACCCCGATAGGACGGTGGATAAGAGCAGCGACTTGACTATCGCGGGGCGCCCATTAAGCCTGCTCTACTATGGTTGGGGACATACGGAAGGGGATCTCGCGGTACTTGACCGCAGAAGCGGCGTGTTGTTCAGCGGCGGGTTGGTATCATTGGATTGCATACCGGTGTTGCAGCAAGCCAGGATCAAAGGCTGGATTAGTGCGCTCGAGCAATTGCAGCAGCAGCCGGCAAAAAAGCTGGTTCCGGGCAACGGTCCGGTTTCCAATCCGGAACGTATGCGGGAAACGCTGGATTATTTGCAACGCCTGCTTGCTCTGGTAGAGCGCCAATACAATGCTGGCGTTGGTGTCCTCGACCTGTTGAAGCAAGACGATCTGCCGGCTTATAGAAATTGGGCACTTTATTCCGAGCAGCATCCTTTGAACGTGCAGCATGTGTACAGCGAGTTGGAAAGGCAAGAGTTCGAAAAATGAACCATGCGCTTTTCCCTGAAATTGAGCCGTACGCCGTAGGCATGCTCGATGTAACTGGAGGACACAGAGTTTATTACGAAGAATGCGGCAGTACCGCGGGCAAGCCGGTGCTGTTTTTGCACGGCGGCCCGGGCAGCGGCTGCAACCCGGGACAGCGGCGTTTCTTTAACCCGCAACACTACCGCATCGTTTTGTTCGACCAACGCGGCTGTGGGCGGAGCGTGCCGGTTGCAGAGCTGCGCGAGAACAGCACGTCCTCACTGATCGCAGATATCGAGAGACTGCGCGCCGTGCTCGAGATCGAGCGCTGGCTGCTATTCGGCGGTTCGTGGGGCTCTACGCTCGCGCTTGCATACGCCGAGCAGCACCCGCAAGCGGTGGCCGGTTTGATCCTGCGCGGGATTTTTCTCGCAAGTAAGCGTGAACTCGACTGGTATTGTGATGGCCTGAAATTCTTCGCCCCGGAAGCCTGGGATCGGTTTTCGGGGTTCGTGCCCGGGACGCAGCGCAATGACCTGCTCGGTTTTTATTACCGGGCCATACATCAGCCGGACACTCGCTTGGCGCTTGCCGCCGCGCGTGCTTGGAATGCGTACGAGAGCGAGTTGATGAGGCTGGGTGAGCTACAACAAGAGGCGAAGCCCGCGCTCAATGACAATGACGTCCTGGGGCGCGCCCGGGTACAGACGCATTATCTGGTTAATGGATGTTTTCTTTCCGAGAATCAGTTGTTACAGGGTTTGGCTGCGATCCGCGCTATTCCGGCCGAAATTGTGCACGGCCGTTTCGACATGGTGTGCCCAGTGGGCACCGCGTATACTTTGCATCGCGCCTGGCCGCAAGCGCGGTTTACCATAGTGGAGAATGCCGGCCATTCAGCATCCACGCCGGCACTGGCCTCAGCACTGGTGGCCGCGACCGAGCGTTTCAGATCGATAGTGCCGGGGGAGCGCCCGCGATGAGCCTGAGGTTTCGGATCAACCTTCTGATCAGCATTCTGATGCTGTTGTTCGTGACGGTCACGGGCACCATATACGTGGATGACACGCGCAAGTCGGTGAAGGAAGAAATAGAAGGGACCACCCGCGTCGCGGTGCAATTACTGACCACCGTGCTCTACAGCAGCCAGTTTTTTCCGGGACCGGTGACACAGCGGCGAGTCGTTATCGATTTCCTAAATAGTCTGGGGCACGTGCGCGCCAACGACATCAAGCTTTACGACGGTCTTGGAAACCTGGTCTACGAATCGCCTCCCACGCATTACAAAGAAGGGCGCTGGGCTCCAGGTTGGTTTTCCCGGCTGGTTGCTCCCAAGGTCCAGGTCGTGACGCTAAGAATACCCGGAGGCACGCTGCTAATTACTCCCGACGCTTCGCGTTCGGTGCTCGATGCATGGGACGATTTGCGCTACCTTATATGGATCGTCCTGGCATTTTTTGTAGCGGTGAATGTCCTGGTGTTCTGGCTGATAGGGCGCTCACTGCGTCCGCTGAACCGGGTTCTCGATGGATTGTCGCAAATGGAACAGGGCAATTTTGACGTGCGACTGCCGCAGTTTCCACTGCCCGAACTGTCCTCGGTCAGCCATACTTTCAATCGTATGGCAAGCGCGTTACAAGACAGCATGGTGGAGAATCGAAGACTCGCCTTGACTGTCAAGCAATCGAGTGACGCCATAATGATTCACGATCTTAACGGCAATATATCGTTCTGGAATCCTGCGGCGGAACGCCTGTTTGGCTACACTGCTGACGAAATCACGGGTCGTTCCGCGACCCTACTTGCGCCCCCCGGCAGAGAAAACGAAATCAAGGAGAATCTGGAGATAGTCATGCGCCGCGGTCTGATCGAGAACGTCGAGACGCAGAGGCTTGCCAAAGACGGCAAGCTTATGGACGTGTCCCTATCCGCCGCGCCGCTGATTGATCCACGCAATGAATATGTGATCGGCGAAATATGCAGCATGCGCGACAACACCGAAAGAAAGCGCGCCCAGCAGGCCGCGCGCGAACTTGAGGAAAATCGAAGGTTGACACAAATTATTCAGGCCCGTGTCGAGGAGGAAAGGCGCAGCCTTGCGCGTGAGCTACACGACGAACTTGGACAGTATGTCACCGCCATCAAAACCATAGGCGCGTCGATTGCCAACCGCGCTGAAAGCACACCCGAAGTGCGGAGCAGCGCGCGGACCATCGTCAGTGTTGCCGCACTTATTTATGGTGCGATGCATGGAATCATAAGCCGCCTGCGCCCGAGCGCGCTGGACAACCTGGGTCTTTCCGAAACGTTGCACGACAGCATTGCGGCCTGGAGGTTGCGTCATCCCGAACTGAAATTCCAACTCGAGGTCTCGGGAAGTCTGGATAACCTCGGCGAAACCATAACTATTACCGTGTACCGCATCGTCCAAGAATGTTTGACCAATGTGGTGCGTCACGCGCGGGCCGGCAACGTGAAAATTGCAATAACGCGCCGGCCGGCCGAAAAAGGTGCCGGCGACGTACTGCAACTCGAAATATGCGATGATGGCAAAGGCACTCCTGCGGAAGCGACATCGGAGGGTCATTTCGGATTGCTCGGGATGCGGGAACGGGTGCAAGCGTTAAACGGCAGCTTTAGAATCGACAGCGCTCCGGATATGGGTTTCCGCGTAACAGCGAGCTTGCCGCTTGAAGGAAAGACATAATGGCTGCGCCGGCGATTGAAGTCATGCTGGTCGATGACCACGCAGTCGTGCGCATGGGATTCCGCATGCTGCTTGAAAGCGCCGCTGACATGAAAGTCGTAGCGGAATCCGAGAGCGGCGAGGAGGCATACCGTATCTATCAGGAGAAGCACCCCGATGTGGTGGTCATGGATATCTCCATGCCCGGGATCGGGGGCCTAGAGGCGGTCAATCGTATCATTGCAAAAGATCCCGCGGCGCGTATTCTGGTATTGTCAGCACACGAAGACACTATGCATCCAAGACGCGTATTGAAAGCGGGAGCGTTGGGTTATCTTACCAAGCGCAGCGCGGCGGAAGAGCTGATACAGGCAATACGTCAAGTAGCCCAGGGCAAGACTTTTATCGAGCCGGGAATTGCGCAGCAACTTGCAATGCAGCAGCTCTCCGGAGAGAAAAGCTTGGTTGACGTGCTTAGCGCGCGAGAATTCGAGGTATTTATGCTGCTGGCCCAAGGCAAAACCGTAGCCGAAATCGCAGACATGTTGCATTTGAGTCCGCGCACCGTTGGTACGCACTTATACAATATAAAACAAAAGCTTAATGCATCAAACTCGGCGGAATTGGCGCTCATTGCGATGCGCGCGGGGTTGATCCAAAACTCATGAAAATCATTAGGCCGGATTCAGTTTTTTCTGCTTGGCGCCTGAAGCACGGCTAGGCCACAATGGAGCCGTTGTATTGTTAAATAAGCAATTTTTATATAACGGAGAGAACCATGGCCTGGAGCAAACCCGAGTTTACCGATCTGCGTTTCGGTTTCGAAGTAACGATGTACATTCTGACCCGCTAAAACGCAAAGAAGATTGAAAGAAGGGCTGCTGAGTAAGCAGCCCTTTTTTATTGCAGCGCCGGGGCGAAACGAGTCTAATCATATGGCACCAGATCCCAGCTCTTCAAACATAGCTGAAGGCTGAAATCAACCAAGTTGGTTCACTACAAGCACCAGCTGCACACGATTACGTCGCATAGCCGGATAAAAGCCACAGGACCCTCGATTGACTGTACGCAGCTAGACGTTTAAATAGTAAAAAAAAACCGGGACTTAGGTCCCGGCGCAGAGAGGAAGTTGGAGGAATACCAAGAGCATGAATGATCAGTAGATACGATACGAGCCCTTATGCAGCAAGTCCCGTGCCAGATATCCATCGTCTCTTTGGGAATTCTCAGCGGTGAAGAAGAGGCGCCGCATTAGGTTATGCCTTTCAGGGCGTATTTCTCCATACGGTAACGCAGCGTCATACGGCTTACTCCAAGTCTGCGCGCCGCTTCCGAAACGTTGCCACCCGTATCTAGCAAAGCACGCTCGATGAGCAAGCGCTCCGCGGCTTCCAGGGTGAGCCCTTGTAATGGCTGGTCGCCCTGCGGCGGGACAAATGTTTGCGACAAACCGAGATCGGCAACGTAAATCGCCCCGCCCCGGCTCAATAGCACTGCGCGTTCCACTAAATGTTTAAGCTCCCGTACATTGCCAGGCCAGGAATATGCTCGCAGCGCATTCAGGGCTTCGTCACTGAACGAAGCATCAGGTAGCCCGTAACGCCGGCTCATCTGCACCGCGAAATGGCGAGCAAGAAGGATTGTATCCTCGCCGCGCTCGCGCAATGGCGGCATATTCAGCGTTACCACGTTGAGGCGGTAATAGAGATCGGCACGAAATAGACCCTGCGCAATCATTTCCGGCAATTGCCGGTTGGTTCCGGCGATAATGCGCGCAGCGAATGGCCGTTCCATGACCGATCCGATGCGCCGCGTCTTGCGCCGCTCAATGACGTTGAGCAATTTGGCCTGCAAGTCCAGTGGCAGCTCGCCGATTTCGTCGAGAAATAGCGTGCCATCCTCAGCCGCCTCGATCAGGCCCGCGCGTGCTCCGTGGGCACTGGTGAACGCACCTTTTTCGTGTCCGAACAATTCTGCTTCGATTAGATCGCGCGGCAGCGACGCACAATCAACTTGCACGAAGGGCCGCAAAGAGCGCGGGCTCAATAAATGAAGCAGGCGCGCGGCGACGTCCTTACCGCTGCCAGTTTCGCCGAGTATCAGTACGGTAGGGGGAGGCTCTGCTCCTTCTCCAGCTAGTTCGGCAAGGCGCAGGATTTGCTCGCGTACCCGCTGCATTGCCGCGCTGTCACCCAATAACTGCGTGCCTTCGACAGCGTGGCTGTCGCGTTCGCGGGAATAATCGAGCGCATGGCGCAGACGGGATGTCTGCAATACTTTGTCTACCGCAAGCAACAGTTCGTCAAGATCAACCGGCTTTTTTAGATAATCCGCCGCACCGAGTTTCATGGCGTGCACCGCGTCGCTGATTTCTCCATAGGCGGTGAGCACGATCACTGCCGGCTGCCGGCTTTCGCCTGCGGCGCGCAGCTCAGTTAGTAGATCCAACCCATTGCCGTCGGGAAGCCGCAAATCCAGCAATACCAGTTCCGGTGCGGCATTACGCGCGAGTTCGCGGCCTTCCGCAAGTGTCGCGGCCATCAAACACTCATGCCCGGCTTTTTCCAGGCGTTTTTTTACCGCGCGGCCGAACAGATTTTCATCTTCAATGAGCAAAACGCGCGGCGCGCCCTGCAATTCCTTAGCGAGGGTCTGAGCCGTCATTACGTTCTCTATCATTAATCCTCCTGAGCCTGTATCGGCAGGATAAGTGTCACAGTCGTGCCGTGAGGGTTAGCAGTACGATATTCAATTTTGCCTCCGTGCGCATCGCATACTTTCATCGCGAAAGGTATTCCCAGGCCCGTGCCATATCGCTTGGTGGACGGACCGGGACTCAGATCGCCCGCCGTAGGAACAAATGGCATGCCACTGCCCTGGTCTGCGATCGTTAGCATGACTTCTTGTGACGTTTGGTCAATGTGAATTTCAAGTTTTCCTCGTTGTGGCGATGCATCTATTGCGTTGGCGAGCAGGCCGTGAAGCGCCTGTTCGATGAGCTGTACGTCGAGGCCGATCTCATTAGCGCCATTCCATCCCCTGCGCACGACGCGTATGCCCCTTTCCGTGAGCCTGGGCTTGAGCAGCTCCAAAACATTGTCCACGACCTGCGGCAGCTTGCAAAGCGAGCGTTGGGCCTTGAGCGGGTGCAGGTACGAAAGCAGCGAATGCGTCCAGCGTTCGAGCCGGTCCGCAGTTCCGATTATTCCCGACAAACCTTCTCGTAGTTCCGCCGGCAATTCAGTGTCGTTAATGACCTGTGCGGTGGCGCGTATGCTCGCCAGGGGGTTGCGGATATTGTGTGCCATCACGGGCACCAGGGCACCAAGCGCGGCCTGTTTTTCCGCGCGCAGCAATGATTCGCGACTTGCGGCGAGATCTTCCGCCATTTGATTGAGCGCTTTTGCAAGATTCACCAGCTCCAACGCGCCTTTCTCGGGGACCTTATGCGAGAGGTCACCTTGGCTCATGATTAACGCGGCTTGTTGAACCGTGGAAAGGGGCTGCACGATGGCGCGCTGGGTGAAAAGTCGAGACAGTATCAACAGACCAACCGCGAGGAAAATCGGCAACAGCAGTAGCAGCGGCGCAAGCTGGGAAAGGATTTCCAATCGCTTTTGCAATTCCTCCTGTTCAAATTGTAACAATTGTTCAAGCGCACCAAACGCCTCTTCATAGCGGCCGAAGCCCGCCATTTCCAGATCGGTATCGAAGATCTTGCGCTTCTGCTTGAGCGACATTCCGGCGCGCGCGCGGGCGATATCCTTGGCTTGGTCTTCGATCAGGTAATAGGCTTGGCGCATGCGGTTAATGGCTTCGTGCTCCTCGTTGTACGCAGCAACATTGTCCAAGTTATCGAGATGCCGCTCGATGCGCTTCTGGTACTCCTGGTACTGTCTTGCGGCGTCCGTGTCGCTTAAAAAAACCGCATCGAACACCTCTTTGACTTGGCGATAGAGGTTGCCCCGCATTTCCTGAATTTCTCCCACCATGGAATTGATGCGCAGCGATTCTTCAGACGACTGGTGCCAAAGGTATAGCCCGGCACCGCCGAGCGCGCCGCTGGCAAGCACGAGCAACAAGTAGCCGAGCGCATAGAAGAGCATCAGGCGCTTGAGTGATTTTGGCTGGGACATGGTAACTGTTTTCCTTAAGTCATACGTCTCCGCGTCCCGATTCCCGAAAGTGATTCATGCTTACTCCGATCGTCCCGAGCTCGTTAAATGACGTTAGGATTTCGCGCAGATCAGGCTTTCCCAAGAGAGTTTATTAACTGGTTTCCCGCCTGATGAGTGATTCCCAGATAACAAGCCGGTTTATCAGCTTACGCCACTATGGTATCCACTAACAGTTACACAATGTCACGCTCCTTGAACGCCATCCCGAGCCCTTGCAGCATTGGCGCAAGGTGGATATATTTTTTCTTTGTTTCCACAAATGCCTAGCAAATCGGCGATCTGCATTATCCACGGAAAAATTATGGCATGAGAATTGCTAGCGAGTATCAAGCTAAGCCAAAGTAACATAAGGATTATTCAATAAAATGTATCTTTTTCGCAACAATAAATTTAGTCTGTTGCTTTTGGACTTGACATCGTGATTTCAAATAGAGCACGATTGCTCTAGTAATTAAGCGCGAGTCATTCAACTTTTAAGGAGGAAGAATATGGTAAAGCATAAGAAGCTAAGCATGGCCGTAGCGGGTGCCTTCGCGTTGTGTGGCGCGAGCGCTGCACATGCCTTTAATGTTAAGGCAGGCGACTGGGATTTGTCGTTTAGCGGCGAAGTCAATGCGTTTTATACCTACACTCATTGCGATAACAATGCCAACGTGGTCGTGGGTGGCTTGGCATGCGCGGCTCCGATTCCGTCTTCGCAAGGCTCTAATGCCTCCCAGGTCAACAGCGGGTTGTTGCCTTCGGCATTTGTATTCTCAGCCAAGACCATGCAGGAAGGTTTTGATATCGGAATTACCGCCGGTTTCTACCCCGGTATTTCTAACTCTCCCGGTAACAGTGCCCTGTCGCTTTCGCAAATCAACATGCGGCAAAACTTCCTGACGTTCGGCGACAAAGACATGGGGACCTTCAAGTTTGGTCGCGACCTGGGTCTTTTCGCCTCTGACGCGATATTGAGCGATATGACCTTGCTGGGTGTCGGTGGCAACTCCACATTTACTACCGCGAACGCGCCGGGAACCACCACTTTGGGGCGTATTGGTTTTGGTTACATCTACGCCGACTGGATTCCGCAAATCACTTACATTAGCCCGAGCTGGGACGGAGCCCAGGTTTCAGCAGGTATCTTCCAGCCCCTCACCATGTATTCAGGTCTTCTCGGGGGACAGACTGCTTCCGGCCATACGTTGCCCATGTTCCAAGCGAAGGGCACGTATGATTTCAATGTGAACGAAGATATAAAAAGCATTCACTTATGGGTGAGCGGTATGATGCAAAGATCCACCCTTAACAGTGCGGATGGCGTAGGTCCAACCATCAATAATGGTTTTACCGCGCTTGCGGGCGATATGGGTATCAAAGGCAATGTTTATGGCTTCGAGCCGGTGATCTATTTCTATCAGGCGAGAGGCGTGGGTACAACCTGCCTGTTTTGCCAAGGTATCGATGCTGCCGGCAACAAGCGCAACTCGGATGGCGGTTATATCCAGGTGCAACACGCTTTCGGCAAGTGGAAACCCGGGTTTAGCTATGGCTTCAGCCGTTTGACGTATGCGGCGGACGAAAACGCCGCAAACGCCGCGACGCTGGTTAACTTCAACCGCATGCGTACGCAAATGCTGCAATACAGTCTGACCAAGTCGATCACCCTGGTGGAAGAGTATGACGACATCCACTCAAGCAGCCAGGCGACCGGAGCGACGGCAGCTGGCGGCGGCAAGAACGCGTCGCACCAGTTCTCACTTGGCGCGATTCTGTTCTTCTGATCGAAGTTCGACTCTGTAAATTTGAGCGGCGCTCCCCAAAGGCGCCGCTTTTGTTTTGTAAGCGGAACTTTTCCCAAAGCGGTTGTCGTATTATTGGCGCGGCTGATGCTTTTAGCCGCGTCTGTTTATGATAAGGGGTCTATCGCATGCTGAAAACAGTTGTGCTGTTGGCTGCATTCATCACCGTCCCGGCATTCGCCGCGCCTTTTGCCTATGTATCGAATCAACAAGACGGCGTTACGGTGATTGATCTTGATACTTTGGAGCCCGTCGCGACGATCGATATTCAAGGCAAGGAGCCGCGCGGAATTGGCATAACGCCAGACGGAAAATACGTACTCACCGCCAACAAGGATAGCGGCAACATATCGGTCATCGATACTGCGACGCGCGAAGCGGTAAAGCATATAGCGATAGGTAAAAATCCGGAGTTCATTCGTGTGTATCACAATCGCGCATATGTGAGCTATGAGCCCAGTGCGGGGGAAGGCGCCCCAGAGGGCGAGCAGGGCGAAAAATCCGGGAAGGAAGAGCAGAAGAAGCCTGCCGGAATTGCGGTTCTCGATCTTGAAAACTGGCGGCTCATCGAAACCATGCTCAGCGGCCCCGAAACGGAGGGCATTGAATTTTCGCCTGACGGGAAGCTTATGTTGGTGACGAACGAAGGGGATAATACTGTTACGGTCTACAATATCTCAAATGGCAAACTGGTCAAGACTATCGATACAACCAAATATGGCAACCGGCCCCGAGGTATCAAGGTATCGCCGGACGGGAAAATGTATGCCGTTACTTTGGAGTTTTCTAACAAACTTCTCATTCTTAGCCGCAAGTTGGATATTATAAAGACCGTGCCGACGGGCGACGCACCCTACGGACTCGCTTTTGACCGTCAAGGCAAACGGCTATTTGTGGCCGCCGCGCGCTCCAAGCAGCTGCAGGTGTTCAACACCAAGAACTTTTCTCTCATCAAGAACATTCCGATTGGGGCCCGATGCTGGCACTTCAGCTTTACTCCCGATGATGCGCGGATTCTTGTCGCATGCGGCCGATCAAATAATCTCTATGTCGTCGACGCAAAAACCTATGAGCCCGTAAAGATAATTTCAGGGCTGAAAATTCCGTGGGGCGTCGTGACCTATCCGAAGGCTGTCGGAAGCTTGGACAGGCCTTAGGCTGCTGATTGGCGCGCCCATTAACTCTAACGATACCAATTGGCCGTTTTATCTGTTTTCCAAGCAGGGTCGAAGTCGGCGTAAAAATAACGGCATCGCACCATTAGGTCTGTACAATTGCAAATGACTAAATTTTCGCCTTCGGCTCTTATTAAATTCTCAAGTGAATTCGGCTCCGGCTAAATATCCGCCAACTGCAATTGCGCTGCATTGGTCGCTTGTGGTTCTGGTCTTCACGCTTTACGGTGTTGGCTGGCATATGGTGGGAATTCCCAAAGGCACCCCGCCGGTGGCCTATTTTTATAATTTGCATAAATCCATAGGGCTGGTCGCTGCAATACCCCTGGTGTGGCTCATCTGCTGGCGACTGACCCATGCGGCACCCCCGTTGCCGGTCATAATTGCTGATTGGCAAGTCAAGGCCATAAAGGCCAATCATTTCATGTTCTATATTTGCTTGGTGGCGATGACGCTGAGCGGTTTTATTGAATCGAATTTTACCAAGTACGGAATCCGATTTTTTGGCTACCTGCTGCCGGTTCTTGGGTGGGACGACAAAGCCATCTATTATTTGTTTAACCGAATCCACGTCTATACCTCTTATTTATTCATAACCTTGGTCGCCATCCATATTGCCGGCGCGCTGGGGCATCTGTTGTTGGAAAAGGACGGAGTGTTTCAGCGCATGCTGCCTTAATGGCGGTTGACCTGGTGAATTGTAACTACCCGGGCGATGTTTTATTCCGTTAGATACCCGGCCCTGGTTCTCTCGTGTCTGTTATGCGGCTGCACCCTGTTGCAGCAGGCGCCTGAAAAACCAAGCGCCGCAGAAACCAAGCCGGCAGAAACCGCTCCCGAGACCTTGACGCCGCCACCCCCGCGGATAGCATTGGCTCTTGGCGGCGGCGCTGCGCGCGGATTTGCTCATGTCGGTGTCATCGAAACATTGGTAGCGCAGGGCATCATGCCTGAAATTGTGGTGGGAACCAGCGCAGGCAGCCTTGCCGGCGCATTATATGCCGGCGGTTACAGCGGCGACGAACTGCAGAAAATCGCTATGAAAATAAATGAGGACAGCGTGGGCGATTTGGTTTTTCCAGACCGCGGATTCATTAAAGGTGAATCCCTGCAAAATTTTGTGAATAAGGCGCTGAATAACCGGCCAATTGAAAAACTCGACAAGACATTCGCGGTGGTGGCTACCGATTTGCACTCGGGCCAGGAGGTGGTATTCCGCACCGGCAATACCGGTATTGCGGTCCGTGCCTCAAGCAGTATCCCTGGGGTGTTTCAACCGGTTCGCATTAATGGACGGGAATATGTGGATGGCACGTTGGTCAGCCCAATTCCGGTACGGGCGGCGAAAAGTCTAGGTGCGGATATCGTGATTGCCGTGGATGTCGGCAGCCAGCCCAGAATCACCAAAGTCGACGATACCATTGATATCCTGCTGCAAACATTCAGCATCATGAGCCGCTCCATGAGTGCCTATGAACTCGCTGAGGCAGACGTGGTGATTCGGCCCAATGTCGCAAATATCGGCGCAACGGACTTCGACCAGAAACAGGCCGCTATAATTGAAGGTGAGAAAGCCGCGTTAGCCGCAATTCCGGAAATCAACAAAAAGATCAGCGAATATGAAACCCATTGGCTGCAAAAAGCACAACACAAACATTGAGGCGGTCACGAGGCGCATCAGGGGTAAATTGTTGACGGGATTTTTTACGGCTTTGATCTTGTGCCCGCCGCTTTCAGTTTGGGCGGAACAGCTTGAGCTTGAAGTCATTACACTCAAGCACCGCACTGCCCAGGATGTGTTGCCCGTCGTGCAGCCGTTTGTCAACCGAGCAGGCGGCACGGTTACCGGTCTGCAGAATCAGCTCATAATACGCACCACTCGCGCCAATCTCGCTGAAGTCAAGCAAATGCTCGCAGCTATTGATACTATCCCGCGCCGGCTGCTGGTCACAGTGAAGCAGGATAATGGCTTGTCGGCTACACAGGGTTCAGCGCAATTGTCCGGTACTGCGGCAAGCGGCAATGCTCGCGTGGTCGTACCGCCTGCCACGCGCTCGAGCCGTGGACTGATCGTCGAGCGACAGCAAAGCGGAAATAGCCTGCGCGCCGAAGTTCAAGGCAGCGTATCCCACAGTGACGAAACTAACGTACAGCAATTACAAGTGTTGGAAGGCCGTGAAGCCTATATTCAAGTCGGGCAATCGGTACCTATGCCGGTAGAAACGGTCGTCCAAACGCCGCAAGGAGCACAGGTCATAAAAAGTTCGCAATTTCGCGAAGCCGCAACCGGCTTCTATGTGAGGCCGCGTGTTTCCGGCGAACTGGTGACACTGGAAGTCAGCCCGCAACGCGAACGCGTCGGACCGGATGGAACCGTGATTGCCCAGAGAATCGCCAGTGTGATATCCGGGAGATTGGGTGAATGGATGGGACTGGGCGGAATCGCAGAAAGCCAAACGCTGCAAAACTCGGGACTGGCATCGCGCGATTCAGAGCGCAACAGTATCCAAAATAGAATCTATATCAAAGTCGATGAAATCCGCTAAGGCTATGATTGGGTGAACCAAATCTGCATTTTTTGCCGACTGACATGACGGTTGCATCAGTTCGCTTTAAAAGTCTAAAGAAGCGCACGCTCGCGATCAACCGCTATCTCGAAGGCGCTTCGCCATGAATCTAGCAACGAGACTTTCGAGTACCGCTTTGGCTGTTGCAGCTGCGGCTCTATTTGTCGCAGGTTGTTCAACCGCGGATCCCCACTTTAACCAAACCGGGCAGGTGAAGTGCATGGGCGTGAATGGCTGCAAAGGCTTAAGCGAGTGCAAGACTGCGAAAAACGACTGCAAGGGGAAGAACAGCTGCAGAGGAGAAGGTTTCCTGTACATGAGCCCTTTGCAGTGCTGGAGGAACCAACTCCCGCTTTAAGGCAATCTGGCTCTTTAAATACTTGCCGGATCGCTGAGTGTTTTTTATCTATTCTTGTAGCCGTAATACCAGCAGTTGGCCGAGTTACCGATATTGCGAACGGTGTGGCTCACTCCGGCAGGAATCAAAACTTCCTCCCCAATTTTGGGGCTAAAGGATTCACCGAGAAAAGCAAGCTCGATTTGGCCCTCCACGAGAAGCAACAGCTCGTCAGAATCGTGTACGTATCCTTCCCATACTTGCCCGGGTGGATCGATCCAGACGCCGAAGCTGTAGCCCCTCTTTGACCAGTCCGATTGGATTTTGCGCTCGTCCATGTTTCGCAGACATGCCTGGAAATCAATCACCGTCAAGCTTCATAACGTCCGAGTTCTTTGGCAATAGATAGGCGCTGCGTCGGGTGAGTAGCAAAGGTGATATTGTTCTTGCCCTTATTTTTCACCGAGTACATCATTTGGTCCACCATATGAAGCGCTTCCTTTACCGAGGACGGCGTCTCGGTGAACGTCAGTACGCCGATGCTAAATGTCACGGGCCAATTATTCTTTTGCATCTCTTCCAGAAGCTTGTTGTGCATTTTTGAAATGACCGGCTTAGCTAAAGTCGATCCGATCTCGGGTAAGAAAATGGCAAACTCGTCGCCGCCGATTCGAGCGACGATATCCGTTTTGCGCAAATGTCGTTGCATGCAATCCGCCACCGAACAAAGAACCTTGTCGCCGGCCGCATGTCCGAGCGAATCATTGACGGCTTTGAAATTGTCGAGGTCAATATAGGCCGTGGTAAAGGGATTTCGGGATCGCGACGAGCGGTTGATTTCCCTTTGCGCCAAATCGTGAAAGTAGCGCGTATTCAGCAGGCCCGTTACGTAGTCAATGCGGGCAATGTTCTTTTCACGTTCCAGAGTTTTTATCAAGTCCAACGAACCAACCGTGAGTGCGAAGAAGCCCAAGCGTATCGCGCTGTTCCAAATATAAACAAATGGGGCTGCGTGCAGCGAGCCCGCGGCCAAATCCGCGATTAACCATACGATGGCACCGGCGAAGGCGAACATTATTCCGAGGCGTGCCGTTGTAAACCAGGTAATCAGCGCAATCGGAATCAGATAAAAGAGGGAGAAGGAAATCTCAATTCCCGTCAAAAAGTCGGCAATGCCTATGCTACAGAGAAGCGCAGATCCGACTATGACCCAAAAAGACCTCGGCTCCTTTTCCAGAGCCGAGAGCATTTCCATGGCGCTACTTTTCATCTCGGCTTGAATTTGTGAAACGTGCAATAGCATGGTTCGCTCGTTTTGGCCAACTCGCCTCAAGACGGATTTTGCCGGAAGCCCCACACCCGCTTAATCCAGGTCGCCAGACAGATTAAAGCAAGCCCGCAAGTCAAATCAGCCAACAATCCTGGACCAACCGGATTGGGATCGCACCCCAAACCGAGCTTAGCCGGCACGCTAGCTCCTGGGGACGGCCCTGAACCGACAAACAGCGGCAGACGCCAAACTGTGCAGTTTTTGATCATGGATTTTCACCCCTGCAAAAGGATTATAGTATTTTCCGAAATGCAAGGCACCTGATTGCTAACAATCCGCGCTATTTGTGGGCGATGCCTGCGCTTGCTGGGCCCGCCAGAGGGATAACCTCCATCTCGCGGAAACCGACGCTGCGGCACCATCCGAAAAAATCGGCTGCACTATAGTCAAACGCGTCCCCGAATTCAATCAGCATATTGAGCGACATCATGAGGCCAAACGCATTCTCGCGTCTAGCATCGTCGATGAGGTTTTCAATCACCACTAAAGCGCCCCTCGGCGGCAGCGCGTTGAATGCGGCCCGGATAAGCTGCATCTTCTTTTCCAGGTTCCAATCGTGCAGAATCAACCCCATCGTAATCACGTCCGCGGCCGGCAGCGGTTCAGAAAAAATATCGATGGACTCTGCTGAAACCCGACTCGAAAGTCCCGCCGCGGCAATTTCGCGCTTGGCGATCGGCGTCACCACGGGAAGATCCACCGTAATGCAACGCAGATGCGGGTGCCGCCTTGCAACAATAATGGACAGCTTGCCCGCAGCGCCGCCGATATCGCAAAGTATATTGTACCGGGCGAAATCGAATTTCTCCGACAGGGCGCGAAAATTGGGAGTGGAAATGCTACTCATTGCGTTTATGAAATGTTCCAGTCGTTTGGGATCGCTGTAAAGCCTGCGGAACATGGACTCGCCCGTATGTTTGATTTCATTCTGGGGCTTGCCGGTCTTGAGCGCTTCTGTGAGATCGCCCCAAAACCGGTAAAGGCGCTCGTTGGCCATTTCGAGAATACCACCCATGTATTCGGGGCTGTTGCGGACGAGAAAGAGCCGAGACTCTTCGGTATTTCGGTACAATGCTTGCGGACCCTCGCCGTCGCGATCCAGAAGGTGGAGCGCCACCAACGCGTCGAAAAAATCCGGAACTGCTCTTGGGTGTAGGCCAAGGATATCCCGCAGTTTTTCTCCGGTTAACGACTTGTTGTTCAACGTGGTGAAAAGCCCGAGTTCCACTGCGGACAATAATATCTTCGCAGGCCAGAAACCCAATCCAAGGTCGATGATTCGCGCGGAAGACAGGCTTTTTTCGGAGGCTCTCATGTAGAAGGTTTTGCTTTCCGGGGTTCGGCTAGAAGCAATTCCCAAACAATAGGCGTTCGATCGGTAGACTATCGCTTGGCGGATGCCCTTCAGTTATTACGTTGTGCCCGCTCGATTTCCTTTGTTGACGCGCAGACTAATCTCTGCGCTTTGCGCATCTCGCTGCGGTGGCCGCGACGGTCCTCCCGCGCAAAGCTTTTCTTTTTCGACGCAGAGCCGAAAATCTGGGTCCACCTGCCATTCTTGAAGATAATTTGATATCCCCCGGAAAGAATCTGAAACGGCTTCGTAACTTTCTTGAGACGGTCGAACTGCACTGAGCCCGGCTTATGGAAAGCTTCGAAATAGGCGGGATATACAAAGTCAGTCATCGGAATTCCGCCGACCGGGAAACTTAGCGCCTCGACCGGATCCGCGCTTTCATATGCGTAGATCGTCTTGGGATCAGGACCCGTCGTCATCAGGTTGATGGCTGGATCCACCAGCATTTCTACCAATTCATGAGATGCCGAAACGCTGACCAGGTCGTTATTTTGCAGGGTGGTCTTGACAAACACTTTGGCCTCGGGTAGCCCGTCAGGTGTGAGGTCGTGATAAGCAAGCGCGCCGGGCTGATCGGCATTGTCGAGGAAAACCATGGCCCACGCGCCTTTCACGAATCCTTTGGACTTGATGAGCTTTGCTGGCGTGCCCCATACCGGCACCACATGTTTATCCACGAACACCTGCATGGCCGCAATTAAGGCATCGAAGCTGACGCCGAGCGCAATCGTGGCCTTGTTGAAGCACGCGATTTTGGGGATCTCACCTTGGTTGAATGCGCCGAAAGTCGGTCTGGTCATCCGCATATGACCTCCTTGAATCAAGACAAAGCGGCTATCGCCGCACGGTAGGTCGGGGCGGTTTCATGCAGGTTGGCCGTCGTTACGTTCAAGTCGCGCAAAATCCCGTCGTGCAGCCCGTAAATCCAACCGTGCACCTCCAACTCCTGCCCACGCGCCCATGCATCCCGCACTATGGTGGTTTGGCAGACATTGGTGACTTGCTCAACGACGTTTAACTCGCACAGACGGTCGCAACGGACCGCATCATCCGACAAACCGGCCAGCCGTGCCTCGTGCTTCTGACGTATATCCTGAACGTGGCGCAGCCAGTTGTCGATTAAGCCCAGGCGTTCCTGGCGCAGCGCCGCCTTTACTCCACTGCAACCATAGTGGCCGCAAATAATAATATCTTTTATTTTGAGGACGTCCACGGCGAACTGCATTACAGATAAGCAATTGAGATCGGTATGTACCACGATATTCGCGACATTACGGTGCACGAACAGTTCCCCTGGCAGGAGGCCGACGATCTCATTTGCGGGCACGCGGCTGTCCGAACAACCAATCCAAAGATAGGCGGGAGACTGCTGCCGCGAAAGCTTTCTAAAGAATTCCGGGTCCTGCCGCGTGATGCGGCTGGCCCATGCCTTATTGCTCTGAAACAGGTGATTCAGTGTTCCCATATAGGAGATATGTTCTGCGCTGTCATTCGCGGCGCCGGGCGGCGCGCGGGCTTAAAGCCAATGCCCCTGCCCAACTGAGCAATTGTACCCAGCTTTTCATGATTGATACATTGATCGCCGAGCGCTCGGAACGCTTTGCATATCAGTCAATTGTTTGCAAACCAACGGATCATATTTGCTAACGCAATTTGCGCCGCAATTAAACTCATCGCGAAAATTATGTCGTAAATAACGATATATGGAGCTCCTATTACAGTCACTTGGTGCGCAGCCTTAATGAAGCCTTTCACACGCCTTTTAGGGACGCTGCGCGGACGTCGCGCAAAAACAGCTGCCTGTCGTTCTCGCTTCTGAGGTGCTCTGCAAGCATCGAATAGAACCCTTTTCGGCTGGTGGCATCGGAAGCAGCCTTTTTTACTACGATTCGGGCAATTGGTCCAAGATATCTTGCCAGCTGGCGTGTCGCGTGTTCGATTTCCTGCGCGGTGAGCGGTCCAGAGACGTCGGCTCCCTTATCGGTTGCGCTTTTTTCTTTCGACGATGGGACGCCCTCGAGGCGCTCTTTCCAAGCGAGAAAATCCTTCTTGTCTTGCGCACTCCCGAGTTCTTCCGCCAGCACGGCGTAAAGAGCGTCAAGTTCAGTGGTCGTCTTCGCTTCCCGCTTGACTATGATTTTTGCCACAGGTCCCAGATAACGAGTGAGTTGCTGCTCGATTTGCTTCAGCAGGTCCGGGTTCCAGCGTGCCGGAGAAGCAGAAATGGTGCCAGGCACCGAATCGGTCTTGGGTCCTCTCGAATGCGAACCGTGGGAACTGGCTCCAGTCGGGAGGGTCACGTTAATAACCGTCGGGGGCTCCGTGGAGCCGACCAGCGCGGAATAGGCGTCCTCAATCGATTCGAGAAACTCCCGTGCAGTCTGATATCGCTCGTCGGGTGCCTTTGCCAACGCTTTGCCGACCACGCCGTCAAACCTCGTCGGCTCCAATTCTGGAACGAACTTGGACGGTTGGATATGGGGTTCAAAGCAAATCTTGTAGGCAACTATCTCGGTAGTCCCGGCAAACGGCTTGACACCCGTCAGAAGCTGGTAGAGTAGGACGCCCGCCGAGAAAATATCGGCGCGTCGGTCCACGCCCGATCCAGTGTACAACTCCGGCGCCATGTATCCGGGCGTCCCCATGATTGTCCCGACTTGCGTCAAATTCGACGAGTCGAGATGGGCAATGCCGAAATCGGCCACCTTCAGCCCGCCGTTGCCCATGATTATAATGTTCGCAGGCTTGATGTCACGGTGAACCACACCTGCGTCGTGCGCGTAGGCAAGCGCATCGAGAAGCCGGCTCATGATGCTGACGCTGTCGCTCAAACCGAAACGCGTGCCGCCCTGAAAATAATCACGCAGACCTTTGCCCTCTACGTACTCCATCGCAATATAGGCGACGGCGTCCTCCTCACCATATTCGTAGATTGCGACAATTCCCGGGTGGCTGAGTCGGCCTGCCGCCTGCGCTTCGTTCTTGAAACGGGCAATCATCGTCACCCCCTGGTCGTCCTCCGTAAATTCCTTGCGGATGACTTTGAGCGCGACAATGCGGCGAATGTGCGGATCAAAGGCTTTGTAGACGATCCCCATCGCGCCCTCACCGAGCACTTCCTGAATCGCGTACTTGCCAAGGCGTTCCGGGAGTGTCATCGGGATTGGCGAGCGAGCCCAGTGGAGTGCAAGGTTAGCGCGCTCATAAGGGTTTGAACACCATCCAATACAGGTTGGCCAAAGGAATAATTGTGGCCAGCGTTCCGAAAAACACCCAGAGGCGCCCAAGTGTCCAATACTTTTGCGGGATTTCACCGCCACCCGCGAACCGGCGGGCAATCTTCGCCTGCACGATCTGCAGCGGAATTAAAATTACTGCCCAAATTATGCCGGATATGACAAAAAGCCAGAATCCCCATGACAGCCACCGGGTGTCCAGAAGCGCCATATTATGGAGCATGGCATTACCTAAGCCCGTGGCTAGAATAAGAGCGGCACCGCCGGAAGTGAAAATATAATCCGTAAGCGTTACCTGCCGCTGCGCAAACGCAATGATCACCGGATTTCGTGTCCTATCTGCCATCACTTTCCACCAGCCTGTGACGATTATGTTTCCCAAGAAAATCACTGCGCCAAGGATGTGCAGGCTCTTCAAGGTTAAATAGGTACTGTCCATATTGAACCCGAGTGAATGCGAGTCAGCCAGGGGGTGCCATTAATAAGTCGGCTATCACAACTTGCGAAACCGAAAGCCCTTTTTAACCGCGTAGGCTGGTTCAATTATAGAGCAGTATTGCGGATTTCAGGCTGCATCGCTTGAACCCAATTTGAGCGGTGACTGATAATCTGGTTCTATACGTTGCGTGTTCTTTACTGTAAATTTTAAACTTACTGAAAATGAAAAACTACAAGCCTCGGTGGGCGACGGCGAAGTGCATCGAACTCGTTGATTATTGATAGGAGAGTGGATTCAAATTCCGCCGCCATCTGATTGACTGATATTCTGCATTCGATATTTTCCAATAGCGGTCCGCTAGCGCAGGCCGTGCGCAATTTTCGCGTGCGTCAGGGTCAGGTTGAGATGGCGCGCGCCGTCGCGGAAGCACTCGAACACAACTCGGTGCTGATCGCGGAAGCCGGCACCGGCACCGGTAAGACCTTTGCTTATTTGGTTCCGGCGCTGCTTTCGGGCGGCAAGGTGATAATTTCCACCGGAACGAAGACACTACAGGATCAGCTGTTCAACCGCGATATTCCAACCGTACGCGGCGCGCTCAAGTTGCCGGTCACCGTAGCGCTGCTTAAGGGGCGCGCCAATTACGTCTGCCACTACCGATTGAATCAGGCGATGAACGAAGGCAGGTTCATTAGTCGCGAGGAAGCCGGGTATCTGGGCTTAATCGCCAAATATGCGCGGGCTTCTTTGTCAGGCGACAAAAGCGGTGTAAGTGATGTGCCAGAGAATGCGGGTGTCTGGTTGCATGTGACCTCCACGCGGGAAAACTGCCTCGGCCAGGAATGCCCCAACTATCGCGAGTGCTTTGTGATGAACGCGCGCAAGGAGGCGCAGCAAGCAGACGTAGTCGTGGTGAATCATCATTTATTTTTTGCAGACGTAATGTTGCGCGATGAGGGTGTGGCGGAATTGCTGCCTGCATGCAACACGGTCATTTTCGACGAAGCTCACCAGTTGCCTGAAACTGCCAGCCTGTTCTTCGGCGAGAGCGTAAGCACGGGACAAATCCTAGAGCTCGGGCGCGATTCCAGAAGCGAAGCGCTGGCCAGTGCGCGCGAGTTTGTGGCATTACCCGAGGCTGCTGCCGCTTTGGACAAAGCCGCGCGAGATTTGCGGTTGGCTGTGAATGAGGATAGCGCGCGCTTGACACAACAATCATTACAGGGGAACGCCGAATTCAATGCGGCCATCGAAGGCTTATGCGAAAAACTCGGCGCTTTAGCTGAATTGCTTTCAAGTCAGGCGGAACGCGGCGAAGGACTGCGTAATTGCTTGCGGCGTTGTCTTGAGATGCTGGGCAAAATACGGCGATGGCATGGCGCCGAATCCGGGCAAGTGTGCTGGGCCGAGGTTTTCAACCAGGCGCTGCAGCTTAACTGTACACCTTTGTCGATTTCCGAAATTTTCCGCAGGCAAATCGAAAGCAGTGCGCGTGCGTTAATTTTCACCTCCGCGACGCTTTCAGTACACGGCGATTTCCGGCACTATCAGGAGGAAATGGGCTTGCAAGACGCAAAGGCCGCTTCGTGGGACAGCCCTTTCGACTACGCCAAGCAGGCCTTGCTCTATATCCCGGAAGGCCTGCCCGATGATCCCAACCGCACGGATTATACCGAAGCGGTGATTCAGGCCGCGCTGCCGCTTCTGCGTGCGAACCATGGCCGCGCCTTTTTATTGTTTACCGCCCTGCGCGCCATGCGAGAAGCTCAGGCGCTATTGAAAGTGGCGTTCGAAAAGCAGGAGCTTACATACCCTCTGCTGGCCCAAGGGGAAGGATCGCGCAGCGAACTATTGGAGCGCTTTCGCAGGTTAGGCAACGCTGTCCTGGTCGGCAGCCAATCGTTTTGGGAAGGCGTTGACGTGCGCGGGCCCTCGCTTTCGCTGGTGGTGATTGATAAACTACCGTTCGCGCCCCCCGATGACCCGGTGCTTGCTGCACGCATCGAACAAATCAATCGTCAAGGGCGCAACGCCTTTATGGAGTACCAATTGCCACACGCGGTAATATCATTGAAGCAGGGAGCGGGGCGTTTGATTCGCGACGAAACCGATCACGGCGTGCTGATGATTTGCGATCAACGCTTAGTGTCGAGGGCTTATGGCCGCAAAATCTGGCAGAGTCTGCCGCCCATGCGGCGCACCAGGGACCTGTCTGATGTTGAAACATTTCTCAAAGAATGTCACACACCAATGCAAAAGGAGAGCGTGAAATGAGAAGTTCAAGTCAGTTCCTGCTAATGCTGGGGTCGGTCTGCACCATGCTGTTCTGGTTTTTTGCGGCTCAAGCCCAAGGCTATACGTGCGATAAGCAGCCCAACAGCGATTGCCGCAAAGCGGACTTGCGGGGAGCCAATCTGCAGTTTGCGCAGCTTTATGAATCAAACTTTGAGGGAGCGAACCTGGAAAAAGCGAATCTGCAGAATGCGTTTCTTTACAATTCCATTTTGCGGGACGCCAACTTGGAAGGCGCTAATTTGACATCCGCCAGTTTAACGCACGTGGTGGCAAAACGTGCCAGACTGAAGGGGGCTACCTTGTATCATGCCAATCTGCTGAGTGCCGACCTGGAAGGCGCGGATCTGGAGGGCGCCAATTTGGTACGAGCGAATCTCAAGGGAGCGGTGCTTACGGGAGCCAATTTGAATTCGGCAAATTTAAAGGGCGCCAATCTTGAAGACGCGGATTTACAGGATGCAAAACTGCAAGGCGCAAATTTCGAAGGGGCGAGTATGGTAAATTGCGCGGGGTGTCCGGGCCTGCCGCTTCGCTGAAAACATCCTCGATTTTCTTGAATCTCCTTCCCGACGAGTTTTTTATTTCCTGCGATTCCGTGGCGCTCCTAGCACGCGCCTTACCCAGGCGTGCGTTGGAACAAAGCCCTCTTTCATTCAGGAGGATTTTTTGTCTCCGGCGCGCTTATCTGATTCTGCCTCAGGCGCCGCTGATTTAGGGGCCTCTTGGGTTGCAGAAGCCTTTTGCGGCGCCGTTCCGAAATCGGGGAATCCAAAATTGCCGAATAGGCTTCGCGTTTGTTTTTGCAACTGGCTTTGCATATCCAAAAACATGTTTGCGCTTTGCTCCAGATAGCTTCCTAGCAAACCTTGCATCGCCGGTCCCTGAAATTTGAGAAACTGAGCCCAGGTGTCGGCATTGAGCATCGGGTTGTCGCCATACATGGCCCGCGATTGCTCTTGCAGGCGGCGTTGCATTTCGATGAATGTCTGGATATTTTTTTCGAGGTAGCTGCCCATCATGCCTTGCATTGCATTGCCATAGAAACGAATGATTTGCGACAACATGTCGCTGGAAAACATAGGCACGCCCGCGTTTTCTTCCTCGAGAATAATTTGCAGAAGGATGCTGCGAGTCAGGTCTTCAGTGGTTTTGGCATCGACCACGCGGAATTCCAGGTGCTTGAGTACCAGCCCTTTGACATCATTCAACGTGATATAGCTGCTGGTGGTGGTGTCGTAGAGCCGCCGGTTCGGATATTTCTTGATGATTCTCGGGGCATCAGTCATGTCGCAAACTCCTTAAGATCAGGCCGCGTCGGATAGGCTCGATTATGTTCGGCGCAATAGGCATATGCCATATTATAACCGCATGATTCGGAATAAAAAATATTTAGTTGAATAATGGTCGCACGATACGTCTGTCGCGCTGCAGCAAAAATTCTTGACAAATTGAGAGGCGATCTCTAATATGGTGTTTGTTGCAGTGCAACAAGAGTGTTATGGATTCGTCTTAATTTTTTCAGAGGATTTCCACCATGTTTAAGGGCCCGTATCCCGAACTTAATAAAAATAGCTTAGAGAATGTGCTGCGTTTCACGAAGATCACGATGGAAAGCGCAGAGCGCTTGGTCAAGCTGCAACTAGAAGCGGCCAAGCAAGCAGTTGAAGAGAACGCCAAGAACGCAAAATCATTAAGTGAGTTAAAAGACCTTGGGGAAGTGATGGCATTGCGGGCAAAGCTGGCTGAATCGGGAGTGGAGAAAGCGCTGAATTTTTCTCGCAGCGTTTATGAAGTAGCTTCACAGACACAAGCCGAACTTACCAAATTGTTTGAAGAAAGTTTATCCGCTTACACCAAGGATTTGGTGAATGTCATCGAGAAGACAACCAAGTCGGCACCCGGCGGCTCAGACCTGGCGCTCGCTGCGCTCAAATCCACCATCGCGGCGACTCAAGCCGCGGTTGACGGCATGACTAAAGCTGCCAAGGAAGTTTCAGAACTTGCAGGCACCGGGATAAAGTCCGCGAATTCTGCGTCCAGTACAACAAAAAGCAGCTCTAAGAAGGGACGCTGATAACAAATCCTCCTCCTTTATCTTTAAGGTCTCCTTAATATAAAGGCTGGCCCCGCCGCGTCCCGGCGGGGCTATTTTTAGTTTTTAAAACATGTGTTGTCCACCGTTGATCGATATGTTGGCGCCAGTGATGAAAGCCGCTTCATCTGAAGCCAGGTAAATTATCAACCCGGCAACTTCTTCAGGCTTCCCTAGCCGCCCTACCGGGATTTGCGGCAGAATTTTTGTATCCAAGATTTCCTTTGGAATCGCCATTACCATTTTGGTGCCGATGTAACCCGGAGAAATGGTGTTGACTGTGACGCCTTTCTTCGCCACTTCCAACGCAAGCGCCTTGGTGAAACCGTGCATCCCTGCCTTCGCAGCAGAGTAGTTGGTTTGACCGAACGCGCCTTTTTGACCGTTCACCGAAGACACGTTGATGATTCGTCCCCAGCCCCTTTCGACCATGCCATCCACTACCGTCTTGGTCATGTTAAACACGCTATCGAGGTTGGTTTGCATAACGACGTCCCAGTCCACCTTGGTCATTTTCTTGAATGTAACGTCACGCGTGATTCCGGCATTGTTGATCAATATATCTACGGGCCCGACCTCCTTCGCGACTTTCTCCGTCAGGCGTGCGCAGGAGTCGAAGTCTGAGACGTCAACTTGGGCCGTATAGAACTGGTAGCCAAGCGACTTCATTTCGGCCTTCCACTGTTCAGCCTTTGTGTTGTGCGTCGAATAAGTGGCGACCACTCGGTAGTCCTCGTCCGCCAATTTGGTGCAGATGGATTCACCCAGCCCGCCCATCCCGCCAGTAACTAAAGCGATTCTTTTTTCTTTCATGATTGCCCCCCGAAAATAGTCAATTCACAAAACCCAAATCACGCATGTCGCCGGGATTCGGGCATTTCACAATTTTCTTTTACATACCGTCCTGGTGCGACCTCGATCACCGGATACTTTTCGCTGCCGAGCTTAGCCGGTGCCGGCACTTGCTTGCCACTTTTGCGCTTAAGCCAGTTGGCCCAGTGTGGCCACCAGCTGCCTTGGCTGAATTGAGCGCTGCCGAGCCACTGTTCTGGATCGTCGCCGATCGCGGGCCCGCTCCAGTAGCTGCGTTTGCTGTTTGCAGTCGGGTTGACTATTCCCGCGATATGGCCGCTGGCGGTCAACACGAATTCTATATTACCTTTTAGCAACGGAACGCTGGCATACGCGGATTTCCACGGAACGATGTGGTCCTCCTTTGCGGCCACTATATACGAGGGCAGATTGATCTTCTCCAAATCGATCGGCACACCGCACATCGTCAGTTTGCCGGGCTTTTTCAAATTATTTTCAAGATACATGCTGCGCACGTAGTACACATACATCGGACCGGGCAGGTTGGCACTGTCGCAATTCCAGAAAAGAAGGTCAAACGCAAATGGCGTTCTGCCCTTTAGATAATTGTTGACTACGTAATACCACACCAGCTCGTTGGCTCGCAGGCTGGCGAAGGTCAGCGCTAGATCTCGGCCGGGAACGAGGCCTCCGTTACCGATCTCCGCCTCGATTTTTTGTACGTAGCTTGAGTCGACATAAACGCTGATCTCGCCGGTATCGGCGAAATCCAGCATGGTCGCTAGCAGCGTCAAACTCGCCGCCGGGTTTCGCCGTTTGGCCCGCAGTGCGGCTAGGGCGCAGGCGAGCAAAGTGCCTCCAACGCAAAAACCGAGCATATTGAGTTTCTTGGTTTTCGTAATCGCCAAGCAAACCTTGATGGCCTGAATCACTCCCTGCTCAAGATAATCATTCCAGGTAAGGTGGTCGAGTGCCGCTGGAATATTGCGCCAGGAAATGATAAACACATTGTTGCCTTGCTCGAGTGCGTAGCGCACGAAGGAGTTTTCCGGTCGCATATCAAGCACGTAATATTTATTAATGCAGGGCGGTACTATGACCAAGGGGTATTCGCCCACTTTTTCGGCCAGCGGACTATACTGGATGAGCTGAATCAGGTCGTTTTCAAATACCACCGCGCCGCGAGTGGTGGCTAAATTGCCGCCCACTTCGAACGCCGACTCGTCAGTCATTGATATGTGGCCTTTTTGCAGATCCTCCAGGAAATTCCTCAGACCTTTATTGATTGATTCTCCCCCGGTGTCGGCGGCAAGCTTCAATACCTCAGGATTGGTCGCCGGAAAATTCGCAGGCGACATGGCGTCTATATATTGTCGGGTGAGGAAGCGCAGTTTTTTCTTGACTTGGCAATCGAGCTTGGCTGATTCGACCAACTCTGTCAGCCACTGCGAATTCAGCAGGTAATATTGCTTGAGATAGTCGAAATAAGGAAGCTCATTCCATTCAGCCGACTGAAAGCGGCGGTCGTGTTTATCCGGCTGTGCGATAGGCTCGCTTGATTCCCCCGGTTTGCGACTCAGCATCCGTAACCACAGGTCAAGCTGCTTTTGGTAATAGCGGTTATTGATTTCTATCAACCTCTCCCGGTCAATGGCAGCGCTTAGCTGTTGATAAACGTCCGCCGCATCGAGGCTGTACCCGATTGAAAGATTCTTCAACACGTCCTTCAGCAGCGTTTGATTAGCTTCGGCGAATAACGGGTACGATTGCGGTTGCGAACTCATGCTGGAAGATAAAGCATCTTAATTATGGAGACAGTATTACTTTGCGCTGTCGCCAAATGCCCTGTCAAGCAAGTGCTTAAGCCGGCGCCGGTTGGCTGGAAAGACCATGCAGACCGGATCGAACCAATGCCCGATCCTATGGGTAAAACTTGCGAGGGTGGGGCGCAATTGTGAATGCTTGTACAGCCCGTGATTCAGACCGGCATTCGTGATCGGCGACGGCGGTCGCTGTAAAAGCAGCGTTCCGCAGCGCGCTGGTGAAGGTGCCGACTCAAAAATGCAATTTATCGAGGCGCGTATGGGACGTCATTGAATACTGAGAATGTTGGAGATTTAATTTTACCGTAGCCAGTGCTTAATTGCTTTTCCCTTCCAGCCAAATCAGGGATGCCATGCGCCCGGTCGTGTGGTCGCGTCGATGAGAAAAAAACCTGAGTGAATCGGTGTACGTACAGAAATTGCCGCCATAGATTTCTTTTACTCCAATACGGTTCAAGCGCGTTCGCGCCAGTAAATATAGATCCGCAAGCCATTTTCCGCGCGCACGTGCGGCAAACGCCTGTTGCGTACATGCATCTTCGTGGCCGAACGCGTCACGTACCTCGGCCCCCACTTGGTACGCTTTGGCGCTGATTGCTGGGCCGAAGTATGCAAACAGCGATTCCGGCGCTGCGTGCATTTCGCTTACGGTTTTTTCTATGATTCCAGCGGCAAGTCCGCGCCAGCCGCAATGCGCAGCCGCAACGACTGAACCGCGGGCATCACACAGCAAAAGCGGAAGGCAGTCGGCGCTCAATATTGCGCACGGTTTGTTTTGGTTGCGCGTGATGCAGGCGTCAGCCTCCGCCGACGTATCCGGGGCATCAGCGTTTGCCACCCTGGTGCCGTGCACTTGCTTCAGCCATTTCGGTTCGTCCGGAAGGTAGTTGCGGAGGAGTTCGCGGTTCTGGCGCACCAGCAAAGGCTCATCGCCAACATGATCGCCGAGATTGAAGCTGGCATAGCGGCCGCCGCTGAAGCCGCCAACGCGCGTAGTGATTAGTGCCTTGACGCAAATCGGTGCCGGCCATTCCGGGACAATCCAGTGTCCGGGAGAATTCAACGCGGGTCCTTATCGGTAGATTCCGCTTTGAGGGCGCTCAGTAACTGCCGGAAATCCTGCGGCGCCTCCATCTGCCAACACATGGTTTTTTGTGTTTCTGGATGGACTAAAGAGAGCCTGAAGGCGTGCAGTGCCTGCCGTAAGAAAGCCGGCTTTTTGCTTCTTCCGGAATATATCGGGTCGCCTACCAGCGGGTGTCCAATCGATTGCATATGCACCCGGATTTGATGGGTGCGGCCGGTATCAAGGCGGCAGCGCAATAAAGTACAGTCCACGAATTGATCCATGACCTGATAATGCGTCAGCGAATGCCTGCCGCGTGCTACCACCGCCATTTTGGTGCGCTTCGCGGGGTGCCGGCCAATGGGCGCTTCGACCTTGCCGTCTCGCTCGACAATCCCGTGCACGAGTGCGAGATATTCACGTTTGATTGTTCGTGCCTGAAGCTGCCTTACAAGTAAGGTGTGTGATGCGAGTGTTTTCGCTACCACCAATAGGCCGCTCGTCTCCTTGTCCAGGCGATGCACGATGCCGGCGCGCGGAATATCAACAAGCTGCGGCGCATGCTCCAGCAGTGCGTTGAGAAGCGTTCCGTGCCAATTACCGCTTCCCGGGTGCACCACCAATCCAGGCGGCTTATTTACGATCAGCAGAGCAGAATCTTCGTACACAATATCCAGTGGAATTTTTTCCGGCAGATGCGCCAGACTTTCCGCTGCGGGATAGGCTGCGACGCGGATGCTTTCACCGCCCCGCACTTTATGTTTGGCTACTGCCGGACGGCCGTTTTGCCATACATGGTTGGCGCGAATCCAGTTTTGCAGCCGGCTGCGCGAATATTCCGGCAACAATCGCTGCAGAGCCTGGTCCAGCCGCAAGCCCGCGAAATGGCGCGGGATTACCAGCTCGATGTTCCTCGCTGCGTTTGCGTTATAATCGGCAGACGGCAAAGAGTGAGGGATAAGGGGTAAGCGCTGAGACCCCTCGACCACGGATCGACAACTGGTTTTTTTCCTCACTCGTCACTCCTTACTCTTCGCGCAATGAATATGAAACACAGTTTAGCTTTAATTCTCGTACTGTTGCTAAGCGGCTGCTCCCTTTTCGCAAAGGAGGATGACACCAACCAATCCGCCAGTCAGCTATTTACCAAAGCCATGGCCGACATGGATGACAGCAATTACGAGCAAGCGATCAAGCAGTTTGAGACTCTGGAGGCGCGCTATCCCTATGGCAGATATGCTGAACAGGCGCAGCTGGAAGTGGCTTATGCGTATTACAAGCAGGAGGATGCGGCGTCCGCGACAGCGGCTTGCGACCGGTTTATCAAATTGCATCCGACTCATCCCAATGTCGATTACGCCTATTATCTGAAAGGGCTTGCCAACTTCAACGAAAACCTAGGACTGATCTCCCGGCTTGGCGCGCAGGACATGACCGAACGCGATCCCAAGCAGGCGCGCGAGTCGTATGATACGTTCAAGGAACTTGTGGCGCGTTTTCCCAACAGCAAATATGCAGAAGATTCCGCGTTGCGCGCGCGTTATCTGATTAACGGCCTGGCAAACCACGAATTACAGGTGGCGCTTTATTACATGAAACGTAAAGCTTACGTGGCTGCATTAAACCGCGCCAAGTCCATAATTACCAACTATCAGGAGACGCCGTCTACGGAACCGGCACTGGCGATCATGGTCGAGTGCTACGAGGCGCTGGGCATGCCTCAGTTGCGAGATGATACCGAGCGCGTTTTGCAGCACAATTTTCCCAACAGCAAATTCGCGTCGCAATCGTCGCAGGCCGGCAGGTCGTGGTGGAAACTTTGGTAACAGCCTCTAAATAAGTCCTCCACCCGGGACTTAATCAGTGCTTCCCCGGCAACAGCTACCCGACAGCGAGCGCGATTACCCCGATAACCATCGCCGCGGACGCGAGCAGTCGCCTCGCGAGATTACCTTCTGCAAGAAAATGGCTTCCCATCAATGCCGCGATGAAAATGCTGATCTCGCGCGACGGAGCCACGTAACTGACCGGCGTGAATGCCATTGCGCTGAGTATCAGGATATACGACGCCGGGCCCATAATTGCCACCATAATCACTTCTTTGCGAAAATTATTCCAGGCCTTCTTGACATTGCCAAAATTACGTGCGGCAAGCGGAATCATCATAAATGTCCGCCCCAGGTTTGTGCCCCAGTCCTGCAGCAGCGGCGGGATCATCAGTGTGCTGACCGCAACCTTGTCCCATAACGTATAGGCGGCGATAAACGTACCGGTTAGCAGCGCAAAGCCTACCGCGTGCAGCGCACCGCTTTCCCTAAGCTTGCGTGGATCGCCGGTGAGCGTAAATGCGCCTATACCGATCATAATGGCGCCTGCGATCGCGAGCGGGCTGGGACGTTCGCCGAGCACAAGAATTGCCGCAGCTACTGCTAACAGTGGCCCGCTGCCGCGCGCGAGGGGATAAACGAGCGACAGATCGCCCGCGCGATAACCCCTGTCGAGCAGCAGGTAATACACGGTGTGAAGAATCACGCTGCCGCAGATAAAGGCAATCTGGATAAAAGCCAAATGCGGTTTTTGCCAAATGACCAAACCGAAGGCCAGCGGCGCGTAGATCAGCGTGGAGAATAACGCGAACAGCCATATGAATCCGATGCCGCCTCCGGTTCGCTTCAGCAAATAGTTCCACGCGGCGTGCAGAAAGGCAGCGGTCAGCACTAGCGCCAGGGCGAGAGCGCTCATGCCGGAATAAACTTGCGGGTGTCAAATTTGCCCGGAGTGAGCAACGGTGAATTCAGTGTTACATTAAAGCTCAAAGCGATTAGTCTTCCGGGCGCATGTGCGGGAACAAAATCACATCTCGAATGCTGGGACTATCCGTGTACAGCATCACCAGCCGATCGATGCCCACGCCGCAGCCTGCGGCAGGTGGAAGACCGTATTCCAGTGCGCGAATGTAATCAGCATCGTAATGCATGGCTTCCGGGTTGCCGGCTTCCTTTTGCTTTGCCTGCTCGAGGAAACGCGCTGCCTGATCTTCTGGATCATTGAGCTCGGAAAAACCGTTGGCGATTTCGCGCCCGGCTATATAGAGTTCAAAACGCTCGACAATATCCGGATTCTTGTCGTTGCGGCGCGCGAGCGGCGACACCTCGGCAGGATAATCTAATATAAAGGTCGGTTGGACGAGTAATTGTTCAGTCGTGTGCTCGAATAACGTCAGTTGCAGGCCTCCGATGCCGTCGCTGGGTTTGTAGGCAATGCCACGTTTTTTGAATTCGCCGACCAGGTACTCGCGGTCGTCGAGTTTTTCGTTCTTGAATTCGGGATGGTACTTCCGTATCGCCTGTGTGACGCTGAGCCGGGAATAAGGTGCGGAGAAATCTATTTCCTGTCCCTGATACGTGATTTTGCTTGAGCCGCTTGCTGTTTGTGCTATTTCGCGCAGCATGTTCTCGGTAAAATCCATCAAGTAGCGGTAGTCTTGGTACGCGCAATAAAATTCCAGCATGGTGAATTCAGGATTGTGCTTGGTCGAAATGCCTTCATTGCGAAAATTGCGGTTTATCTCGAACACTTTTTCCATGCCGCCCACCAGCAGGCGCTTCAGGTAAAGTTCCGGAGCGATTCGCAGGTAAAGCTGCATGTCGAGCGCATTGTGATGGGTGACAAACGGTCGCGCTGCAGCGCCGCCGGGGATTGGTTGCATCATCGGCGTTTCCACTTCCAGGTAACCGTCCCGTGCCATGAATTCGCGAATGGCCTGGATGATTTTCGAGCGGACGGCGAAAACATTTCGGGTTGCATCATTGGTAATCAGGTCCACATAGCGCAGCCGGTATTTCTGCTCCTGATCCGTCAAGCCGTGGAATTTCTCCGGCAGCGGCCGCAGCGATTTTGTGAGCAGACGCAATTCAGTAACGCGCACTGAAAGCTCTCCTGTCTTGGTTTTGAACAGCATGCCCCTGGCGCCGACGATGTCTCCCAAATCCCAATGTTTAAACGCCTCGTGCACCTGCTCGCCGGCCTGGTCGTTGGTGATGTAAAGCTGAATGCGCCCGCTCATATCTTGAATCGTGGCGAAGCTGGCTTTACCCATGATGCGTTTCAGCATCATCCGTCCCGCGACGCTGACCTCGATGTGCTCGGCCTCGAGTGCGTCGTTGGCTTTTTTCCCATGCTGCGCGTGCAGCTCGCCCGCGAGGTGCTGGCGCCGGAAGTCGTTGGGAAAGGCGCCCCCTTTACCGCGCAGCGCTCTCAGTTTCTCGCGCCGCTCCTGGATGATCTGGTTGGTGTCCGGGGATTTTTCGTCCTTTTGCTCCGGCATTTACACTCCCTGTTTGAGGCTCGCGTTGATGAAATCATCCAGATCGCCGTCCAGCACCGACTGAGTATTTCCGATTTCAACGCCGGTGCGCAGGTCTTTGATGCGCGATTGGTCAAGCACATAGGAACGAATCTGGTGTCCCCAGCCGATGTCGGTCTTGGCATCCTCGAGCACCTGCCGTTCCTCAACGCGCTTTCTTAATTCCTCCTCAAACAGCCTGGATTTCAGCATGGCGAAGGCCTCCGCCTTATTGCGGTGCTGCGAACGGTCGTTCTGGCATTGCACCACGATGCCGGTCGGGATGTGCGTGATGCGCACCGCTGAGTCGGTCTTGTTCACGTGCTGGCCGCCGGCACCGGAGGCGCGGTAAGTGTCAATTCGCAAATCCGCCGGGTTGATTTCGACTTCGATCGATTCATCGACTTCCGGGTAGACGAAAACACTGGCAAACGACGTGTGGCGGCGGTTACCGGCATCAAACGGCGATTTGCGCACCAGACGGTGCACTCCGGTTTCAGTACGCAGCCGCCCGTAGGCGTATTCGCCCGAGACTTTCATCGTTGCGCTTTTTATTCCCGCGACCTCGCCTTGCGATTCTTCCAGCAGCTGCACGCCGAAGCCATGGCGCTCACTATAGCGTAAATACATGCGCTCCAGCATTGCCGCCCAGTCCTGCGCTTCGGTTCCGCCCGAGCCCGCCTGGATCATGAGAAAGCAATTGTTGGGATCCATGGGATTGGAAAACATGCGCCGGAATTCAAGATCGGCTATGTCTTTTTCGAGCTTCGCAACTTCGGAGGCGACGCCGGTCATGGTGGCGTCGTCATTCTCGGCACGCGCCATCTCAAACAGTTCGCGTGCATCGCCAAGAGAATTGGCGATCGAAGTGAGCGCAGTGATGGTGGTGTCCAGAGATTTTTTTTCTTTGCCGAGCTCTTGGGCGCGTTTTTGATCGCTCCAGACGTTTGGGTCCGTCAGGAGCCTTTCAACTTCGTGGAGACGCTTCTGTTTTGCATCCAGGTCAAAGATACCTCCCCAGCTCCTCAGATCGGGAGCTGAGATCGGTGAGCCATTTTGCAACTGCGTTGACTTGTTCGGGTTCCATGCCGGGGCATTTTATCATGCGCGGGCCTGCCAATGTTCGAGGTTGAGCTGCAGCGATTGTACGCCGTTGTATTCATTTACAGCGAGCCGGTATACCGCGAGAATGCGCTGCGGCAGCGGGGTATTTTCGAAGAACAACATCGCGTCAAACGCCCGGCCCGGCAGCGCGAGCTTGAGTTTGAGATGTTTCTCCCCGACTATGCGCTGATTTTCCACCGTGAATTCGCTGCAGAAGGTGGGTTGTGGGAAGCCCTGGCCCCACACTTCTTTTTCCAGCAGGCGCGCCAGCTCGATTTGCATGTCCGCGGCGTCCAGCGCGCCGTCAGTTTCGATCACGCGCTCAAGATCCGCGGCGGAAACGAGCGCCGCGGCGGTTTCCTCGAACGCCTGCGAAAATATCTCGAAGTCGTTGCGGCGTATGGTGAGTCCGGCCGCCGCGGCGTGACCTCCGAACTTGAGAATCAAGCCGGGATGGCGTTTTGCCACCAAATCGAGTGTATCCCGCAGATGCAATGCGGGAATTGCCCGCCCCGAACCCTTGAGCTCGTCATTGCCCGCGGGAGCGAAGGCGATAACCGGCCGGTGAAACTTGTCCTTTATGCGCGACGCGAGTAGACCTACGACACCGGGGTGCCAACTGGGATCGAACAGACACATGCTTACACTGTCGCGCGCTTCAACGCGTTCCAGAGCTGCAAGCGCCTCTTGTTTCATGTCAGCCTCGATGTCGCGTCGCTCGCGGTTTAACTGATCGAGCTTGCGCGCGGCAGTTGCGGCAAACAAAGGGTCGTCGCTTAACAGGCAGTCGATGCCGAGCGTCATGTCGTCCAGTCGCCCCGCGGCGTTTAACCGCGGCCCGAGCATGAACGCCAGATCGTACGTCGAGGCGCGCAGGGGATCCCGGCCCGCCGCCCGGAACAATGCTTGAATGCCTGCGTTCGCCTTGCCTTCGCGCATGCGCTTCAAACCCTGGCCGACCAGGATGCGGTTGTTATGATCAAGCCGCACCACATCGGCGAGCGTGCCAAGCGCTACCACATCCAACAACCGGGAAAGATGCGGTTCCGCCCGGCCGTCGAACGCATGACGCGCCCGCAACTCGGCGCGCAAGGCCAGCATGACGTAAAATATCACGCCGACGCCCGCAAGATTTTTGCTGGGGAATCCACATCCGTGTTGATTGGGATTGACGATGCACGCAGCTTGGGGCAGCTCGGTACCGGGTAAATGGTGGTCGGTGATGAGCGTGGTCATTCCAAGCCGGCTCGCCTCCGCGACGCCTTCCACTGCGGCGATGCCGTTGTCGACAGTGATCAGAATATCCGGATGCTTTGTTCGCGCTGCCAGCTGTACTATTTCAGGAGTCAGACCGTAACCGTACTCAAAGCGATTGGGAACGAGAAAATCCACGCAAGCGCCGAATTCGCGCAGCGCCCGCACCCCCACCGCGCACGCGGTTGCTCCGTCGGCATCGTAATCGGCGATGATCAGGAGCCGTTTCTTCGCCGCGATGCCGTCAGCCAGGATTTGCGCCATCTGCGACACATTTTTCAGTTTGTCAGCGGGCATGAGCGAAGCAAGCTCGCTTTTAAGCTGCAAGGGTTCTTCTATTCCGCGGGCCGCATAAACACGCGCGAGCACCGGATGCACATCTCGACTTAACAGCGCTGCAAAAGCGTGTTTGGAGAAAGACCGGGCGACAATTTTAGGTGCTGCTGAACTCATTGTCGTTCAGCGTAATCGGCAAAGGCCCTGCCTCGGCGCCACAACTTCCATAAGTCTTGGCGTGTAACTGCGAATGACCAGGGACCGCTGCTGATAGCGAGCTCTTCCAGATCTCCGCGCTGCAACGCAGTTAGCAGAGGCGCGAACCAGCGCGCTTCCAGTCCGCTAATGTTTTTCAGCCAACTCTCGCCGTTCCGGAATTGGGCCGCGGCCCGCAAGCCGTCCAGCACCAACAGATGAACGCCGGCGTCCGGAGATTGCGCGAGCCATTCATGCGCGCTTTGCGGCAGGCTGCTTGCCGCTACACCGCTTGCCAGCGCCAGACCTTTGGCGAGGCACTCATTGGTCCAGACCTGCGCATACGGCGACGCCGCGACAACCGGCAGGCAACCGCCGCCCCACAGCCAAACGCTGTTTACCGGAGGATTGCCGGCGGCTTCACGTGCTTGATTGACTGCATGATCATGCAGCACCATCTGTATCTCGTTGCTCACGCTGTGCCAGTATATGCCGTCCGGCCCGCTGGGAAGGAATTCGTCGATATTTTTACCCGCGGCTTCGCCCAATTCCCGGGTTCGCAATTGCGGCGGCTTATCAACCTGCAGGTACCAGCGCTCAGGGTGCAATGCATGGAAGACCAAATCCGCACCTTGAAAGTGCACGTTTAATGCCCGGGCCAACTGTTCGGATTCATTCCGGGAAATTTCAAAAGTGCGGCTGTCGGCAAGCAGCAACTGGCCGCTATCAACGTGCAGATATACCGGATCGGCCCGCAGCCAGTAATGATTGCCGGCAGTTCCGCCATCGGCCTCCAGCGTAAGTGCGGCCACCGGCCAGTCCTGTTGCTTTTCGACTTTGAACGCATGGAATAACCATTCTTCCATGCTCTGAGCGGAACTCTGCGTTGCGCGGGCGCGTGCCAGCAGAGTATGCAGCGCGGGCAGATCGAGTTTCCTTAGAGTTTCATCTCCGCCGGGCCAAAAAAGGCCGGGTATCAGGAGGTGACATTTCACTAACGACCTCATGTGCAGGAATTTCACAAACCAACTCGAAGTTTAACATGGCAAAAGTTTGCAAATCGATTCGCCCGGCACTGAATAATATGGCAAACTGCTTGCTGCTTGCCCCGACCCGCATAAGGAAACGTGCAACCTTACGAACTTTTCATCGGCCTTCGTTACAGCCGCGCCAAGCGGCGCAACCACTTTGTATCCTTCATATCGCTGATATCTATCGTTGGCATGGCGCTTGGTATCACGGTTCTGATTTCAGTTATGTCCGTGATGAACGGGTTTCAAAAAGAGATTCGCGAACGCATTCTCGGCGTCGTGGCTCACGTGCTGATTGTCGGTTCCAATTCTCGGCTGCCCGACTGGCAGAAGGTCGCGCAGGAGGCAGAAAAACATCCGCAAGTGGTGGCCACTGCACCGTACGTTTCCGATGAAGCATTGCTATCTTTCGGACATTCGGTAAAAGGCACTGTAGTGCGCGGCATTTTGCCCGAGTATGAAAACAAGGTTGACGACTTGGGCGCGCATATGAAGGTCGGGACGCTTGCAAGCCTGCAGCCGGGGAGATACGGCATCGTTTTGGGTGTGGATCTGGCGCGAGCACTGGGGGTGGCGGTCGGCGACAAAGTGCTGTTGATTGCTCCGCAAGGCCTGGTTACGCCCGCGGGAATCCTGCCGCGCCTCAGGGGGTTCACGGTCGTCGGCATTTTTGACGTCGGCCACTACGAATATGATTCGGGGCTTGCTCTGATAAACCTTGAGGATGCGCAGAAGCTATACCGCTTGGGCAACGACGTCACCGGCGTACGCCTGCGCCTAAAGGATTTATACAAGGCGCCGCAAGTGGCGCGCGATCTAGCAGACACGCTAACCATGGATGCCAACATCCTTGACTGGACGCGCATCAATGCCAATTTCTTTCGCGCAGTAGAGATTGAGAAGCACATGATGTTCTTCGTGGTGGTCCTGATCGTCGCGGTGGCGGCGTTCAATATAGTCTCTACGCTGGTGATGGCCGTGACTGACAAACAAACCGAGATAGCCATCTTGCGCACGCTGGGCGCCCCACCGTCAAGCATCATGAAAATTTTTGTCGTGCAGGGAACCTTGATCGGATTTATGGGAACAATGCTCGGCCTGGCAGCAGGCCTCGCATTGGCGCTCAATATCGATGTCGTGGTGCCTTTTATTGAGCATCTGTTCAGAGTCCAGTTTCTGTCAAAAAGCGTTTACTACATCAGCGAATTGCCGTCCGAAGTGGAATTGACCGATGTTGTGGTGATTGGCGCCGTGTCATTCACTTTGTGCCTGTTGGCAACTCTGTATCCAAGCTGGCGCGCTTCGAGGGTGAATCCGGCGGAGGCACTGCGCTATGAATAGGGATTCGGTATTCGGCGCGCGGAGCTCGCGCAATGCGTGAGACGGTTTTATCCTGCCGCGATCTCAAAAAAACCTTCCACCAGGGCGGGCTGGAGGTTCCGGTGTTGCTTGGCGTTAATCTGGAGGTGGCGGCCGGCGAGCGCATTGCAGTTGTGGGTGCGTCCGGTTCCGGCAAGAGCACGCTGCTGCATTTGCTGGGAGGGCTGGATAGCGCTACGTCAGGCGAGGTTCTCATCAATGGTCAGGATATCCAGCGTATGAGTGAAGCGCAGCGTGGAACACTGCGCAACCGGTCTCTCGGCTTCATTTACCAGTTCCATCATCTGCTCGCCGAGTTCTCGGCACAGGAGAATGTCGCGATGCCGCTTTTGATTCGCGGCATTTCCAGCGAACAGGCAAGCGAGGAGGCTCAGCAAATTCTGGAGCGGGTGGGGCTTGCGCACCGGCTCAAGCACAGACCCGGGGAACTTTCCGGCGGCGAGCGCCAACGCGCGGCAGTAGCGCGCGCACTGGTGACGAAACCGGCGTGCGTGCTGGCGGATGAACCCACCGGCAACCTGGACCGGCAGAATGCCGAGGGCGTATTGGAGCTGATGCTTGACCTCAATAAAAGTCTGGGCACGAGCTTTATCATTGTCACCCACGATCACGGATTGGCGGCAAAGACGGAGCGCATATGCCGGCTGGTCGATGGTGTACTGACTGATTTCGGCGCATGAGCCGGACCAATTCCGCTAGGGTTGCGGTCCGAAATTTTTGCGAGTAGAGTTCTGCCGGAATTAGTGATGGCGCAAGGTAGGAATGCGTAAATGAAAAATCCCGCAGCTCAGGCTGTTATTGCCGTGGTTTATTTCTGCTTGACGATCGCAGGAGTTGCCGGCCTGGCTTATAAGTTATTCATGCCTGGGGGATGGGTGTCGCACGCGCTGGGATATGTATGGAATTTGCAGCTGCACTATTCGCTCATGCTCCTGCCCGTTTTGATTGTTGCAATCGTACTTGGAGTCAAGATATTTACCGGTGTTTTTGATAAGAAGACCAGCACCTTTGGCAACTGGTTAACCGGGGCCTGCATGGCGCTCGGCGCGTACTTTATCACGAGTCTGATTATCTACGGCAAGTTCTGAAACCAGTCGCGTCAACACAATACTAGTATTCCACCGGCACCGGATCGAGGCTTCGCCAGAGATACCAGGTCGCAACCGAGCGCCACGGCACCCAGTTTTTTGCGATGGCGCGCATCCTGCGCACGCTTAACGGTCGGTCGTTGTTGTAATGCTGGCTCATTGCCCGCTGCAGGCCGATATCGCCAAGAGGCAACACGTCAGGACGCATCATATAAAATATCAAGAACATCTCGGCAGTCCAACGACCGATTCCTTTTACCCGCGTGAGCTCGGCGATAAGCTCTTCGTCGTCAAGCCGGTCCCATCGGGAAATATCGAGCGTGCCGTAAACAAAAGACCGCGCCAGATCCTGCAGGTACAGAACTTTTTTGCCGGAAAGTCCGCAATTGCGAAGATCTGCGCCGTCCGCTCCGGCAATATGCATCGGGCTGATTGCCGGGACCGTGCGGAGCAGCTTTTGCCAAACGGTATCGGCCGCCTTGAGCGAGATTTGTTGCCCAACGATCGAGCGTGCCAAAGTCATGAAAGCGTCGCCGCGACCGCGCAGTGAGACACCACTGTGAACTCGAACCAGGCGCTTCAGCACGCGGTCCCGCTGCGCAAGCTCCCGGCTTGCCTGTTTCCAATATGATGGGACGGTCACGGTAGAAAGATCAGAGCGCTGCGGCGCGCCGCATTTTTCTTTTGCGCCACTGCAGTATGACGTATGCGCGCCAAGCGAGTTGCACCGCCGCATAACCCGCAATGGCAAACAGCAACCCCATCAGCAACAGCCCCAACACCAGAGGCTTGCCCATTGACGCCGCCCAATGCAGGAGCGCCGGTACCCATTCGTTGAGCGGCAAATTCCAGACATCCAATTCCTGCTGCGGGATATTGCCGTTTTGGTGTCCGATAAAAAATGCTCCGAGCCTGTAGGCAAGGTAATACAGCGGAACAATGGTAAACGGATTGGTGTACAAGGTCACGAATACCGCGACCGGAAGATTGACGCGGAAAATCATGGACATCAGCGCCGCGGCGGCGAATTGCACCGGGTTGCTGCCCGGGATCAGACCGGTAAACATGCCGACTGCGACCCCGCCCGCTACTGAACGGCGGTTCAGGTGCCAGATATTTTGATTTTGCAGCGCGGCGCCGAATACGCGGGTATAGCGGTTTTGTTTGATGCTATCGGCGTCGGGGAGGTATTTTCTGAAAAACTTGCGCGGCACAATTGCTCAGCAATAAAGGTCCTGGCTGACACTTTACCGTAAACTGTTAGGGCCGTGTAGCGTTTATCCAGATTATGTATTTGGGTCTCAACCTGATTTTATTCGTGGCTGGAGTCTGGCTCCTGCAGCAGCAGCCTGAGTTGCCTGATTTTTCCTGGAGCTGGGTGCTCTGGGGTTTGCTGTTGATTGCCGTCGGACTTGGCTTTAGAAAGCAACGCGCCTCACGCTACCCTCGTGCGGTTTTATTCGGCCTGTTTTTTCTGGGCGCCGGTTTTTTCTGGGCTGCGTGGCTTGCGCAGGCGCGTCTGGCGGATTCGCTCGCAGCGGAATGGGAGGGCAAGGACATCCTGTTAAGCGGCGTGGTGGCAAGTTTGCCGCAGATGAATGAACGCGGAGAGCGTTTTGAACTGGACGTCGAAGATGTAAAAACAGCGCAGGCCGACGTGCCGGAACATATTTCGCTGACTTGGTATCAGGACCGCACGGATCCGGAAAAGTCCCCGCCGCAAGTGCACGCGGGTGAGCGCTGGCAGTTGACGGTGCGCTTGAAGCGCCCGCACGGCAATGCCAATCCGCATGGTTTCGATTACGAGGCATGGCTGCTTGAGCGCAATATTCGGGCTACCGGCTATGTGCGCGAGTCTTCCGCGAACACGCGGCTCGCCGGGATGGTAATGCAGCCTGCGTATCTGATCGAGCGCGCCAGGGAAATCGTGCGCGAGCGCCTGCGATCGGTATTGCCGGATTATCCCTATAGCGGCGTGCTGGCGGCGCTTGCGGTTGGCGACCAGCAGTCGATTACGCAGCCGCAGTGGCGGGTATTTACGCGCACCGGCGTTAACCATTTGATGAGCATTTCCGGATTGCACGTGACGATGGTGGCAGGGCTCGTGCTCGCTTTGGTGTATGCGCTGTGGAGAACGAGTCGGCGCCTTACGCTGTTTTTGCCCGCCCGCAAGGCGGCGGCGCTGGCAGGAGTGATTACCGCATTTTTGTATGCACTGCTGGCGGGATTCGCGGTTCCTGCGCAGCGTACCGTCTACATGCTCACGATAGTTGCGGCCGCGTTGTGGTTGGGTAAAACGAGCTCGGCTTCTACGGTATTATGCCTCGCATTATTCGCGGTGGTGTTGCTCGATCCGTGGGCGGTGCTTGAGCCGGGCTTTTGGCTCTCGTTCGGCGCGGTCGCTTTAATTTTTTTCGTCACAACGGGGCGTTTGGGGCGGGCGAACTGGTTGCGTGCTTGGGGCAGGATGCAATGGGCGGTGACTCTGGGATTGATGCCGCTATTGCTGATTTTGTTTCAGCAAGTATCTTTAATCTCGCCGCTGGCCAATGCGGTTGCCATACCCTTGGTCAGCTTCATAATCGTTCCACTGACATTACTGGGGGCGGTGCCGCCGCTGGATTTTCTGTTATTCGCTGCGCATCAGATCATGCAATGGCTGATGATCATGCTGGAGTGGATGAGCGCGCTGCCGGATGCGGTATGGCAGCAGCATGCGCCGCCGGCATGGACCCTCCTGCCGGCAGTTGCGGGCGTCGTGTGGCTGCTGATGCCGCGCGGCTTTCCTTCGCGCTGGCTGGGATGGACGGGATTGCTGCCGCTGTTCCTGGTGGCGCCACCCGCACTCGAGGATGGCGCGTTAAGGCTCACCGTGCTGGATGTGGGGCAGGGACTCGCGGTGGTGGCAAAGACTCGAAATCATGCGCTGCTCTACGACACCGGCCCGGGTTTCAGCGCCGACAGCGACAGCGGCAACCGCATCATCATGCCTTATTTGCGCGCTGCGGGAATCAAAAATCTTGACGGCGTCATCGTGAGCCATGCTGATTTCGACCACAGCGGAGGAGCGATTTCAGTGCTGGACGCCGTGCCGGTGAACTGGCTTGATTCTTCAGTGCCTGAGGATCATCCGATTCGAACTCATGCGCGGCAATCGATGGCATGTTATGCAGGGCAATCCTGGGAGTGGGACGGTGTGCGCTTCGAGGTGCTGCACCCCGCACTATCCAGTTACCAGGACGAAAAACTCAAGACCAACGCCCGCGGTTGCGTGCTTAAAATCACGACTGGATTCGGCAGCGTATTGCTGCCGGCCGATATCGAGAAATCTTCTGAGGAAGAATTGCTCAAACGCGCCCCGGGACAGCTCAACGCGGATGTTTTGGTCGCGCCGCATCACGGCAGCAAAACGTCTTCGACTGAAGTTTTTCTCGATCAGGTTCAGCCAAAGACGGTGGTTTTCACGGTAGGCTACCGCAATCCAT
>Ga0335079_10000426_pt1 | contig 48293 bp, 38 predicted proteins | sample Lox_Sample_33_FD_206719 | JGI IMG/M metagenome (GOLD analysis project Ga0335079, IMG submission 206719) | Soil microbial communities from Loxahatchee National Wildlife Refuge, Florida, United States - Lox_Sample_3.3 | ecosystem: Environmental > Terrestrial > Soil > Wetlands | place: USA...
TGCTATTTGGCATTTATCCGGCGTGGAAGGCGGCGAACCTGGATCCCATCGAGTCGCTCAGGTACGAGTAACGTCCCCTGCGATAATAGGGCTTGCCTGTCACTCACATTCGCCAAGCTCTTGAAATTCTGTTCGCCGCAGGAGCTATTTCCGCGGCGGTCTACTATGTGTTCTGCCTCTGGAGTGTCGCGGCGTTCTTAACAGAGCAAAAGCACGCGGGCGAGGGGGCCCGCGCCACACTGCCTCCCGCAGTTTCGATTCTCAAGCCACTCAAGGGAACCGATCCCGAGATGTATGAGAGTTTTCGCTCGCATTGCCTGCAGAATTACACAGAATACGAAATTATTTTTGGGGTGAGTGACGCGAACGACCCTGCGATTGAACTGGTTGAGAGCCTTAAGCGCGAGTTCCCGCAGCATGCGATTCGTCTCATCGTGTGCGGCAAAGATCTCGGCGCCAACACCAAAGTAAGCAATCTTGCGCAGATGCTGCCTGAGGCGCAGTTCGAGCACATTATCGTGAATGACAGCGACATTCGCGTTCAACCCGATTACCTGCCGCACGTGACGGCTCCGCTGAGCGATCCGCAAGTTGGCTTGGTGACGTGTCTGTATCGAGGGATCGCGAACCAGAGTCTTGGATCGAAGCTTGAATCGCTTGGCATCAGCACGGATTTTGCCGCAGGGGTGCTGGTTGCGCGGCAGCTTGAGGGGATCAAATTCGGGCTTGGCTCTACGCTTGCATTTCGCCGCAGTGATCTTGCGGCCATCGGGGGGTTTGAAAGTCTGGTTGGGTACCTTGCGGATGATTACGAGCTCGGCAAGGCTTTTGCCGAGCGAGGCAGGCAAATCGAGCTATCGCAAAGCATCGTCGAGACATTCCTGCCGTACTACAGCGTCGGCGAGTTTCTGCGGCACCAGTTGCGGTGGGCGCGAACGATCCGCGATTCCCGCTTTGCTGGATACGTCGGCCTGGGCCTTACTTTTGGCATACCGTGGGCATTATTAACGCTGATTCTTGCTGGCGGTGCGGCATGGGCGGGGGGATTATTGGCTGTCGTGCTCGCGCTTCGCCTCCTGGTAGCGTTCATGGTAGGCATGAAAGTCTTGCGCGATCGGCAAACTCTTCGCTTCTTTTGGTTGATTCCCCTGCGCGACCTGCTCGCGCTCTTCGTTTGGATGGCGAGCTTCTTCGGTCATACGATCTCCTGGCGGGGAGACAAATTCAAAGTGGAAAAAGGAAAGCTGATCAGGACCTGAGCGCTACTTGCGCTTCAGATTTTCGAGTTCATCCAGGGTGCGCGGCCAATCCGAGCGCAGCAGACGCGAGAGGCTGCGATCGGCAAGAAGCTTGCCGCCGGTCTGGCAGCGCGGGCAATAATTCGTTTCATTGTCCGCGTAGCGAATGCGCTGAATTTTTTCTCCGCATCTCGGGCAAGGTCGGCCGTAACGTCCATGGACCGCCATATCTTTCCGGAATGCAGTGACCTTTTCCGGAAAGGCGATCTGGGCTTCGGCGCGCAATGTGTCTATCCATCGTTCGAGCGTGCTGCGCGTGGTGCCGTATAGCCGCTCAAATTCTCCAGGCCTGAGTTTCTGAGTCAAGGCAATGGGCGATAACTGCGCGGCATGCAGAATCTCGTCTGAGTAGGCGTTGCCAATCCCGCTGAGAATGCGTGGATCGGTCAGCGCGCGCTTGAGGGTGCGATTCTCAGCCGTCAGAGCCGCGATGAAAGATTCGAGGCTAGCGCCCATAACATCGATGCCGCCTGGATCGACCGAGCGGAGCACCTCTTCGCCGGCAAAAATATGCAGCGATGCCCGGTGTTTGGTGCCCGCCTCGGTCAGCACGAGTGAACCGGTAGGAAAATCGAAAGCCGCAAGATTTCGCCGCCCTGTGAGCTTTGCGCCTCGAGCTTTCCAATGCAGGCGACCCGCAATCATGAGGTGCAGCACGAGCCAGAGGTCCCCTTCCACGCCAATCGCGATTCGTTTACCGATGCGGCGCAGCTCGCGAACGGCGCGGCCCTTCGCTTCCGCGGGAGTTGGCTTTACGGTGCGAAGCAGAAATGGACTTCCCAACCGAATGTGCTCAATGGGCTGTTCAACAATACGCGGCTGGAGCGCGGTGATGTAGGCAGAGATGTCGGGAAGTTCAGGCATAGTCGCGCTATGAGTAAGATAGATCATGCCCGGCGTGAGAATGGACAAATGGTTATGGGCTGCGAGATTTTTCAAAACTCGCAGTCTCGCAGGAAAGGCTTGCGAATTGGGGCGCGTGGAATGCCAGAAGCAGGCAGTCAAACCTGCGCGTGAGGTTCGCGCAGGCGAGTTTATCAAAATCAGAACCGAGGGCGGAGAATTCGAAGTTGAAGTACTGGCGCTGAGCGATGTTCGCGGGCCGGCACCAGTCGCTCAGACTCTCTATCGCGAAACCGAAGCAAGCCGCGAAGCACGGCTCAAAGCGGCGGCGGAACGCAAGGCGATGATGGCGTACACTCCCGCACCGCAAGGCAGGCCGTCGAAACGCGACCGGAGAAGGATTATCCAGTTTCGAACAGGACGGCCGCTAAGATGAAAACCCCACTCCGGTTACAGAGTGGGGCTTCCTCGGGATACGCCTATTTCTCTCCCACCAATGCGTTGATCAATCCGGTGCCGTTGGGGCTACCCCATCCGGTCACCAGATCGTATCCGGTCACAGCCGAGTAGCTGCCGGACTTGCCGCTGGTCACGTCGTGGAAGTCAGTTCCATAGCTTGAGCTGACGCCAAACGGGTAAATGTACGGATTGATGAACCCGAGGGTTGAGTAACCATCGGACTTCAGTTGCTGGTTGGCCAGTGCGACATAGCCTGCCCACATTGGCGCAGCGAAGCTGGTGCCCCCGTATTCGTTGGCGGTGCAGGTGGTTTGGTCCGCGCAGACGTAGAAGGTGAAGTTCGCGTTGGCGGAAACGTCCGGGCCATTGCGAAGCGTGGTTGAACCTTTATTGGAGGAATTGATCACACCCTTCAACTGCTGCCATGTAGGAATCTTGATGTTGTCGGGCGAGATGCCGCCGCCGCTGTCAACCCACGCGGTCTCGGACTTCCATGGACCACCAGCGCTGGAAGTGGTCAGGTCGGTGCCGCCAACGGAGACAATGTTGGCGTCATCGGCGGGCCAAGCCTCTGCGGCGCCGGACTTCTTCCAGGTGGAGTTGTCGCCGGAGGCGACGAAGAAGTTCTGGCCCTGCGCCGCCATCTTTTGGAAATATGGATCGAGCGTGGAGGCGTCGGCGGGTGTCCATCCCCACGAGCAGCCGATGGTGGTGGGTAGCGGGTTATGGGTAGTCATCGCGCTGATGATCGCGGTATCAGTCGAGCCGACATACATGACCAGACTGTTCAGACCGGGCGCCATGCCGAGGGCCTGCGTCATATCAAGGGTCTGCTCCGTATCGTCGCAGTAGCCTCCCTTTCTGGTGTAAACGCAGCTGGTGCTGGTGCCGTCGGTCGAAAGCAGGGTGATCGGCACGCTGTTGGTCTGGTGAACGTTGTTGTAATAAGTGGTCAGGTCGGCCAGGTCGGTTCCCAGGTATTCCAACAGGCCCAGGTTCTGGCCGCTGCCATTCAGGGAAGTTCCGCCGTAGTAGGCTGCGCGCATATCGCTTCCGAGGAAGGACTTGCTGGGTCCTGAACCGGTGGTAGCGTGGTTGTCCACTTTATCAGGCGACATGCCATGCGCTCTCGCGTAGTCGCTCTTGCGGACGAACTTGGGATGCGGAATCGAGTAGTTGTCCAGTCCGGAAATATGCCAGAGGGCAAACGAAAGGTCTGTCGTAGGCTCGCGATCCGGGGCAAAGAAGACGCGATTCTCGGTTGGATGCTGGTAGGTCAGCAGCTCCACATGAAAGGCCGCTTCGATTGCTGCCACCGGCCCTTTGACCTGAACTTCCATGCCGTCGCGCGATCCGCCGACAACTGCGAGGCCGTGGACCTGAGCATAACGCAACACCGCGTCGTAATTTTCCTGAGTCGGGCCAAAGCGCTCGGTGAATTCTGCTGGCGTCAGGTAATGATTGTAGTTCGGAGCAAAGGAGTTTTGCAGTTCGAACAGGAAGGCATCAAGGCCAGCCTGGTCGCGTATGGGGAGAACAACATCCAATTGCAGAATTTGTGAACCAGGCAAATGACCTACTTGTTTGGCCAGACCGTTAACTGTGTTTTCGCGGACATGGCGCGTCATCACGTTTTGCGATAGGCCGGTTGCAGCAGCCGACACGAGAAAAGCAACGCACAGCAAAATAATCATTCTGCGATTCACGTTTCCTCCTCAAGATTGATAAGCGGGAGATTCTGCGGTGCGGGAATCTCGGCGCAGTTGAGTCAACGACCTTACTCCAGATTCGAAAAGAGGGGATGAGCATACAACGAATTCCGGCAGCATTCAATTGAGGAAATCTGGTATTGCTGTCTGAATTTCAGACCGTTGCGACGGGCGGGTAACCGACATTGGGTGTTTTTTGTAACCTCCGCGCGACGAGACTTGCAGAGAAAAACGCGGGATCTCACAATGGCGGTGAGATCCCCGCCTACCCAATACTGCTCAAAGGGCTAGGCTGGGTCTCGCCGCAATTGCGAGACCCCGCACAGACACAGATAGTGCGACAGAAACGTTTTAACAGTTGACAGCCGGGGCATGGCGATAATGCAATAGCCTGAATGGCTGGCGCGACCGCGAGCACCAAACCTTCCACCACTGCAGGGCTTCGACGCACGCTCACTCTCTGGGACCTTATTCTTTACGGCGTAATCGTCATTCAACCGGTCGCGCCGTTATCGGTCTATGGGGTGTTGAGCGACCGCGGACACGGGCATGTTGTTACAACCATCCTGATCGCTATGGTGGCGATGCTATTTACCGCGATCAGCTACGGGCTCATGGCGCGAGCTTACCCGAGCGCAGGATCGGCGTTTACGTACGTTGGGCAGGAGATCAATCCCGCTCTGGGATATGTCACCGGGTGGAGCATGGTGATGGATTACATGCTCAATCCGATCATATGCATTATCTGGTGCAGCCAGCAGGCGCATGTCTTCGCTCCAGCCATTCCATATGCGGGGTGGGCGATTTTTTTTGCCGCGGTTTTTACCGGCCTGAATTTGCAAGGCATAAAAACTTCGGCCCGCGTGAACGCCGGCCTGGCGACTGCGATGGGAGTTGTGATCGCGATCTTTTTCGTGGTCGCGGCGCGGTTTGTCTTCGGCAATCCTCATGATGGCCTGTCGTTTTTTACCAGGCCGTTTTATGATCCGGCGACCTTCAATGCAAAAGCCGTGTTGGGCGGGACTTCAATTGCCGTGCTGACGTACATCGGTTTTGACGGCATCTCGACGCTTTCTGAAGAAGCCGAAAACCCGCGCCGCAACATTCTTCTGGCGACGGTACTGACCTGTTTTGTGATCGGCATCCTGTCGGCGATGGAGGTTTACGCCGCGCAACTGGTGTGGCCCTCTTCGCAAGCGTTTCCGGATATCACGACGGCATTCACCTTCGTGGCTGCCCGGGCGTGGCGGCCCATGCTGGCGATCGTAGGGTTCACCCTGCTGGTTGCCAACTTCGGTTCAGGCATGGGCGCGCAACTGGGAGCGGCGCGATTGCTATTTGGCATGGGCCGCAGCAACGCTTTGCCCAAATCATTTTTCGGGGCGGTGGATTCGAGACGGCATGTGCCCCGCAACAATGTGTTGTTCGTGGGTCTCGTTGCCGTGATTGGAGCATTTCTTCTCTCCTACGATCTCGGTGCGGAGATGCTGAATTTTGGAGCGCTCATCGCATTCATGGGGGTGAATGCGGCGGCTTTCATTCGCTATTATCTGCGTGCCGAGAAAAAGAAGCCGATTTATCTTTTCCCGCCCATTTTTGGTTTTCTTATTTGTTTCCTGTTGTGGATCAACCTAAGCTGGCCGGCGAAAGTTGCCGGTACGATCTGGATGGCCGTGGGCATCGCCTTCGGAGCCTGGAAAACCCGCGGCTTCCGCGGCGATCTGGTCAACTTCGATGTGCCGCCGGAACAATAAGCCTTATTCCCTTAGCACGCCCGCCTTGCTCCCCCACCTACCGGAATCCGAAGGTTCTTTCCACTAAGATCCTTACCTGGAAGGGTTCGGCCGGGTGAAAAACGTTAGTGAATAAAGCCGGAGCAGTCGGCGTGATGCGCGAAACATAGGCGTAAGTAATGTCGTCATCGCGGCGGTTCAGCAGATTCAGGAAATCGGCTGAAATGCGCCACGCCCTGCCAGGTCGGTAACCGATGCCTGCATTTACCAATAACGTGGGGTCAGAGCGATTGAGTCCGTCTGACGTCAGATCGCGCGGGCCAAAATAGCGCAGGCGCAGGGTCGAGGTAAAGCCCTTGTAATCGTGGAGCGTAACGCCCGACGCAATGACCACCCTTACCGCTTCAGGAACCAGCTTGCCGCCGGGGCCCTGCACCGGGTAATGGCCGCCACCGATGTTGGTAAATGCAGCATCGTCGGGATCAATCTCAGTAAACTGAGCGCGGGAGTCCGCCATATCCAGATCAACAGCCCAATGTTTGGTCGGCGTGTAGTAGTTGGCCCACTCAATGCCATAACGGTTGCTGGGCGAGGCTGAAGGTACCGTGCCGCCGGTGTCGCCATCCTGCTGCAATTCGGAGTCGCTGAGCAGATACCAGAGCGAGAGTGTGCTTTGCAGATGCGGCGCGGCCGCCGTCCGCACGCCCACCTCTGCGCCCTTGAGTGGAATCAGGGGAGGAATTCGAGTGGCGGCGGTTGGGAAGGGAAAGTCCGGCGAGATCGGTTCCTCCCGTTGTGTTGCGCCGCGCGCATCGTTGCTGTGGTAGCTGAATCCACCTTCAAGGTAGAACTCTGTATTGGCCCACGGCCCGAAGATCAAGCTTGCTTTTGGCTGGGGCAGAAACTTGTTCGCCGTGCCGGAGTTGAGTTCCCCAAAGTTGACCACCGGACTTCCGACCAACTCCGTAGCCACGTAGGTGGGAGTTAGGCTGGTGACGATATAGTTTGCGTCGTCGCCGCGTACCGCCAGCACCGAGCGAAATCTGGATGACCACTGAATTTTATTTTCGGCGTAGAAACCGACCAGGGTGTCGGTAAATTTATTCAAGTCCGTGTCCGCGGGCAGAATCGCGGTGAGATTCGGATTGGTTGCGCACTCGGGGACCGGCTCATCGTTGCAGGCATTTATGTCGTTCTTCTCGGTTCTCACCCGGTCCTGGGTGCGAAAAAGACCATTGTGGACCCAATCGTTGCGCACCTGCACGCCGAAGGTGTTTTCCACTTTGCGGCCGAACCAACGGTTGAAGATCGTATGGTGGGCGTCGAGACCCGCAACCCAGCGTCTGTCCTGCTGTTCAAACTGGTCGCCCTTAATGGGGTCATCCAGGAAATAAGTGAAATCGGAGAACAGGTTGAGGTCGTAATAGAAGCCGTAAAGCGTGATCTGGGTCTGAGAATTTGCATCCTGGCGATGCCACTCTCCCTGCAAACTGTAACGTTGCGACTCGCCGCCATCCGCCGGATTAAGCGCGCCGAAGTAACCCACCAGCGGAATGGCGTCGACCGGAATTTGATCGCTGGAGTGCCAGGTTCCACGGTAGCCGTGGGTGGTGAAGCTGAGGCCGTTCTCGCTGCTGCCCTGGCTGTAGGTTACAAGACCGTTGTACTTGTAGTAATTGTCCTCGTGCGTGGACCATGGGCCATTGTCGTGGTAAACCTCGCCGGCGTATAACAAATTGCCCGCGCCCAGCTTCCGCGAGACGCCGAAAGCCAATCGCCCGTAGCCATACATACCGCCTTCCACCTTGACGAAGTTTTCCGGCAACGTCTTGAAGAGCTCCACGTGCGCCGAGCCCGCCGCGCCGAAGTTGCCCACATCGGCGTAGTAGGGGCCTTTTTCGTAGTTCACACCCTCTACCAGTTCCGGGATCACCACGTTCATGTCCGAGTACCCTTCGCCGTGCGCGTGAGACGGCAAGTTCAGCGGCATGTCGTTGAGAAAAATGGCAAAGTCCGTGCCGTGGTCGAGATTGAAGCCGCGGAGGAAATACTGGTTGGCCTTTCCGCCGCCGGCATGTTGGGTGATGATCAGTCCCGGCAGCGCCTCAAGAACTTCTCCCGAACGGAGAATGGGACGGTCCTCAAGTTCGGTCGCACCCACCGTTCCCTGGGTCGCGGAGCTGGCAATTCCGATCAGGTCATCCTGCCGTCCTTGCACGTTGATCGTGGTGCTCACGGAGCCGACCGCCAGGATAATTCGCATCGGGCCCGGCTCACCGCCAGTCCCGACGCTGACCGGGATTTCTTTGGTTCCAAAACCGGAACTGGATATCACCAGCCGATAATCGCCTGGAGTAAGGCCGGAAATGTTGAAGAAGCCATTCGTGTCTGACTCCGTCGCCTTTACGACTGTCGCGTCCAGGCTTCGGACCTGCACGGTGGCCCCGCTGATCACCGCCCCCGACGTGTCAACAACAGTTCCTGATAGCTGAGCGGGATAGGCCCTCTCGTCCCTGGTGACCGAGTTTTGCTGCCCGGCCATGGCGGCGGTGGTTAAGAGCGTTAGAAGCGCGCCAACAACAATCAACCCGGTGTTACGTTTGTGCATTTTGTGCTACGTCCTCGACGCAAATCACGGTAACACGAAAATGCCAGGGTTGCTACCCTCGACGTCACAAGGCTCAGTGATGTGGGTTAGAGACGGTTTCGGGGGAACTCATAACCAAACGTCCATGTTGCACGCCCTTCGTACTGATGAGCCGGTCTGCAAGTTGCTGTACATCCTTTGATTTTCCGCGGAGGACGACCACTTCCAGGCAATTCTCATGGTCGAGGTGAGCGTGCAGCGTTGAAATAATGACCTCGTGATGTTCGTGCTGAAGGTCGGTGAGTTTCTTGGGCAAAAGCCGGGTGTGATGGTCGTAGATAAGAGTAACGGTCCCCACTACTAGCGCATTCGGACCCACAACCGCGGAGCCGACCAGACGATCGCGGATGAGGTCGCGAAACGCCTCGGAACGATTGTCGTAGCCTTTATCGGCGATGAAGTTATCAAAGCGCTCTAAGAGGTCTGAGTCGATGGAAACGCCGATTCTGCTGAGATCAGGCACGCTACCTCACCGGGCAACAGTTCATATTAGCTGAAGATCACAGAAGTAAGGTTTGCCCATTACTCGCCCCCGGAACTCTGCATGAACTTCACCAGGTCGGCCTTCATTTTTTTCAGTCCATCCATCGGCAGGTAAATCATATGTCCGACTTCGTACGTGGCGAATGAAATGTTCTGATGATATTTGGGACCAACGTCAAGGTGATTGATGGTGTAGTTAGCTGCGAAGTAAGGCGTCGCGAGGTCGTAGTGGCCTTCCATTACCAGAACCTTCAAATATGGGTTCTTCACGATCGCTTCGCGCAGAGCGCTGGCCGTATCAGGAAAGCCCCTGATGCTCGATCCCCAGTCCCATTTGCCGAATCCGGCGTCACGAGCGAAGACGTAATACGGCATGTCGGTCTTGTAGCCGAGCTCGGTCCGCACATAATTATTGAAGACGGAAGTGAAGGGCGGCTCAGTGGCTGAACCGGTTGGATCATAAAGGTCTGCATCAAGCACACTGTCTGGATCGGGTCCTGTGTAACGGCCATCCAGGCGGCCGACGCGGAGTTTCTGATCGATCAGCAGATACTCGGTGAACTTCTCTACGTCGATGCGCAGGTTGGCTTCATCAACGATGTCTTTACCAATTCCCGTGTAGCGTGAGAGTTGATCAATAATTTTCTGCCGCTCGTCGGGAGTGAGCGCATCGCCTTTGTCGAGCGCTTCCGCATATTCGGTGTTGGCCCAATGTTCCGACTCCTCGCGCGCCTTGTTCATATCCTGAGCGAGATCGGGAGCGAGTTTATGGTGATAGCCCGCGATCATGGTAAACGACGGCACAAGAAAGATGTATGGTTGATCGTTGGTTTTATTGTCGATGAGCGTCTCGAAATTTAAGACCATCGAAAGCAGAGTGATGCCGTTAAACGAAATGCCACGGTCGGAAAGATATCCGGCGATGCCGGCGGAGCGGGTCGTTCCGTAGCTCTCGCCAAGGAGATACAGCGGCGAACTCCAGCGCTCGTAGCGTGTGATGTAGAGCCGGATGAATTCGCTGAAGGCTTCGATGTCGCCCTTTACTCCCCAATACTTCTTGAAGATTTCAGTATTTTCGGCGCGGCTGAATCCGGTGCCGATCGCGTCCACCAGCACGAGGTCGGTTTTGTCGAGCGGTGTGTAGGGGTTGTCTTGCAGGTGATAAGGTGAAGGCGGCATGAAGCCGTCCGGCTGTAGCACCACGCGCTTGGGCCCGAGCGCACCCATGTGCAACCAGATCGAGGCCGAGCCCGGACCACCATTAAATGCAAAAGTCAGCGGGCGTTTGGCAGTGTCTTGACCATCGAGCGTGTACGCGACAAAAAACATTTCAGCTTCGATTTTGCCATCGGCGCGCTTGATGGGAAGCCGGCCGGCGGTCGCCGTATAGTGCAGTGCCTTGCCATCAAGTGTGATCTGGTGGTGGCTAACAATGGGTGGAACTTCGGCGACATCGAAGTGCTCTTCCTTCTTTTCACCGTCCTTCTCGCCCGGTTCACTGCCGGCAGCTTTTTCGCCGGGAGCAGGCTCGGTTGATTTTGTCGCCGCTGGCTCCGGTTCTTTTGTAGCCGGTTTGGGTGCCTCTGCCTTTTTGTGCTGTTTGGTGGAGGAGGTCTGTTCCTGCGGGTTCTGGGACTGCTCGGGCGATTGCGCACTTAGTGCCCCTTGAATCGCAAAAACAAGAACCAACGATAATAAGAAAGAACGCATTCTCGATCTCCTTGGTACCGACTGGGCATTGTAAATGATTGGGTTATTTCACCACAGAGGTACTGAGGAACACAGAGGGCGCGATGGCCGGCCATCAGTATCAACGGTAAGATTGACACCGTGCCGTCTTCCTCCAAGTCCCAAGAACCTTTGCAGGTTTTGCAGGCGGAAAACTTTGCCCAGTTTTCGTTTCTGGTGCACGGTTTTTCTACCCGGGCGGGAGGAGTTTCCACTGCATATGGTGACAAGTCGCTGAATCTCGGCTTCAGCAGAGAAGATTCCCGTGAGAATGTCCAGCGGAACAGGGTAATATTCTTGCGTAGACTTGGGGCCCGCGATGCCAATCAACCCTTGTCATTGGTGACAGCCCGGCAGATTCACTCCGACATTATTCATTTTGTTGACGAGGTTCCGAATGAGCCCCTCGCTGGCGACGGGCTTTTGACGCAGACGCCAGGAATCCTGCTTGCCATTCAAACCGCGGACTGCTTACCGGTTCTCCTGGTTGACCCAGAGCACAAGGCAGTCGGAGTCTTTCATGCCGGTTGGCGTGGCACGGTGAAAAGGATCGTCGAAAAAGGTTTGGGAGAAATGCGGGGGCGCTTCGGAACGGTGCCCGCCTACGTCTTGGCTGCGATCGGCCCTGGCATTCACAATTGTTGCTACGAGGTTGGGGAAGAGGTGCGCGAGCAGTTCGCATCACAGTTCTCCTATGCGGCCGAGCTGTTTCATGAGATACAAGAATCGGACCCGGTGCGCGAAAAGTATCCATTACTATTCATGACTGCACGGGCTCCTGGACACAGCAGCTTGCCGAGCAGAATTTTCCTCGATCTGGTTGAGGCAAATCGCCGCCAGTTGATGGCCGCCGGAGTTCCAGGGACAAATATTGATGCTTCGCCGCTATGCACGTCCTGCCGCTCCGACTTGCTTTTCTCCTATAGGAAAGAGAAAGGGGTTACCGGGCGCATGCTTGGCGTCGCTGGGATTCTCCCGGGCACGGTGTTCCTCCCTAACTCACTCTGAGTTCTCCCGTACCGCGCATCCATTCGGGTGGGCGCGCAGCGCTGCTGCCGAGGGCATACAGAACCAGTTCGACCCGGTTTGAAATCCCCAGCTTCTCGAAAATATGAAGCAGATATTTCTTTATGGTGTGCTCGCTTAGAGTTAATTCGTTGGCAATTTCGCGATTGCTGAGGCCGTCGGCGACAAGTTCAACCACCTGCTCTTCACGCGCTGTCAACAGTTTGCTTCCGTGCGAATTGACTACGCGCAGTGAGGGAAAGCGTGTCAGCGCGTTGATCAGTAACTCCAGCTGGTCCGTAGTGGCCCACACCTGGCCCTCATGAACGCTCTGAATGCATTTGCAGAGGAGGCGGAACGGGTGCTCAGAAAAAAGAAATAGTCCACGCACCCCAGCGCGAAAAGCTTCTGCCACGCAATCCCGGTCATTCGGACCGAGCAACAGAACTTTTGCAATTTCGGGATGGGAAAGGTGCAGCCGGCGAACGGGTCCCATATCTGTACCCATTGCCGAGTGGCTAACATTCATTACCGCCACATCGACGGGAGACGTTTCGATGCATTCCAAAACAGCTTCAGCATTCATCGGGCAGGCACGTACTTCGAACCCGGAACGCCTGCCTAAGGCCTGAACCAGAAGCTGTGATTGAAGCTGATTGGAATCGCAGACAAGTATAGCAATCGAACGCGAAGTGGCTGGTTGCATATTTTCCTCGCCAGAGGTTGAGATTGGCTGGAGTTTAGAAATCCATGGAGATGGATTCTGTGACGCAAGCACGTGCTCACAATCCTGGAATTGTGGAAAACTCACGCGACAGTAATGCTTGGCTTCCGGCGCGGACTTAGCTTCATTCCCAAATCGGCCATCTCGCCCAACTGAAAAAGTTCTTTTCGCAGGAAAATGAAGTTACCTCCCGCTAATTTCGCGCCCAACTGCTTTGAATTTTGATTCTTTACCCACCTAAGTAGACCGAACTTTCGATGTCTTGCGCGTCAACGCAAGGACGCATATTTTCCAAAAATCATTTAGTGGCACAGGGAGTGAAAAGCGTGATGCAGCGGCCGGTCCTGAGTGTGGTCCTGACCCTGACTTGCTGTCTGGGGCAGCAGGTTATCGAGGGGCAAGTATCGGCGCAGCAGCCGGCCATTGCCTCGCGCCCCGAGGTGACTCGGGAAAAGAGTTCCGGCGCGGCGGGCGGCGTGTGGAGTCCAGCCCTGACGGGGGAACGCCGTCCGCTATACCGGTTGTGTAAGAGCGACGTGCTGGAGATTGATTTCACCTTTTCTCCCGAATTGGACCAGACGGTAATCGTTCAGCCAGATGGATTCATCGCGCTAAGAGGAAAGCAGCAGCTCTATGCGCAAGGCGTTACCGTTCCCGAACTGGAGGAAGCGGTGAAAGACGCGTATGGGCAGACGCTAAATGATCCTGAGATCACGATCGTACTTAAAGATTTCGATCGGCCGTCATTTATCGCGGGGGGAGAAGTTGGTCATCCAGGGAAATACGAGTTACGGGCGGATACAACGTTAACGGCGGCGCTGGCGATTGCCGGTGGCTTCACGGCACAGGCGCGCCACTCGGAGGTGATTTTGTTCCGGCGGGTCTCTGAGACCATGGTCGAATCGCGCGTGCTCAATGTGAAATCACTGCTCCACTCGCGCAACTTGAATGAAGACATTTACCTGAGGCCGGGGGACATGATCTATGTGCCCAAGAACACGGTCTCGAAAATCAAGCAATATCTGCCGGTTTCGAATCTGAGCACCTATTTCACTCCAACACAGTGACCACGATATGAATTCGATGCCTGAGGAGCTAACCCTCGTTTCTATGCCGGGTCCGTCGCCATCGCCGACGTTGCGGGATATCCTCATGGTTTTATTCCGGCACCACCGGCTGTTCCTCGTCACCTTCGCCACACTTTTTTCAGCGATCTTTCTCTACGGATTGATCGCGCCGCCCTACAAGGCAGAGATGAAAGTGCTGCTTCGCCACGGCCGCGTCGATCCCAAGATGATGGCTTTGCCCAGCGCTCCTCCGCAGCTGGATCGGGATGAAGTTACCGAGGAGGAGCTGAACTCGGAAGTCGAACTGCTGCACGACGAGGCAATCCTGCAGACTGTGGCACGAAACGCGGACCTCGCCACCGGCGGACCATTGTGGTTTTGGAAATGGCTTGGCCAAACGCAAGGCATGCGCCTGGAGCGGGCGGTTCGCCGGCTTGAGAAAAAGCTGGACGTGGAAGCAGTGAGAAAGACCGACCTGATTAATGTCAGCTATAGCTCTGCAAACCCGGCACAAGGAGTGCAAATTCTGCGTTGTTTGCAGGCTGCCTACCTGCAAAGGCACTCGCAGGTTCACCGCCCCCCGGGCGAACTGAGCTTCTTCGAAGAGCAACTGCACGACGCCCGCGGGGAACTGGAGAGGGCGGAACTGCGACTGATCGATTTCAGCCGGGGACAGGGAATCTCAGCGGCAGCCACGCAACGTGATCTTGAGATTCAGAAGCTGGCTGAGGCCGATGGGAACGAAAAAGACCTCGGCGTTTCAATTCAAGAGACCGCTGAACGCATCAGGAGCCTGCAGGCAAAGATGCAGTCGATACCGGAGCGAACGACTACGAGGATCAAAAACCTCGACAATCCCGACCTGATGGGCAAGCTGAAATCCAAAATGCTCGATCTCGAACTCAATCGCACCGATCTACTGATGAAGTATGGACCGTCCTACCGCCTGGTGAAGGAAGCAGAGGAGCAGATCGCAGAGACCAGGTCGCTCATTGCTGCGCAAGATAAAGAACCGCTGAGAGAACAGACGAGCGAACCGGACGCCAACCACGAATGGACAAAATCAGAGCTGCTGAAGGCCCAGGTCGAGTTGCAGCAATTGCTCGCGGGATCAAGCGCAACCCATATTGCGGTCGCAGGATACCGCGAGGCTGCGGAGCAGCTGGGAGAAGAGGCCATACGGCAGCAGCAACTCGAAAGCGACGTGAAAGCCGCTGAAGACCGGTATCTGCTCTATGCCAGCAAGCGCGAGGAAGCCCGGATTGGCGATGCGCTGGACCGGGGTGGAATTTTGAACGTTGCGGTTGCAGAGGAGCCGGTTGTACCGGCCCTGCCGGAGCACTCAGTTATTTTTTTCTGCGTGGCTGGCTTTTTAGTAGCGGGCGTCACTGGCACGGCGATGACGTTTGCTGCGGATTATTTGAATCCATGCTTCCGCACTCCCGATGAGGTGGTCGCTTTGCTGGGTTCTCCTGTACTCGCGTCGCTGCCGCGAAGCATGGAGAGAGGATCCAACCATGGAAAGGCGGACTGATGAGCACAGTTGTTGAAGCTTGGCGTCAATTGCCGGTGGGGGTTGAATACCCCACGCGGAGTGCAGGACCAACGGTTGGCGAAGTAGCGCCGTCAACCGAAAGCATTGTGCGGGAGCAGTTCGAATCAGAGCAGATTCGAAAACTCGTGCGGCACCTCTTTCTGCCGGGTTGGCCAAAAGCATTGCGGCAAGTGGTCTTCAGTCCGGTTGAAGAGGCCACCGATGTGGCTGAGCTTTGCCTTCGGGTTGCAGAAACGCTCGCCTCGCAGACAACGGGCGGCGTTTGCGTGGTGGAAGCGAACATTTCAGGGGAGAATCTACGCGACATGCATAAGACTGATTTGCCCGGAAAGAACCTTACAGTACTGCGCGAGCAGGCCAGGCAAGTCTCTTCCAACCTGTGGGTAATGCCCCAAGAAGGCCTGATGGCAGGGAGCGGTTTTGAGTCGGCACAGGTTCTGCGAGCGCGCTTGGCGGAACTGCGTTTGGAATTTGACTACTGCATTATGCAGGGGCCGGCGGCAGCTAGCTTCGGAAAGGCGGCTCTGCTGGGCCATTTATGCGACGGAATAGTGCTTGTTTTGCAAGCCAATGCTACGCGTCGGGCTTCGGCGCTGAACGTTAAGAAGCAACTGCGGGCGGCTCACGCCCGGCTCATTGGCACGGTGCTGACTGAGCGCGTTTTCCCTATTCCTCAATTTCTATATGGAAGACTGTGATGGCTTCGCCATCTGCATCAGACCCAGGACTCAGGCCGCAGAGCGGGTTTCCGGCCCCGTGGGGCCAGACGCCGATTCGCGGCAAGATGTTGCCGCAAAAAAGGCACGGAGGGCGAAATGTTTTGGTCATCGCAGCTGGCAATGTCGGCCGCGTTCTGACCAAGCACCTGGAGCAGCAAAATCAGCATTGCATTCTAGGCGTAGTCGGTGAAAGAGTCGGGCGCGACACCTTACTCCCCAACGTTGAAAGCCTGTCACAAATCGTGCAGAGCAATTTTGTCGAGGAGATCATCGTCGCGCTACCTTGTGAGCGTACCGCAATGCAAAGAGCGGTTCAGATTGCCCAGGACAACCATCTCGATGTGAAGGTTATTCCCGACCTGTTCGGCTATCGTGCGACGAAATTTCAGACCGTTGGCAACATTCCCCTCTTAACCTTGCACGAGCAACCGCGGTCGTGGTTGGGGCTTTCTCTAAAACGAGCGCTGGACATAGTTGTGTCTGCCCTTCTGTTGGCAGCGCTGGCCCCCATCCTGCTTATGATCGCATCCGCGATTGTCGTTGAATCGCGTGGTCCACTTCTATACGTTTCAATGCGGGTGGGCAGAAATGGACGGCGCTTCCGCTGTTACAAGTTTCGCAGCATGGTGCGAAACGCTAACGATCGCAAGCCCGAACTGCGTCTCCTCAACCAGCGGACAGGACCTATTTTCAAAATCGCTGACGATCCTCGGATCACGCGCGTGGGGAAAGTTCTGCGCCGCTACAGCCTGGACGAACTGCCCCAGCTTTGGAACGTTGTGAAGGGAGACATGAGTCTGGTCGGTCCACGCCCGCACCCCACTGATGATTTCGAACGCTATCAGCTTGACGACCTCAAACGCCTTCGAGTGACGCCTGGCCTTACCGGACTGTGGCAGGTCACCGCTCGCCAGGATTCGTCTTTCGCCCGCAACATGGAACTGGACCTTGAATACATACGGAACTGGAGTTTGTGGATGGACTTCCGCATTCTTTGCCGCACGGTCGTGGCAGTAGTCAAAGGAAGCGGCACATGAACGCCGGCACGCAACGCGCGGCAGGTAATAGCGATGTTGTGAGCGCATTGGTGGTGCGCGCGCTCGCGGCGCCGCTGCACGCACTTATCGCCGCACCCTCTTGGGTCTTTATTGTGGCGCTGACCGCCATGCTTTTTCGTCCTTCTGATTTGAAGTTCTATGCTATTGATCGGGTCTGTTTCGTGTTGTTATGTGGCGTGGTTCTGGCGCGCATTCTGCTCCTGCACGAACCCATTCGGTTGCGAAGCACAGTCACGTTCCCCTTATTCTTGTTGCTATCTCTCGCTGCATTCGAACTCTTGAGTCAGCCTTATGATGCTGAGGCATGGAGCGTCTTTGCAGCCAAGTGGCTGGTTCCATTCGTGATGTTCGTGCTGGCTGGTTACGTCTTTACCGATTCCGTCTCACTGCGCAGGCTCGAAATGTTTTCGCTGCTGGTGCTTGCCTATCTGAGCTTCGTTGCCGTTGCGTTTCTGCTGGGCATGAAGGGGATAATTTTTCCACCTTACCTTGTCGACGAGAGCATTGGCATCCACGCAGATCGTGCCCGCGGCCCCTTCCTGCAGGCAGTGGCGAACGGAGTGTCGCTTAATCTTTTGGCGTTACTTGCGGTGGACTCATTTCGCCGCCGCCGGCTACGTGGAATTTTGGCGCTGATCATGCTGGTTGCAGTTCCGCTCGCTGCGCTTGCCACCAAAACTCGCGCAGTCTGGTTGTCATTCGTGTTGTCAGCGGCTGGACTGGTTGTGTTTTATCCCTGCTTCCGCGTTCGGCGCCTGAGCGCAGGTTTGCTTGTGATTGGAGTCGCCGGCCTGTTTTGCGCCGCCTGCGACAACGGGTTGCGCGATTTTTCCGATCGTTTGCAGGAGAGAAGCCCGGTTGAATTTCGCGCGGCGATGTACCAGGCCGGTTGGGAGATGTTCTGGCAGAAACCCTTTTTCGGCTGGGGCAGAAGTGAAATGCAATCCGAACTCACGCGCCACATTAGAGATTTCCACCAGGAAGCCTTTTACTTTCACAACACCGCACTGGAAGTCGGGGTGGAATACGGTTCAGTCGGACTCTTTCTTTATGGCTGGCTTATGTTCGATCTCTTCAGGGTGGGTCGAATTTGTGATCATCTCGCGGCGTCGCGCAGCGGAGAATTTCTCGATCGGCAGTTCCGGTTTATGTGGCCCTTGCTGGTAGCTGCCTACGTGCTGAACGCTATGTTCGTAGTTATGAACTATCAATTTGTGAATGGGTTCCTGTTCACCATCGCGGGCATTCTTTCGGCTCAGAATCCTGGCTCTTCGCGTGGCCGGCGGGTGTTTGCTCTATAGCCTAATCGGAAAATGACTATTGCCTACCTTGCTAACCAATTTCCTTCGACGCTCGAGTCATATGTTGGTGACGAAATCCGCGAGCTGCGGCGGCGTGGCATCAGGGTCATCCCATGCAGCGCAAAAAAAATCGGCTGCGACGAAAGTGCAAAAGGCTGGCGAGAACAAATTCTGGTTGTGCAACGGCTACATCTGACTTTGCTCATCGCTGCGGCCTGGTTGTGCATAAGAAACTTCCGGAGGATACGGGATTTGGCTCAACGCACTATTTTTGAAGGCACAGAAACATGGAGAAACCGCCTGCTTGCGATGGCCCATACGTATCTGGGAGCACGCTTCGCTGTGCTGCTGCGTGGCTCCGGGGTTCAGCATATTCACGTGCACCATGGGTACTACTCCGCGTGGGTCGCGATGGTTGCAGCCAGGTTTCTCCAGGTCACCTACAGCATGACACTCCATGGTTCGGACATGTTGCTTCACGCTCGATATCTGGATGTAAAACTGGCCAACTGTCTTTTCTGCGCCACCATTTCTAAATTCAATCGTAACTGGCTACTTGATCGCTACCCGCAGATAGATGCTTCAAAGGTAATTGTGCAGCATCTTGGAGTCGAGGTTCCGGACTATGCTCCTTTCCAGCACTCCTCCGATAAATTACGTTTGCTGGCGGTTGGACGCCTGCACCGCGTCAAAGACCACGCATTCCTCATCCGCTGTTGCAGGAAAATCAAAGAGAGTGGCATCAACTTTTCTTGCGTTATCGCCGGCGATGGGCCGGAGGAGCGAAATATCGAGTCGCTCATCCTGCAACTCGATCTTTCAGATTGCATAGAGCTCGTCGGCCACGTCAATGGCGAAGAACTGGAGCGTTGTTATAGCGATACAGATGTCGTCGTGCTGACCAGCCGAAGCGAGGGCATTCCGGTTGTGCTGATGGAAGCGATGGCGAGAGCGAGGCTGGTCCTGGCGCCGGCGATCACCGGAATTCCCGAACTTGTTCTGGACGGCAAAACCGGTTTCCTCTATGAGCCGGGATCGCACAAGTCGTTTGTGTCGCGCATCGCCACGATTGCGTTGAGGAAGGATGAACTCGATTACGTTCGCGACGCCGCCCGCAGTCATGTAAAAGAACACTTCAATAAACAGAAGAACACCACTGCGTTTTGCGAGCTCCTTCTCAACCGCTTTGCAGAATTCCAAGATCGAGGAAGTAATGCGTATTCTTTACTGCAATAAATACAACTTTCCGTTCAGCGGAACCGAAATATACCTGTTCGAGATGATGCGCATTATGCGGGAGCGTCAGCATGAGGTTGCCTTGTTTTCCATGCAGGATCAACGTGGCGCGCCGACCGAATATGATGACTTCTTTGTGCCGCAGATTAACTTTCTTCAGCCTGGCGGCGGTTTGCTGAAACGCGTCGCCCTCGCTGGTCACGCGATCTATTCTCTCGAAGCACGCCGACGACTGCGGCAGCTGATTTCAGTCTTCAAACCTGATGTTGCACACGTACGCAACATCTACCATCATCTATCGCCATCCATTTTGTGGGAGTTGAAGCGCCGGGGCGTTAAGGTGCTCTATCATCTCAATGATTTCAAATTGCTCTGCCCGGCCTACAACATGGTGGCGCACGGAGCCACGTGTGAACGTTGCCACGGCGGCCGGTTTCGGCATGTGGTCACGTCAGGCTGCTATCACGGCTCGCGAAGCGCTGCAGCCGTGCTCGCGGCCGAGGCCTATGTCCACCGCTGGTTGGGAACCTACCAAAAATGTGTTGACCAATTCCTGGCGCCGAGCCATTTCGTAAAGCAGCAACTGGTGGAGAATGGTTTCGAAGCCGGCAAAATAAACGCCCTGCCGCATTTTCAGCGATTGCCGGCCTACGATCTCGCGCCTCCACCGAGTGACGGTCCGCTCCTTTATCTCGGGCGACTATCCCCGGAAAAGGGTGTGGACGATCTATTGCGGGCAATGGCAGGTTTTGCCAATCTGCGCCTTCAAATCGCCGGAGAAGGCCCGGAGCGACGCCGGTTGGAGTCGCTGGTTCAACAGTTACGCCTGACAAACGTGAGCTTCCTGGGCCATGTTGCGGCTACAGAACTGGAGCAACGGATTGCGGCAGCGCGCTTCACCGTATTCCCGTCCCGCGCCTATGAGACGCTTGGCAAGACCATTCTCGAATCATACGCATGCGGACGGGCAGTCATTGCCTCCGATCTTGGTTCGCGCAGAGAATTCGTGCATCACGGCAAAACCGGATTGCTTTTTCCATCCGGCGATATTGAGCAGCTAAAATCCGCGATTCGCTACCTCACCGAGCATCCTCAAATCGCAGCTGAAATGGGTAAAGCAGGCCGCAACATCGTTGAATTGCATCATTCACCTGAAGGCCATTACCGCGCGATCACGGGGCTCTACGAACAAATGCTTCAAGGTCGCTCGCCCTGGAAGACGCGATCGACGCGTCCTGAGGAACCGTGCTTTCGAATCGCGTTCATTGGCGGGCGCGGGGTCGTCTCGCGATACAGCGGAATTGAAATGTACTACGAGGAAGCCGGCAGGCGGCTGGCCCAGAACGGTCACGAGGTAGCAGTTTATTGCCGAAACTACTTCACCCCTGCCATTACACAACACGCGGGAATGAAAGTGCTGCGTTTGCCGACCATACGGTCGAAGCACATGGAAACGCTGGTTCATTCTTTTCTGAGCACGATGCACGCGCTTTTCACCCATGCCGAGATTGTCCATTACCACGCTCAAGGCTCAGCGATCTTTTCGTTCTTGCCCAGGTTGTTTGGGAAGAAAACGATCGTCACCATCCAGGGCCTCGACTGGAAACGAAAAAAATGGGGGAAGGTAGCTTCCACTTTTCTGCTGATGGCAGAGCGGGCGGCCCTGCGATTTCCCAATGCGACGGTCGTAGTTTCGAAGCGTCTCGAGCAACATTATCGCGAGCAGCACTCGGCCAATACCCTTTACGTACCGAATGGAACGGAAATTCGCCACAGCCGCAATCAGGATCTGGTCCGAAAATGGGGGCTTGAACCTAAGAACTACATTCTTTATCTAGGACGATTATCTCCGGAGAAAAATTGCCACCTGCTCATCCAGGCATACAACCAAATCAAAACAGATGCCAAGTTGGTCTTCGCCGGCGGCTCGAGCTACTGCGACTCTTATATTGCGAAACTTCGACGTCACGAGAGTGCGAACATCAGATTTCTGGAGTGGGTCGCAGGGGAAGATTTCAACGAGCTTTTGACGAATGCAATGCTGTTCGTTCTGCCATCGGACTTGGAGGGGCTCTCGCTCGCGCTGCTGGATGCCATGGGAGCGGGGGTATGTGTGCTGGCGAGCGACATTCCCGAAAATTGCGAAGTCGTTCAGGGAGCCGGGTTCGCCTTTCGTGCGGGGGATGTCGATGACCTTGCACGCATGTTATGGCTGCTCATATCGAACCCCGAAATTCGAGAGCACGCGGCCACCAGCGCTCGCAAACGGGTGCGCGAGAAGTATCTTTGGGATGGAATCAGCAAACAGATGGAGCAGGTCTACGCCCGCGTGCTGGGGGAAAGCCCGAGGGCAAGCACAAGAAAACTACCTGCTGCACCGACTGAGAAGAAGGCGGCGTAATCTTGCCGAAGGTCGGTGATAGATTTGTCCCATGCGGGTTACTGTCTTCGGAGCCACCGGCTTGCTGGGCAAGGCACTCATGCACGAGCGGGACGGCGATGAACTTCTTGGCCTCAGCTCAAAAGACGCCGATATTCGCGACGAGCGCGCCGTAAACCAGGCTATTGACCGTACCCGTCCAGACTGGATTGTGCTCGCCGCGGCTTATACCGATGTGGATGGCTGCGAGAGCGATCGAGAATTGGCTTTTGATGTGAATTGCCGAGGCGCAGTCAATGTGGCCCGGGCGGCAAAGCTCCATTCCGCCCGCCTCCTCTTCATCAGTACGGATTACGTTTTTGATGGGCGCGGCACGGCCCCGTATGAAACCGATGCGCCTCGCGCTCCGCGCAGCGTGTATGGCAAGTCGAAGGCAGAGGCCGAGGTGCAACTGCTGGAGATCATGCCTCAATGCTGCATTGTGCGGACGGCATGGCTTTTCGGGCTGGGTGGCAAGTGCTTTCCGGATACGATTCTCAAACTGGCCGCGATCCGATCCGGGATCGACGTCGTCAACGACCAGCGCGGATCGCCGACTTTTGCCCGGGATCTGGCCCGCGCGGTCATGCTGCTCTGCCGAAAGAACGCGACTGGGATTATTCACGCGACCAATCGCGGCAGCTGCACCTGGTTCGAGTTTGCACAGGAGATCGTCTCACTCGCCGGGTTGCCGACGATCGTACGGCCGACGACCAGCGACAAGTTTGTCCGCCCAGCCGAGCGCCCAAAATATTCAGTGCTCTCTCCGGCCAGCCTGGGGAAAAATGGCATCACGATGCCAAGCTGGCAGGATGCTCTCGCGGATTATCTTGAAGAGAGAAGAACCGCGTGAGCGTAGTTACTTTCGCTCTGCAAGGTACGATTCTTTGTACTCCAGGTAATTTTTCGCGTAACGCACAATTGCGCCCTGGTCGCGGTCATCGAGCCTGCGGCGGAACTTGCCGGGAGATCCCATCCACAAGGAGTAAGGCTCAACAATCGTGTTTTCAGGCAACAAGGTTCCGGCGGCGATAATTGAACCGGTCCCAACTTTGGTGCCGTTCAGGATCACGGCGCCCATTCCGATCAGGCAGCGGTCTTCAATCACGCAGCCATGAAGGGTCACAGAGTGGCCGACGGTGACGTACTCGCCGACCGTCACGCCAAACTGCATTCTCATGCCGTGCAATACGCAGCAATCCTGAATGTTGGAGTGAGCGCCCACACGAATGGCATAGACATCGCCACGCAACACGGCGTTCATCCACACGCTGGCGTGTTCGCCGAGAACGACGTCGCCAATGATCTGTGCCGATTCATCCACGTAGCACGATTCGGGAATGGTTGGAGTAATGCCCTGGTAAGAACGAATCATGGTTTTGCAGTGAAGTCGAACATACCACGAATACTGCGTGGTGCGTTCTCTCCCTGATCAAGCGAGCGAGGAGTTCCTGCTACCGCCTGCTGCCAGGTGTAGAATGTTCAGCGTTCTCCTGGATCAGCCGGCAGGCGTCCGCTAAATCTGGAGGTGCCTAATGTTCCCTTTCCTCGGATCTGGAATCGGTCTAATCCTGGGACTCGGCTGGTGCCTCGTAGTATTTATTGCCATCTGGCAGTGGTGGGCGGGTGCGCAAGGCGTTACCCTGGTGCTGACGTCGTTCCGCATGGACGCTACTCCGGGCGCGGTGACACCGCTCGAAATTACAGGCCGGGTTTCTGGAGTTGTCGGATGGTTGCTCAACTTGGCCAAGGCCGTCGCACCTGTTGAGCTGCGTCTCACCCAGCATGATGCCACCCTCAGATGGGCCAGCCTCAGCGGGGTCTCACAGCAATATGCACCGCTAGCCAACGTAACCAGCACGGAATGCGGGTACCGGCGGTCCTTTGTAGCATTTCTTGTCACCCTCCTCTTCGGCCTCGGCACGGTCATGGTTTTGGTGTCAGGTGGCGGCCCCAACTCTGACCTATTCATGCTGAACCTAGTTCCTGCCGCAATCGCGTGTGCGATCTATTATTTCTCCAAACGTGTTCACATCACTCTGAACGTACCGGCTTCACCCCGTATGTCTCTGAGCTTTAAACCGAGCGTAGTGGAGCGTGTCAACATTGATGTTCCGGAGGCGATAAGAGCAGTCGAGTTGGTCAACAGCTTGGTTCTTGCTAATCGCGCAAACGGATTTGCGATTGCGGCTCGACCTGCTGCCGCGTAGTCTGTTCGCTGACAACCTCGAGCTAGGGGATTTGTCCGTGATCAGTCCCGGAATCACGATCCGAACAAAACGAGGGATATAGTCGTCGGCGCAGACCAAGGACAAGAGGCAACAACTCTTGAATAAGCCCGGCATGCTCTCATGGCGGCTAATCAAGCTCCGGCCATCGCCGGCTCGACCTCATAAATCGAATGCCACGACGTGGCGGCCTTAAGCCGGTCATTCACGTTGTTGATGTTCTTCACGCCTTCAGTCTGCAGCCATTTGCGGAACGCATCCGGACCCTGCTTTGCATAAACCGGTATGCCTTCTTTCCAGGTAGCGCGGCCGCAGAGCACGCCGTTAAACTTTACGCCCGATTCCGCGGCGAGCTCGAGCGCCTCGGTGAACTCGGCGTTACTCACTCCGGCGGAAAGATAAATAAACGGCTTGGTGGCCGCTTTGGCTGCTCTCAAGAACTGGTCTGCCGCTTCCTTCTTCGAATAAGCTCGATGGCCAGCATAAACCTTTACGCCTTCCACAAACTTCATATTGACGGGAACTTCAACTTTCAGAATATCAACTCCATAGCGATCTTTACTGAACTCGCGCATGCTCTCGGTGACGATCTCCGGCTTCTTCTTTGCATAGTCGAATCCCTTCTCGTCCGCGCCTTCTTCGTAACCTACGAATTCAAGAAAAAACGGAATATCGTTGGCCCGGCACTCGTCACCGATGCGCTCCACCCACGCATGTTTCTGTTCGTTGATGTCTTTGGAGTCATACGGAGTGTAATAAAGGAGAATCTTCACGCAGTCCGCGCCGGCTTCCTTGAGGCGCCGGGCCGACCAGTGCGTCAGCAAGTCCGGCAGGCGTCCGGGGCCGGTCTTGTCGTAGCCGGTTTTTTCATAAGCGAGCAGGAGCCCGGCATTCTTGGCACGGCGCCTGGAGGCCGGTAATCCCCATTCAGGGTCAAGCAGAATGGCGCTGGCATGCGGTGTGAGAACTTCGGTGACCAGGGACTTGAACTCCTCCATCATGCGGTTGTCAACCTCGCCGCCTTTCTCTTTGGCGAGTGCCTTTTGCAGTGACCCCCGCTGATCCATTGCGGCGGCGGCAATGACCCCGCGGTCGGTGGAAACTTTTTTCAGTCCAGCCAGCTTTCCAGGTGTAAGCTTCATAATTCCTCCGTGCGCTAAGAAACACACAATTGTAAACCAGTGAAAGGCATGTAGAACGGCACGGGAGGGCTATTCGAAAGCGCGGGAAATCCAAGCTGAAACGGGGGGCGTTCGATCAGAAAAAGGAAATGGCGCCCCCTTAGTTCTTTTTGCTTCCGTTGCGCAAGAAAAACAAGTGACTGCTACATCGCGTTGCTGGGCAGATCGCGAGATGACGGCATTTCGATGATGGCCACCCACTGACCGCTGCGATGGCGCTCATACACGATCCGGCCGCCGAGGAGTGCGGCCGCGGCTGCCGGCGGGACGTCGCGATGGTAACCGAAGAACTCAGTCTTCCATCGGGTCCAGGTTTTTGATCTGTCAAGTATTGAAGGCGGCGGTTCGTACTTGGTCGAGAAAACCAGCGCCACGTCGAAGCCCCGAATCTCGGCCGCTGACATCACCTGCTCAAGCGTGAAATCTTCAATGCGGAACGTCCTCAGTGGCTGATTCACGTAGCCGAGATACGGACGCGTGACCTCGTCGCTCGCTGGCCACGCGGTGAGCACGCGCGCATTGGGATAACGGCTCGCGAGAAAATGCTCGGCGTCTTCATGCAGCTGGATGTAATCGCGGCAGGCAAGATTATCCTCAATCGAAAGACCGTAAGGCGGGTTAATGAACAGCGCCGTCCCAAAGGCAATCACAACCATCGAAATAACCCAGTGCCAAGCAGTCATGCGCCTGTGGAGCGTTGAGACAAGAATAATGATGACAAGCGGGACCGCCGGCAGCATATAGCGCGCGAGAACAGCTCCTCCAATCACAGCCATGGAAATAACGTAGGCGGCGATCACGAAGAGGAATTGCAGTTGTATTCGCGGATCGATTCGTGAACGCTGCTGTTGGCCATCTTTGACCGGGGGCAGCCACATTGCTGCGAGGGCGGCAAGGGTGAGTACATATAAGTTCAAGTACCCGAGGGTCTGCCATAGGCGAAGTCCCAGGGCAAGCAGGATTCGCAGAGGCTGCAGCGTCGCCTGCACGTTATAGCGGAAGAATTCCGGATTGCCAAAGACAAAGCCCGTCCGTTCGTAGTGATAGAGATACCAGAGAGCAAGCGGAACGACCGGAAACAGCAATGCTGCCGGCCTCGTCCAATTCTCCCGTTGGGACAAGTGGCTGCCCTGAGCGAACCTCGGCAAGAGGAAGCAAAGCAGCATCGCTCCCGCGAACAATGCCAGCGGCGCCAGGATGGCCGTTTCCTTCGCCAGAGCCGCGGCAGAAAACCATGCCGCTGCTGACCATGGGCGCTTCTCGACATAGCTGCGCAATCCCCAAAACGTCAGCCCCGCAGCCGCAAGATCCACCTGCGCCAGCATGCTCTGCATGAAGAACACGGGATAGATCGCCGTGCAGACAGTGGCCGCGATCGCTACCCTGGTCCTGGTGACCGACCGCGCAAGGAGAAATAGCCCCAGCAGGGCGAACGCTGCAATCAACAACATGGTTGTGCGCGTGACGAGCGGGGAGCAGCCGCCAAGCTTCCACGCCAACGCGAGCACGGCCATCACCAGCGGGGGATGTGCATTGGACGGAGTTGACCGAGGTATGAGCGCGCCGGTGAGCAGAAGATCGCGGGCCGCCGGAACATAATGGCCGGCCTCGTCCCAGAAATATGGCAAGCTCAGCAGAGGCGCATGCGCGGCAAGCAGCGCAGCGAAAAAAATCGCCAAGAGCACGGCTGAATTGTACCGGCGCGGATCGGTTTGTTCGGGCATCTCCGCGTGCTGGCTCGCGCCTAGTGTACCGGACCGGCCGTCATCATGCGCGGATCGAGCTTGATCTCCCCAAACGCGGTTTCATATCCGGTGACATTTTGCTGCAGAATGGCGAGCAGCGCTTTGGCCTGCTGCGGGCTAAGATAAATGCCCTGAAAATTATTGATTTCGACCTGCGCCTCGTTCGGCTGGCTCAAGGTACCGAAAACCAGAAAGAAATCCCAAACATTTACGCGCACCTGCACGCTATTCGCGTAATTCTCACGATAATTAGCCGCATTGACCAGCTTGATATTCGGTTGAGTTGGATTAGCCATAACCGTGTAGTGTAGCGGCAACTCGCGCCCGGAGAAAAGTGTAACGGTCACTGCCGGCCCTGCGCGCCGCTTCCGGCGCTAAAGTTACGTTATAATCGTCAGAATTCAAACAGGCCCGTAGCTCAGTTGGTCTAGAGCGCTTCCTTGACACGGAAGAGGTCGATGGTTCGAATCCATTCGGGCCTACCATTGTTTCAAGCGGTTCGTGCTTCGGCTTGCTTTACACCCGGCTCTGTCCCCCCCCAAACATCCCATAGGCAATACCTCAAAATTGGTGTACACTTCCTGCCGCCGTAGAACCCGGTGTTTTCGGCAGCTGCACCGTCGGCGAATTTCTAAGAACAACAATTTAAGGATGTAGAAACGTGAGCATAAAGAACACAGCCATCTTGGCTCTGACAATGTCTCTTGCCGTTCTGGGCTCTGGAGTGAGTCTGGCCGAGGACAAGGGCGTCACCAACGCTGAGGACCTCGTAGCCCGTCATCTCGATTCGATTGGGCTCGCCAAGACCCGGGCCGACCTTAAATCCCACGTAGCTCAGGGGCCTGTGCAATTCAAGATCCTGGTCGGCGGCTCAGGGATCCTGGATGGCAAGGCGATCTTCGTTTCCGAGGGCGACAAACTTCAATTCATGATGAAGTTGCTCAACAACGAATACCACGGGGAACAGTTCGTCTTTGACGGCCAGAAAGACAAGGTGGCCTACTCGACGGCCAGCCAAAGTCGGTCGACGTTTGGAGCGTTCGTCTTCGCGCAGGACGCTGTGATCCGCGAGGGCCTCCTCGGCGGAGTGCTTTCAACCGCATGGCCTCTTCTAAATTTGGACCAGCGCAAGGCGAAACTCAGTTTCGATGGTTTGAAGAAAGTGGATGGACAGGAACTCTACGACCTTGTCTACCATCCCAAGAAACATTCCGATCTGGAAATCCACTTGTTTTTCGATCCGGAAACATATCGCCACGTTGAAACAACGTACAGCTACAGCATTCAAGCCGGCATGGCCGACCTGGGGCCTGGGAGTGGCGGGGGCTCGCCCGCTCCGGGGAGCATGGACAACCCGGCGGGAACTGGACAACCGGGCACCAGCTCAGAACTTGCGACCGGCCGCCAGCAGCAAACTCGCTATCGTTTGCAGGAGAAATTCAGCGATTTCAAGGCCGTGGACGGTTTCACTCTGCCGACCCACTACGATCTTCAGTTCACGCAGGAACTTCGCAACGGCCGTACCACCGTTTACGACTGGGATATGAAGGATCTTAACGTGAGCAGTAACGCCTCGCTCGATCCGCGTAATTTTGAGGTGAAATGAGTTGAACTGAAGTTACACGATCCGCAGGCTGTCTCGGGGAATTGCTATGGGGCCCACTCGTCGAACCATCTGGCTGTTTTTGCTGTGTCTTTTTTTCGTCCGCTTCGGCACTTCACAGGAAATTCCACAGCAAGGTCTGGCGTTGCTGCCGGACAACTCTGCCTTCACCATTTCCAAGAATGTCGATGAGGTGAATCTCATCCTGAGTGTCACCGACTCCAAGGGCCGCTTCGTCAGTGATCTGACGGCGGATGAACTGCGGTTGCTGGACAATCATCAAGCTCCCGGGAAGTGGAACTATTTTCAAGCCAGGACCAACTTACCCCTTCGAGTTATTCTGGCAGTTGATATCAGCAGCTCCATTCGTGAGCGCTTTCGCTTTGAACAGCAGGCCGCCAGCGGTTTTCTCAAGCATGTGCTGCGCCCGGAAACCGATGAAGCCGGCGTGGTGGCGTTTGGAAGCGAAGTGAAAGATAAGACTGCCAGCATGACCAGCGATATCGCCATGCTTAACGCAGCCATTAATGCGTTGCGGCCTGACGGCGAAACCGCCATGTACGACGCGATCATTGATTCCTGTCACAAGCTCCACGAAAGCCGCGGCCGGGTGCCGATGCGTCCGATAATCATTCTGGTCACCGATGGCGCGGACACAGCCAGCAAGGCGACTTTACGACAGGCCCAGGAAGCGGCCACCCGTTCGGAGGCAGTGATTTTCGCCCTGGATGCAAACGTAGTGTCCGAGAAAAACTCGAAGGGCCGCCAGGTGCTGGAGAGATTAACCCGTTCCACCGGCGGCTTTATTCTCCCGGCACGCGAAAAATCCGAACTCAAAGACTCCTTTGCCAAGATCGAGAAGGTGTTACGCAATCAGTACGCGCTCGGGTATCCCCCACCCGATTTGGTCGCCAACGGGAGTTTTCGCACGATTGAGGTAACATCCCGCAGGCGGCGCCTGACAGTGCATACACGCGAGGGATACTACGCCCCGCGGAATTAACCTGCTCGCGCGACAACATCTCTTCGCGATTAGAATTTCGCCACTCTGAGTGACGCCGGCGCGCCACCTTCGTCCAATGCTTATGCGCTGCGTCCCACAATTTGCCCTGGTCGTTGCATCTGCGCCGTTTGGTGTTTCGCCGATCGCATTCTGGATGTACGTTGCTGCGGCGCTGGTTCTCCTCGCCGGCCTCGTCAGGCTTGTCAAAGAACTGCCGCAGGAATACGGCATCGATAAGCTCATGCCATTTGGCCGCCTGTTTTTTGCCATCCCGATGACGGTCTTTGGCACTGAGCATTTCACCGATACCGCGGATATTGCCAGCCTGGTTCCGCGCTGGATCCCCTGGCATACGTTCTGGGCCTATGCCGTTGGGCTCGGCTTTATCTGCGCTGGATTCGCTATCGCTGCCCGCGTGCAGGCACGGCTGGCCGCCACCCTGGTTGGGACCACGTTCATAATCTTCGTATGCACCATGGGTCTGCCGGGTGTCATTGCCGAGCCGCACAACAGGTTCGCCTGGATCCTGTTGCCGAGGGAGCTCTGCTTCGGCAGCGGAGCTTTGGCGTTCGCGATGTCGCCGCGGCCCGTGCGATCCTCCTCCGCGCCGCCAGCACCGGCTTGGGCTGTGTTTCCGCGATTCGTTATCGGTATCACTTCTGCGTTCTATGGGATTGAGCATCTGCTGCACCCCGAACACGTGCCGGGAATTCCGCTGGAACGAATCACGCCGCCGTGGATTCCCGGACGAATTGGCTTGAGTTATTTTGTCGGCGTTGTCCTCATTCTTGGTGGCCTTTGCCTGCTGATCAATCTAAGAGCGCGCCTTGCTGCTACGTGCCTGGGGTTGACGGTCCTGCTGACGATGTTATGGATCTATCTGCCAATGCTCATCGCTGCACCCCTCGAAGTAGAATCTTTGAACTATTTCTTCGACACCCTGCTGTTCTGCGGGGCCATCCTGCTGCTGGCAGATTCGCTGGCGCCGGACGAACGGCCCGCTCAAGCCAATTTCGCTCGAGCGGTGTAGCTCACTCTTCTCGATTCGGTCATTCCGGCGAAGCGAAGCTGAGCGCAGTCGAGAGACCTTGTGCTTATGCATCTCACTTCGCCCTGGCATGCTTCGGCTGGTACAACCCCAGCTCCATCCCGCTTGGCAGCCGAATCGTCGTAGCAATGCCCCATTCAGCTTCAAGTACTTCCGAACACTTCACGTTCGTCGCCTGCAACGCCTTCATCTCGGCCGAGAGATCATCGCACATGAAATAAAGAATGCTGCCCGCCAGCTTGCGCCCGGCGTGGGCCTGTACGAAATCTGTCTCCGCAGGATGCACCGCAATCTCGCTCGGCGGCAGTGCGAAGATCAACCACCCGTGTCCCACATCAACGAAGCGAAGCTTGAGAAAATCCTTCAGAAACGCCCGGTCTGCATCCGGATTACTGCTGTAAAGAAGAAAATGCGCGCCATTGATCATGCGCGGAAGTATATAGCTTCGGTGTCCCTCTGTGCCCACCGCGGTTTTCTGCGTTCGCCGATCCCTCAATGACGCTAACGCTACCCTTCCTGTAAATTATCTCTATGAAGAAAGAGCCAGAATCCGGCAAGCACGGCAATCACGACGGCGCGGGCATCGACCGCAAGCTGCACAATCCCATTGAAGACCGCCTGACGCCGCTCGAGCCACTCGACCTGTCGCGTGTGCGCTCCATCGATGATCTCGTTCGTGCCATGTCAAAGACCGCCTTCACCGGCCGCCAGATCGGCGAAGCCGCCGATGTGCTCGAAGCCATGGCACGCGATGAAGAGTGCTTTGTCGTCATGACCCTCGCTGGCGCCATGACCGTCGCCAAGCAGGGACTGATCATCTCCGATCTCATCGAGCGCGGCATCGTCAACGCCATCGTCTCCACCGGCGCTCTCATGGCCCACGGCCTGGTCGAGGCCACCGGCCGCGCTCACTTCCGCTACAACCCCGACGTGCCCGACACCGAGCTTTACGAGCAGGGCTACAACCGCGTCTATGACACGCTCGAGCCGGAGCAGAACCTCGATGATGTTCAGGAAGTAATGTCGGGAATTCTCGAAGCCTGGGACCACAACGAGGTCGTCTGCTCCTACAAGCTCAACCACGTGATCGGCCAGCACCTCGCGAAAAACGCCAAAGACCAGCGCGGAATATTGAAGTCGGCTTATGAGAAAGGCGTCCCGGTTTTCGTCCCTGCCTTCACCGATTCAGAATTAGGACTTGACGTCGCCCTCGAGAACCGCCTGCGGGAATCAACCGGCCGTCACAAGCTGCGCTTCGATCCGTTCGAAGATCTCGAGCACTTCGCGGCCACTTTACTCCGCCAGAAGCGTCTCGGCATTCTCACCATCGGCGGAGGCGTTCCCCGCAACTGGTCCCAGCAATTCGGCCCCTTCATCGAACTCCGCCATCGCCGCCTCGGCGAAAACATTCCCCTCAAGCGCTATCACTACGGCGTCCGTATCTGCCCCGAACCTGTCTATTGGGGTGGATTGTCAGGCAGTCCTTACAGCGAAGCGATTTCCTGGGGCAAGTTCGTCCCGCCAGCGGAAGGTGGCCGGTTCGGCGAAGCCTTCGTGGATGCCACAGTCGGCTTGCCGTTGATCGTTGCCGCGGTGCTTGAACGGCTCGGGAAGAAAAATGCCGCCACTTCAAAGAAAGAAAAGGCAGCTGCTAGGAAATAACTTTCTGCGGTCCCCTGTGTTCTTTTGTGCACTCTGTGGTGAGGGTTACGGGTGGCCCCACCCTTAACCGAGCGTTTTGTGCAAGGTCAGAGTGGAAACTTTCGCAACGATTTCTTCACCAGATCGTCACCCGCTCTTCCGGCGCCAAATACAGCTTCTCTCCCGCTTGCACATTGAAGTTCTGGTACCACGCATCCAGATTGCGCACTGTGTCGGCCCGATACTGCGCCGGCGCATGCGGATCAGTCAGCACCTGCTGTCGCAGGGCCGCATCGCGCTCCTTCGCCGCCCAGTTCTGCCCGAAGGCAATGAAGAACTGCTGGTCGCCTGAGAAGCCATCCTGCTTCGGCGCAGTCTTGTTCCCCAGCGCCTTGTGATAACCATCGAACGCGGCGTTGATTCCCGCCAGATCGGCAATGTCTTCCGCCAGCGTCTGCTCGCCATTCACATGCAGATCGGGAAACGGCATGTAGGTGTCATATTGTTTCGCCAGCTTCTGTGTCACCTGGTTGAAATGCTCGAGATCGGCAGGGGTCCACCAGTTGCGCAGCGCGCCCTTCGAATCGAAGGTGCTGCCCTCGGTATCGAAGGTGTGGCTCACTTCATGTCCGATGATCGAACCGATCGCGCCATAATTCGTCGCATCTGGCGCTTTGGCATCGAAGAACGGCGGCTGCAGAATCGCCGCCGGGAAGTTCAACGCATTCTGCAAAGGAAGATTAACCGCATTTACTGTCTGCGGTGTCATCGACCACTCATGCCGGTCCACAGCCGACCCCAGTCTCGCGACCCCACGGTCATATTCGAACAAACTGCCCCGCCAGATATTTCCGAACGCGTCGTCCGCTCGCACTTCGTACGCCGAATAATCCTTCCACGTTTCCGGATAACCAATTCCTACGTATAAGCTATCTAGCTTCGACTGCGCCTCTGCCTTTGTTGCCGGATCCATCCACTTCAGCGCTGCCAGCCGCTCGTGATAAACCGCAATGATGTTCGCCACCATCGCCTGCGCCCGCGCCTTTGCCTCCGGCGGAAAATATCGCTGCGCATAGATTTTGCCGACCTCATCTCCGAGGAGCGCATTCACCACCGCCACTCCGCGCTTCCAGCGCGGCAGTTGCTGCGGAGTTCCCGACATTACCTTGCCGAAAAAAGCGAACCGCTCATCCGTCAGCGCCTTCGGCAGGACCCCTGCATAGGCCTCGATCATGTGAAACGCCAGCCAGTCTTTCCAGGTATCGAGCGGAGTCGACGCCACCAGGGCCGACTCTCCGGTGAACGCTCCCGGCTGCCAGACATCAAAGCTCGCCTCTTTTTGCAATCCCGCTGCTTCGAAAAACTCTTTCCAATCGAGCCCCGGCGCTTTCTCCCCGAAATCGGCCATCTTCCACGTGTTGTCGGCTTTGTGAATGTCCTCGTCTTCCGCCAGACTTTCATGCTTCTCGGCAATCGCGTGTTCGAGTTTGATGATGCGAGTTGCCCGTGCATCCGTGTCCGAAAATCCCCCCAGCTTCAGCATTGCCGAGACATGCGTCTGGTATTTTTCGCGGATCTCCTTCATGTGCTCGTTGTCGGAGACGTAATACTCCCGATCAGGCAACTGCAGCCCGCCCTGCAGCAGATACGCCGTGTAGTGGTCGGAGTCATGAAACCCCGGCGCGACCCATAATCCAAAAAGATTAGGAGTATGAAAATTCGTGTTGTTTAATGCATCCACATCTGCGCGGAGACTTCCTCCCAGCGCTCGCGCCAGCTCCCGCTTGTCCCTGATGGCGGCAATCGCATCGAGATGCGGCTTCAGGGGCTCCAGCCCCTTCGCCTCTATAGCGGCTTCATCCATATAAGAATTGAACAGCGCCGCAATCTTCCCTGCCCCTGAGCCCTCACCGCCCTTTGTCTTCACCGCTCCTTCAATAATCGAGCGCACACGGTCGTTGCTGATCTCCAGCAACTGGGTGAACACTCCGATTGCCGGGCGATCGGGAGGAATCTCCGTTCGCTTGATCCAGCCGCCGTTCGCATAATCGTAGAAATCATCCCCAGGCCTGGCGGACTGGTCCATGTTCCCCACGTTGATCCCGTGCGTCTCTTTAACCGGTTTTTTCGCAGTTTCGGCTAAACCCGCCGTTACCAATGCACCTAATAGCAAGATTGCAGACAGACGAAGTTGGCTCATAAAAAGGGCTCCTAAATAGGATAGATCAGGTGTTTCACGTCTACTTAGACGTGGAACTGTAAAGAGTAGCACCATCAGAGAAATGCAGGGGCAGGAAGAGAAAGAGCGCGCGCGGAAATAGCCACCCTCATGCCTTCGCAGTAGTCAACTTCTGCTTCGCTCCCATGATCACCAGCCAGAACATAAAGACCAGTTCGCTGATGGTGAGGGGCTGAGTGAGTGTGAAGACTTTATCGTCGTATTGCGGATAGAGAAAACCGGTGAAACTCATCCCCAGATAGCCCAGGCAGCCGAGCACGAGCCAGACGCCAAGCCAGCGGGGCAGAAAATGCGACTTGTACACCAGAAGACCAAGCGGGATGAGCCAGAGCCCCCAGAAAATTTCATTGGCCAGATCAGCGTCTTGATGCAGCCGGAGAAAGAGCATGACTAAGGCCTCGCGTTGCGGCTTGTCAAAGGCTGACAGAAAATCGGCACCACGAGCAAAGAGGAGAGCGGCGGCGTCATTGACGGCGTTGAAAAAGAATATCGGAACGGAGACCAGGCTGCCGAGAATCACCATCACCACGGCGAGAGACTGATCCACACCCTTGAACAGTCGGTAGAGGACGAGGGTGACCAGGATCCATCCGGCCGCGCCGATGAGATAGCTGACGATGCCAAAGCGAAAAAGCATTTCGTGCGCCACGATGTTATTCGCTGTGGCGGCGGGATTTCCGTACACAATCAGGTGACTGGGGATATAAATGAGGCGCACGAACCCGAAAAGTGAAAACAAGATGTACAATACGCCGGCGATTCTGGCGTTCTGGCTGAGCGAGGTCATGCTTCCCCCTGCGCGCTGAGTAGCAGGCAAAAGATAGCATCGAATAAATCAGGAGTTGTTAAAAGAGCTCCAGAACCGTACTCGCGTCTGAGTTACCGCCCCACCAGCTTTTGCATCTCCTCCGGGTAGCGAGCACCGTGAATCTCGAGATCTGTAGTTGCCTCGTCCAGCTGCCGAAGATCGTCAGGGGTTAATTTGACGTTCACCGCTTCGAGGTTCTCTTCCAAACGGTGCAGCTTGGTTGTGCCAGGGATGGGCACGATCCACGGCCTCTGTGCCAGAATCCACGCGAGCGCAATCTGGGCAGGCGTCGCGTTCTTCTTTCTGGCGAAGTCGGCGATCAGATCGACGAGGGACTGGTTTGCTTCGCGGTTCTCCTGAGAGAAACGAGGCAGAAGTTTGCGAAAATCGTTCTTCTCAAACTGCGTGTCTTTGCTGATGGCGCCGGTCAGAAAACCGCGGCCAAGCGGGCTGAACGGCACGAAGCCGATGCCGAGATCTTCCAGCGTAGGGAAGATTTCTTGCTCTGGCTCTCGCCACCAGATTGAGTATTCATTTTGCAGCGCCGTCACAGCTTGTACCTTATGCGCGCGGCGGATGGTCTGCGCGCCCGCTTCCGACATTCCGAAGTGCTTGACCTTGCCTTGTTGAATAAGATCTTTGACCGCGCCAGCCACGTCTTCAATAGGAACTTTGTCATCGACGCGATGCTGATAGAACAGATCAATTCGATCTGTTCTTAGTCTTTTCAAAGATGCTTCGGCAACTTCTTTAATATGCTCGGGGCGGCTGTCCAGTCCTGCCTGCTTGCCGTTTTCAATCTTGAAGCCGAACTTAGTCGCGATTACGACCTGATCGCGAAAAGGGGCGAGCGCCTCGCCGACGAGCTCTTCATTGATGTACGGCCCATAAATTTCGGCGGTATCGAAGAACGTGACGCCGCGCTCGACCGCCGCGCGAATCAGCGAAATACCTTGCTGCTTCTCGAGTGGCTTGCCATAGCTGGTGCTCAGCCCCATGCAGCCAAGACCGATAACAGATACTTCAAGATGGCTTTTGCCTAGCTTGCGTTTTTGCATGATTGCTCCTTGGAAGGTTTTTTGATGCGACGGCTGGGGCTGCGATTCACACCATTACGTTTCCCCTCGATCATCGACACCCTTCCATGTGAGGCAAGTCACTGAAAATGCGCTTTTCTCGTGGTAATCGGATATTGGGCTGTAGCCGGACGGCAAAACGCCGTCCAGCAGAAGCATTCATTCCTGTTCGATATCTCGATCCCAACTTTCAGAAAGGAGTCAGATATGACTCTCCCCTCTTCGAACCATGAAACACCAGCGTGGGCAGCGAAAGCCGTCTTCATTGCCCTTGCGATCTTCTGTTTGTTGCTCCTCACTGGGAACATCCAAGCTCAAACCTACACCGTGCTGTACTCATTCCAGCAGAATGGCATTGATGGATACTCCCCCAGTTCACGGCTGGTGCGCGACACGTCCGGCAACCTTTACGGCACCACGATTTGGGGTGGCCTGTACGGTTACGGCACTATTTTTCGACTGGATCCAAGCGGAACGGAAACGATTCTTTACAACTTCGCGGATGATCCGTCGGTGGGCAATCCGGGCGTCGGAACTCTGCTTCTCGATTCTGATGGAAATCTCTACGGCATCACTTCCGCAGCGGTGTTCGAGTTCAACATAGATAGCGGCTCTTTCATCATCCTGCACGCTTTCAGCGGCGGGAGTGATGGTTCCGACCCGGACGGTGGCTTGTTCCGGGATACGGCAGGCAACTTGTACGGCACGACCTGGTACGGAGGAACCTACGACTGGGGAACGGTCTTTAAGATTGATGCTGCCGGAAACTTTGTTACGCTGGCCTCGCTTCCCAAAAACGAGGGTTGCCCGACCGGCCCAGGGTGGGCGACGAACGGCAATGTTTACATTCTCCTTATGCTTGGTGGTACGTCGGGGGAAGGCGCCCTTGCACAAATCACGGCAACCGGGCAAGTCAATACCATTTACAGCTTCACTCAGACCAACGGTGGCTATCCATGGCTGCTTCCGACCGGGTTGCTGCAGGACAAATCAGGTAATGTCTATGGCACCGCAATCCAAGCCGGTGGGCGCATCCACACCGACGGAACGGTGTGGCAGTTCAGCAAGAACACGCGCACGCTTAAGGTGCTGCACACATTTTCCTCGAGCGGTTCTCAAGGCGCTGAGCCATACGGGACCTTAGTGCTGGATAAGGCGGCGAACCTGTATGGCGTAACCGCCAGCGGCGGCGGCTTCTGTTCAAGCAATGGTGGGAGCCAGCTGTGTGGTCTCGTCTATAAGATTGACGCCGGAGGTGCATTCTCAATCATTCATTATTTCGTTAATTCCGACGGAATCACGGATGGATACGATCCAGGTCCAGGACTGATCACCGATCCGCAAGGAAATCTATATGGCGTCGGTAGGTTGGGAGGGACCTTTGGAGGTGGTGTCGTGTTCAAAATAACCAGGTAGAACCGTCTCGCAGATGCATGTCTTCGGCTTGCCAGAGGAATTGGGACGGCTGGGTGTCAGCGAAGGCCAGACGTGACTGCGCCGACCGTTGCTGCGCGACTGCCATTAATTTCCCAGGTCTCGCAAAGCCGGCGAGGCCTGGGCTGCCCCAAACCTGCACCGTCGCGAGAATCTACAGAAAACCCGCACCCCGCGCGCACGATTTGCGACGCTCCCGGCCGCCGCTTGATATAAAATGAACTCGACCCCGCTGCCGCCTGCTCACGGCAGCTTCTTTTCGTCGGGACGTGGCTCAGCCTGGTAGAGCACTCGCTTGGGGTGCGAGGGGTCGGCAGTTCAAATCTGCCCGTCCCGACCATTTCCACGCTTTTACTCACTGATTCCTCGTTGCTGCGCTTCTCGGATAACAATCTTCCGTAGGGTGCGTGGGAGCCTGTGCCTGCGCCCTGATGCGAACAATCATTTAGAATAAGCAATTCTCGTTGCGATCTCGCTCGCAGTATTTCGTGCAGTCGCAATTCTGACAAAAACCATGCATCGCTGGTCTCAACTCTTTATTCCTACTCTGCGGGAGGCGCCGGCGGATGCCGAGGTCGCCAGCCACAAGTTCCTGGTGCGGTCGGGGTACATCCGGCAGTTGATGGCAGGGGTGTATTCGTATCTTTTTCTCGGGCAGCGGTCGTTTAACAAGATCACGGCGATTGTGCGCGAAGAAATGGACAAGATCGGGCAGGAGTTCCTTCTGCCAGCTCTACATCCGCTGTCGTTGTGGGAAGCCAGCGGGCGTTGGCCGACGGCGGTTGGCGACAATCTTTTTCGGCTGAAAGACCGCAAAGGCTTCGACCTGGCGCTTGGAATGACGGAAGAAGAGATCATGACCGACATTGCGCGCAAAGAGTTGCGCAGCTACAAGCAGCTCCCGCAGATCTGGTATCAGATTGCGCCCAAGTTTCGCGACGAGCCGAGGCCAAGGTCGGGCCTGCTGCGGGTGCGCGAGTTCATCATGAAGGATTCGTATTCCTTCGATATTGACGCGGCCGGGCTGGATATTTCCTACAAGAGACACTATGACGCGTATTGCCGCATCTTCGACCGCTGCGGGCTGAAGTACATGGTGGTTGAGGCCGATACCGGTGCAATGGGCGGGAAAGAGTCGCACGAGTTCATGGTGCGCACCAGTGCAGGCGAAGACCAGATTGTGAGCTGCGATGGTTGCGACTACGCCGCCAATATGGAAAAAGCCACCTCGCAGCTCTGGCCGGTTGAGGACTTGAAGCCGGAAGGCGAGGGCAAACCATTAGAGGTACACACCCCGGGACAAAAGACAATAGAAGAAGTTGCCAAGTTTCTAGGGGTTTCGCCGAAGAACAAGATCAAGACGCTCGCGTTGATGGCCGACGAAAAAGACGCTTCGGGGAAAAAGAAGTCGCGAGCGATTATCGTGCTGATGCGCGGAGATCATCAACTCAATGAAGCCAAGCTGAACGCAACGATTGCAGTGGCGACGCGGCCGATGGAGCAGGCGGAAATCGAGGCGCTGTTCAAGTCGCCCGCTGGATATCTGGGCCCAGTCGGAATCGAATGGGCAAAAGATCTGAAGAATCATGACGGCCACCCAATCCTGGTGGTCGATAAAGCCCTCGAAGGCCGGACGAACCTGATTGCGGGTGCGAACAAGCAAGACTATCACTTGAAAAATCTCACGCCCGGAAAAGACTTCCGTCCGACTGTGTACGCCGATCTGCGCAGCGTGACTGCTGGCGAGGCCTGCCCCAAGTGCGGGAAGCCGCTGCGCATTGATACGGCGGTTGAGATCGGTCACATCTTTAAACTCGGAACTCGCTATTCCGATGTTTTTGGCGCAAGGGTCCTGGACAAAAATGGCAAAGAAGTGGCGCCGATCATGGGGTGCTATGGAATTGGCATCGAGCGAATCCTGACAGCGGCTGTGGAACAGAATAACGACGAAAACGGATTCTGGCTGCCGCCGCAGATCGCGCCCTTCGACATTGTGGTCACTCCGGCCAATATAAAAGACGACACAGTCAGAAACACCTCTGAAGAGATCGCGAGGAAACTTGAGGCCGAAGGTTACGACGTGTTACTGGATGACAGGGACGAACGGCCAGGGGTGAAGTTTAAAGACGCTGACCTAGTGGGCATACCCTCGCGTGTCACTGTGGGAAAGAAGGTTACCGAAGGTACTGTCGAGATGGTTGAACGCTCGACTGGGCAGGTGCGCGATGTTAGCATCGCGTCAATAGTCGAGCATTTTCACCAGCTTTTGCGGCAGGCGCCCTAACTAGCGCGCTCTGCCACACGGAGCGCGTTTTATGGGTACCATCAAACTCTTCTTAAGCCTGTTTGCAGTCGCTGTCGGTATTTACGCGGGCGCTGAACTTGTGCCTGTCTACTACTCGAATTACGAGTTCGCCGATTTCATCAAGAACGAGGCCACGATCAACACCTATAACACGAAATCAGAAGAAGAAATCCGCGATACAGTATTCAAGAAAGCCCAGGAATTCGGCGTGCCTCTTACCCGCGAGCAGATCAAAGTTCACCGCTCCGGCCCGACCGGCACTGGTACATTGAGCATCGCCGCCCCCTATACCGTCCATATGGATTTCCCCGGATTTCCCATGGACCTGCATTTCGACCCCTCCATCAACAATAAGAGCCCGTTCTAGCCGATTTCCCGCCCTCCGGCCGAAATCGCTTCTCACCTTTTCTACCCTGGATTAATCCTTTTGGATTAGCACTAAATGGGGATTGCCCAAAGCGGGAATCGAAGTAATGATATCCGCCCTGAGCTGTGGCAGTACCTCTCCCCCGCCGCGGCCAGGATTTTTGGCGACTCCCCCTACCCGTCGCCCCAGCCGTAATAGGGTAACTGGCTTTATCAAAACATCCGCGCGAATCTTGCACCCATACGCGCGGTGCACCTGCGCGCTTGCCGGAGAAGCGCGCTTTGGAGAACCACATATATGCGTAAGCGTACACTCGTCGCACTGGCCAGTTTCATCGTCTTCACGTTCGCAGTTTCGGGGGTTCACGCCAGCCAGTTCATGGAAGCGCCGCAGTACACGGCGCAAGTGAATCCACAAGCCACAGCAGTCGCCGACTTCAACGGCGATGGCAAACTCGACATCGCGGTGGCGAATTTCGGCAGCAACAGTGTCAGCGTCTTCCTGGGTACTGGAAGCGGGCTGTTTGGCGTTGGCATTAGCACGCCGACAAGTGCAGGACCGAAAGGCCTGGCGGCGGCCGATTTTAATGGTGATGGCATTGTTGACCTGGCTGTAACCAGCTCGTCGGCAGGTACAGTCGGCATTTTCCTCGGCAATGGTGACGGGACGTTCCAGACCCCCACAAGCTATACCGCCGGGACCACACCTTCCGGAATTCTGAGCACTGATTTCAACAAGGATGGCAAACCGGATCTCGCGCTGGTTAACTCCGGCAGCGGCACGCTCATGATCCTCCTCAATAATGGCGACGGAACATTCAAGCAGTCCGGAAATCCATACAACACGGGTGCCTTGCCGGTTGCAATAGCGCTGGGCGACTTCAATGGCGATGGCAACATCGATATCGCCACCGCGAACAACAATAACAACAATGCGATCAGCGTCTTCTATGGAAATGGCAACGGAACGTTCCAGAACCAGGTCCAGTTCACCGTGGGCGGCTCGGCGGTCGGAATCGGAGCCGGAGATTTGAATGGCGATGGATACGCCGATCTCGTGGTTGCCAACCAGAAGAATCAGAACAGTTCTGGAAACACAGTCAGTGTCCTGATAAGCAAGGGTGCGACCGGATTCCAGACGCAAGTGCAGTATTCGACAGGGCTGTTTCCCAGCGGCGTAGTGGTTGGAGATTTCAACAACGACCAAAAACCTGATATCGCCGCGGTGAATGGCAACAGCAATTCGATCAGCGTGTTGCTGGGGAATGGCGACGGTAGCTTCCGCCCACGAGTGGATTACGGTGGCGGCAATGTGCCGATCGCAATTGCATCGGGGGATTTCAATAATGACGGCAGTGTCGACCTGGTCGTCGCCAATTCCGTCGGAAACAACGTAAGCGCGTTACTAGGCAATGGCGATGGGACCTTCCAGACACGCGTGGACTACCAGGCGAACACGACCCCTTATAACGCTACGGTTGGAGACTTCAACGGAGACGGCAAACCCGATCTCGCCGTTACGAATTACGGCAGCAAGAACGTCGGCATCATGCTGGGCAATGGCGATGGCAGCTTCCAGGCCGCTGTAGATTACACCACTGGGACGAATCCCTACGCGGTGGCCACCGGAGATTTCAATAATGACGGCAAACTCGATCTTGCGGTCAGCAACTTCGGCAGCTCGCCGGGTACGGTGAGTATTCTGCTGGGGAATGGCGACGGGACTTTCAACACTCATGTGGACTTCTCCAGCAACCTTGCCCCCAGCGCGATTGTAAGCGGCGACTTCAATGGCGATGGCAATTTGGACCTGGCGGTCACGAATTTTGACAGCCAGTCCGTCAGCATTCTGTCGGGAAATGGCAACGGCACATTCTCCGCTCCGGTCAGCTACCAGACTCTGGCTGGCCCCGCCGGGCTGATAACAGCCGATTTGAACCATGATGGCTGCCTCGACCTGGCGGTCGTGGACGAAACCGCAATCAAGATGAGCGTGCTTCTGGGGAATGCCAGCGGCAAAACCTGTACCGGTACCTTCGGGCCGGCCACAAACTATGGCATTGGGACGGGGGGAAATCCGGCGTCCATTGCCGTAGGGGATTTTAACCTCGATGGAGTTCTCGACCTCGCCGTTTCAGACTTCACGGCAAAGACGGTCAGCGTTTTCATCGGCAACGGCGATGGCAGCTTCCAGCCCTGGGTAAGCTACACCACGGGCAACGAGCCTTCGACAGTTGTCACGGCCGACTTCAACGGCGACGGCAAACTGGACTTTGCGCTGCCGAGTTCGAGCGGCAATACGCTGACCATCCTCTACGGCAACGGTGATGGCACGTTCGGCACGCCCTTCCAATACGCGACCGGTACGAGCTCCTTCGGCGCGGCGCTGGCCGATTTCAACCTGGATGGAACGATAGATATTGCTGTCGCCAACCAGGGCAGCAATACCGTGAGCATCGTCCTGAACAATCAGGGGACTTTCATCAGCGCAGAATCGTCCAGCAACCCGTCGCAATATGGACAGCAGGTGTCGTTTACCTTTCCTATCGCCGCCAGCCTCAAGGGCGGAGGGACGCCGACCGGCTCAATCACCCTAAAAGAGGGGAACATGGTCCTGGGTTCGGGAGTGATTTCGGGAGGAGCGGCGACCATTACAGCGATCAATTTGCCGACGGGAGCACCCAATCTCGCGGCGGTTTATTCCGGCGACACTAACTTCCAATCGCATACCATACCGGTACCGCAAACGGTTTTGAAGGCGAACTCCAGCACTTCGGTGGGATCTTCCCCGAACCCTTCCTATCCGAATCAGACCGTGACCTTGACGGCTTCGGTGGCCTCGAACACAAGCGGTACGCCGACTGGAACGGTCACCTTCTATGACGGGAACACGATACTGGGATCGGGTTCGCTCGGGATCAGCGGACAAGCGTCGTTTGCAACCTCCAGCCTGACTTCCGGGGAAAACACAATCACCGCCGCATATACCGGTGACTCGAACTACAACGCGAGCAACTCTCCCACGATGAACCAGATGGTGCAGGGAGCAGCTACAACGACGACGCTGAAATCTTCCAGCAACCCGGTTGTTACCGGGCAGTCCGTGACGTTCACTGCGACCGTGAGTTCTTCGAGCGGCATGCCTACAGGATATGTGACCTTCACGATCAATTGCGGCAGTTCGCCCGCGGTGGTGAGCGGTCCTGTCACCCTGAACAGCCGTGGCGTGGCAACGTTCAGCACGAGCTCTCTGACGACTGGAAGCTGCAACAGCACCGCGGCTTACGGCGGAAGTACGCAATTCAGCCCCAGCACGGGATCGCTCTCGCAACTGGTGGCGGATTTCGGCTTCGGCGTGAGCCCCAGCAGCGCAAGCGTTCAGCCGGGTGGTTCCGCCAACTTCACGGTCACGGCGACCTCGGAATTCGGATTCAACGGCGCAGTGGCCCTGTCGTGCACTTCCGGATTGCCCAACGAGTCGAAGTGCCAGTTCTCGGCGAGTTCGATTACTCCGAGCGCAAGCGGGACGACCTCGACGTTGACGATTACGACAACGGGCACGTCGGCGGCGAATCGCAAGCACCCGAGTGTGTTCTACGCGATGTGGCTGGTCATGCCGGCGATGTTGCTGGGAACCATCGGAATCAGCACGACGAAACGTAAGAATCTGCTGGTGCTGGCAATCATCCTGGTGCTCGCGATGTCCTTCTTCCAGGTTGCCTGCGGCAGTAGCAGCAACGGCGGCGGCGGATCTGGCTCCGGCTCGGGCGGCACTACAGCCGGAACTTACACCGTAGTGATTACAGGAACCTCGGGTGGCGTATTGCAGAAAACGCAAGTGACGCTGACCGTGCAGTGATTGAGCCGACGGAGCGGGCTGGGGCGCGCTAACTAACGGCCCTGAGCACGCGCATTCTGATCCTGGCTCCGAAATGGCCTGCTCGCGAAACTGCGGCAGGCCTTTTGTATTTTCGAGGCAGCAGGTTTGATCCGGAGGTTTTCGGCGCTTTAATCCGGCAATGGCGCTAACGGTCCGAACACCGGGGTGATTCCGGAACGCTTACGAAGCTCCGCGAGAAGCGCCTGGGCTGCGTTCTGATAGGTTTTGCCCGGATCGGATGGATCGGCCCACACCGCGTCGTAAACGATTTGCGCTGCTTCCTTTACATCCATGTGCATGGCGGCTTCGAGTACATCCACCCGCTCCTGCAGGTGGTCGTAGCAGCCTTGGCAAACCGCTGCTGCTTCGAAGCTGCCGTGGTGCACCTCCTCTTTTGCGCAGCGCATGTTCGCGGTGGCATTGATCTGCATTTGCGAGGCGAATGTCTGGGCCTTGAATTCGCGCAGAAAGCGTTCGCGCTCCTCTTCCAGCGCGGCCGGATCAGGAAGGTTTTCGTTGATTTTTGCCGACGCCGAGACCGGGCCGATGACCGGCGAAACCCGCTCCGTGCTCTTGCATACCGGGCAGATTTCCAGGTCAGCGGAGTAATACGTTCTGCATTTCAGACACGGCAGACCATAACCGGAATGTTTTGGGGAGGGGCTTGCAGCCGGGGAGTCCACGACTGGCAGAGAACGGCTTACCGCAGGCGCAATTGCTGCGCCGCCGGCAAGCATTGCCGATTGTGCCTCGTTGACCTCGAAAACTGGTATTGAGTCCGACAAGTTCATTTCACACTCCCGTTAGTAATCCAGCGCTGACACCAAAGATTGTAGGGCTGATCGGCGCAGCCGCCATGAATCGGGAGTCCAGTGCGATCACTTGTCCTAAAGTACTGGCAGTTGTCTCGCCAAAATCATCCTTGTTGAATGAACAACTTGCGGCAGAATGCCTGTCTTGTTTCGCGACGCCCACAGTGTTGCGCATCAAATTGAAACAGGCAACCGAAAACACCCTCGCGCCGCAGTGTTATCCTTAATTGGGAAATCGGAGGTTCTATGTTTGAGGGTCTGTTACAGCCGATGCATCTGCTGGTCATCTTTTTTATCGCCTTGCTGATCTTCGGCCCCAAAAAACTGCCCGAACTCGGCAAAGGAATCGGCGAGGGCATTCGTGGGTTTAAAGAGGGTATGAAGGAGAGAAAAGACGAACCCGCTGAGCAAGCAAAAGTGGCAACCACCGGAACAACCAGTCCTGAAGTCAAGAGCTAGCGCTTTGCCGCCAGCAGTTCTTCTTCGTTTTTGTCCCTGCCGATAAGCGTTTCACTTCGCATACAAATCCCGGGGTTTCAGGTAAGCTGTTAAGTCCCAAATAAAAATCTTTGGAGGAGTGCCATGCTGCGTACGTTGCGGTTTGCGACATCACTCTTTTTTCTGCTTTCCAGCGTTCTTCTTTTCGCCGATCAGGTTTTTCTGAAAAATGGTGACCGGATCACCGGAACCATCGTTAAGTCGGATGACAAGGTCCTTGACATCAAAACCGAGTTCGCCGGCGAGGTCAACGTGCAGTGGCCGGCGGTAAGTCGCATCCTCAGCTCGCAGCCGCTGCACGTGCAGTTGAAAAATGGCAAAACCATTGTCGGGTCGATTGATGCGGCGAACGGTCACGTCGATGTCACCACTGCAAGTCAGGGCCTGGTTACCTCGCAACAAAGCGAAGTGATGGCCCTGCGCAATGACGCTGAACAGAAGGCTTTCGAGAAGTCGCTGCATCCAAGCCTGCTGCAAGGCTGGACCGGCGGCACGACCATCGGCTTCGGATTGACCGGCGGCAACAGCCAGACTGAAAACCTGGCCATCGCTTTCAACGCCGATCGCAAGACCTCTCATGACGAGATAACCGCCTATGAGAACAGCGTTTATTCGAGAGACAACGCCCCAGGCGCATCGCCCGCAATAACCGCCAACACGACGCAGGGCGGCGCGCGCTACGCGCATAATTTGACCAAGAGGCTTTTCGCGTTTGGCTCAGGCGACTTTCAAAGCGATGCTCTACAGGCCCTAAATCTGCGCTCCATCCTGGGTGGCGGCCTGGGCTGGCACCTGATCAACAATAAGCAAACCGCCTTCGATGTCCTCGGAGGCCTGAACTATACCAACGAAAACTATGTCGGACTTTCGCGGAATTTCGCGGCGTTGACGCTCGGCGAAGAACTGACGCAGAAACTGGGGGCATCAACCGTGCTCAGCGAGAAGGGTTACGTTTTCCCCGATCTCAGCCAGACGGGGCAATATAATGCCACTTTCAACATCGGAACAATCACAAAGATCAGCAAGTGGCTGGGCTGGCAAAATGCATTCGGCGATATCTATGTAACCGACCCGTTGCCTGGGAAGAAAGACAACGATCTCTTGTTCACAACGGGGCTGAATATAGCGTTCAAGCGCTGAAACTGCTCAGAAAGCGCTCAAGGCCGTGCCGAGTCGGCATCTTTCCTCTCGGCACTGTCTTTGTGACCGAAATCAAGCCCGAAGGATGGTTCCTTGCGTGTTCCGGTAATTTTGATTGGAATCTCCGTCTTTCCGTTCTTCCGGAAAAACGGATCGACCGGCTTCAGCAACAGGGATTTGAATCCAGTCACGGTTTGCGACAATTTGGCTTGCATTCTCAATCTTCCGTGAAAATCCAGCTTTTCGTCTTGCAAGCCATAATCACCGTTTAACTGAACGTCGGCTCCAGGGACCGAAAAGTTGAGGCGGCTCAACGAAACTACGCCGTCTCCCAATGCGAAATGACTACTCAGGTTCGAGACGTCGCTTCCGGCATTCTTGTCGTCAGGCTTGCCTTCACCATGCCGGCTGAGGCTGAGTAATTTCTGATTTACTTTCTCGCTGGTGAACTTCCCGCCCGGCACACTGAAGCTGCCGCTCAGTTTGAGCCGGTCCATCACATCGCCCTTGCCGGGAGGCAAATCGAACTTCGTGTGCATGCGCAGCGGTCCAGTCATGAGCGCCTGGTGCGCTTTGACTGCAAGGTGCAGCATGTCCTGAATCGTGCCTTGTTGGATGGTGACATCGAGCAGAACCTCACGCCCGGGCGCTTCTTTATTCTTCTTCGCGACTTCTCCGTTGGCAATCACCGTGGAATTGAGAAAGTGGGCAATCACCGGATGCAGCAGCGTGTTTCCATTGGTGCCATCTACGGTGGCGCTGAAGTTGGTATGCAGGGCAACCGGGTGATCGGCCTCTTTCAATGCAAAATCGGGCGTATCGGTTTCGCCTTCGACATTGATCTCGTTCAGAACCCCGCCGAATTTCCCGTGCGACGAGAGTATGCCGCGGATTCCGTGAAACACACCCAGATCGGCGTTCAGGAAGCTGTAATCGGCTGAAAGAGGAGTCTCTGCCGGGTCGTCGGCCTGCCAGGGGCCGAAGCTTCCCTGTGCATCGATGTTCCCCGGCGGCGTGGGATTGGTGAGCTGGGCCACGAATGATGCCGCGCGATGCAGGCCAACATAGTGCATCGCAAGATGGTGGATGGCAAAAACGTGGCTTGATTTGGATGGATCCCTGGGAACGATAATCAGCTGGGCGTTGTCGGCATTCAAATGTTCTATCAATACCGGAACGTCTTTGACCTTCGACCAGTCCCGGCCCTGCTTCTTGGCGCCTTTTGGCCGCGGAGAAATAGTAATGACCAGATCGTTCAACTGAACGTTGCTTATGTTCCAGGGCTTGGCGATCAGGCCAAGG